>Ga0302325_10008172_pt1 | contig 23057 bp, 19 predicted proteins | sample Palsa_T0_2_FD_201948 | JGI IMG/M metagenome (GOLD analysis project Ga0302325, IMG submission 201948) | Peat permafrost microbial communities from Stordalen Mire near Abisko, Sweden - Palsa_T0_2 | ecosystem: Environmental > Terrestrial > Soil > Palsa > Peat permafrost | place: Sweden: Abisko... | reverse complement strand
GCAGGCCGAGGATGCGGAGAATTCCCGTCGCGCGGGCGATAGCGGCGAGGCCGGAGCGTTGATACAGTTTTAGGGCGTTGGCGAGGGCCGCGATCCGGCGCGGGTAGGGAAGCAGCTTGCGATACACGAAGTCGCGGGCGATACGAGATGCGAGCGGGCGTTTATATTTCTGCTCGATTTGCGCACGAGCGAGTTCGAGAATTTTTCCGTATTCGACACCCGAAGGGCAAACGGTTTCGCAATTGCGGCAATTCAGGCAGCGATCGATGTGGGTGACGAATGAATCGCCGAGTTCGAGGCGGCCTTGATCGACGAGCGCCATTTGCTTGATGCGTCCGCGGGGCGAATCGGCTTCCTGGCCCCAGAGGCGGTAGGTGGGGCAATTATTCGCGCACAGGCCACAATGAACGCAACGGGAATAGTCTTCGTATTCGGGTTTGTCGATTGCGGAGAAACCGCTTAAGGTGAGTTGAAATTCGCGTCGGGCTTCGTCGTGCGTCTGGGGAAGGTTCGCGGGCGAAGTTGGCGTAGCGTCGGAGTGCATTCAGTCTTTTCCCGCACTTTGCATCTTGGCCCTGGTCATATTATCCACGTATCTGCACACTGCGATCGTTTAGTCAAAGGCCCCCGACGAACCGACCGGGACTCAGGACACCCCGCGGGTCAAAAACGTTTTTTATCTTCCGCATTTGGGGGAAGCTGGGATTTTCCGGCCCCCAGACCTTAAGGCTTGTTTTCCAGGGCGTGGGACACCAGGGAATTGTGGATTGGCCGCCGAGCTTCGCGCAGGCGTCGTGGATCGAGTTGGTTGCATTCTGGATGCGTTGCCTGCCTTGATCATTCAGTCCGGTGGGGAGCAGAGCGAAATAGATAATTCCGAGGCCGCGGGCGAGCGCGGCCCATCGCAGAGAATTTGCTTCCGCGGCGTTCTGGGCGAAGGTGAGCGCGTCAGCTATTCTTGCGGGCAAGACGCTCATCCTAACGATTGTGGCGGCGGGCGATGAATCGAGAGTGATGGGAACGAACTCTCGCTTGCGAGCAAATGCGGCGGCGAGAGTTTCCTCCGGGACCAGAATTCCGGAGCCGCCCGATGCCGCGGTGATTCGTTGCAGATCCGCGAGATACCGTTCGCGGACTTTTTCGCTTCCGGCGAAACCCGCACTGAGCGCCCATTCGGTGCGCGAGAGTACGTTCGGGGGCAGCGGTTCGGATTCAAAACGCGACGCGATATCGCTTTCGAAAATTTCGGTGACGCTGGAGCTTAAAATGTCCAGGGTGAGCGGAGTGAGGTGCGAGCGCGCGATGCGATTGCGCATATCGCAAGCCTGCAGTGCGGTGGGAAAGCGCGCCACGAAACCGCGGGTGGCTGACGGCACCGGGAAAGTCTTGAAATTCAGGCGGGTGATGACGCCGAGGGTGCCGAGAGCGCCGATCATGAGCTTGTGAATATCGTAACCGGTGACATTTTTCACGACGCGGCCGCCACTTTTTGCGGGGACGCCTTCGCCGGTCACGAATTCGACGCCGAGAAGAAAATCGCGAGCGGTGCCGTAGAACTGGCGTAACGGGCCGTCAACTCCCGAGGCGATCGTGCCGCCGATGGTCGTGCGGGCGTGATAAGGAACCGTGAGGGGAAGGAATTGACGATGCTTGGCGAGCGCTTCGCCAAGGAGGGCGAGGCGCAGGCCCGGCTCGACGCTGAGAGTGAGGTCCCCGGGATCGTAGGAGATGATTTTGTTTAGCGAGGACATGTCGAGGGCGAGGTCGTAGCGTTTGGGCGGCAGGCCCATATTTAATTTTGTGCGGCCGCCGGCGGCGATGACGCCCAGTTTTTCACTCCCTGCAAATTTTATAATTTCGGCAATTTGCGCGGCGGATTCTGGCTGGAGCGCGGCGGAAGGCCGCAGACCGTCGATTTCGTAAGCGGCGAGTTGCGCGGGATCGGCGACAACGCGTTGCAGGCCGACGAGGTCAGCAAGGCGCGAATGCGCGACTGTGCCGGCCGGGGTCATGCGACGGTGAAACCCGTGGTCGCGACCGACTGGGGCAGGGGACGAACGTGAATTTCGCCGCAGCCTTTTTTGGTTGGGAAAATTTTCCCGGGATTGAGGATGCCGGTGGGATTGAAGGCGTCGCGGACGCGGCGCATTACCTCGAGTTCAGCGTCGGTGAAAAGCAGCGGCATCAGGCGATCTTTTTCCATCCCGACGCCATGTTCGCCGGTGATCGAGCCACCCATTTCGAGGCAGAATTTTATGATTTCGTCGGAAGCGGCGATGACGCGGCGAAATTGTTCAGGGTCGCGCGCATCGAAAAGGATCAGGGGATGCAGGTTGCCATCGCCGGCGTGGAAAATATTGCCGATTTGGAATCCATGCTTTTTCCCGATTTCGTCGATGCGGCGAAGAGTGACGGGAAGCTTGGTGCGCGGGATGACGCCGTCTTGCACGTAGTAGGTCGGAGAAAGGCGGCCGACCGCGCCGAAAGCGTTTTTGCGGCCTTTCCAGAGCAGGTCGCGTTCAGGCGCGTCGCGAGCTACGCGAACTTCGCGGGCGTGATGGCGGCGGCAAATTTCGGCGACGTCTTCGGCGTGCTGCTCGGCGGCTTCGGTTAGGCCGTCGACTTCAAGAAGCAGGACCGCGGCGCAATCCAGAGGAAATCCGGCGTGAACGTAGGCTTCGACGGCGCGGAGCGTCCAGCCATCGAGCATTTCGCACGCCGCGGGAGTGATGCCACGCGCGGTGATGTCGACGACGGTTTCGGTGGCGTCGTCGAGAGTTTCAAAAATAGCCAGAAGAGTCTTTATGGTTTCGGGAAGGCGCGTGAGTTTTACGGTGATTTCGGTGACGAGCGCGAGAGTGCCTTCGGAGCCGACGAAAAGTCCCAGGAGATCGTAGCCGGTGGGGTCGAGCGCGGGGCTGCCGATGCGGATGAGTTCGCCGGTGGGAAGCACGGCTTCGAGAGCCAGAGTGTGATTGGTGGTGACGCCGTAAGCCAGGGTGTGCGGGCCGCCGGAATTTTCCGAAACATTGCCACCGATGGTGCAGGCTTTCTGGCTGGAAGGATCGGGCGCGAAGTGCAGGCCGGCGTGCGCGACGGCGGCGCTGAGATCGGAATTGACTACTCCGGGTTGGACGGTGGCGCGCTGATTGTCGATGTCGATATCTAGAATGCGATTCATGCGCGAAAAAACGACGAGGATACCGCCGTGGCGGGCGAGCGCGCCGCCGGAAAGTCCGGTGCCGGCGCCGCGGCCGATGAGTGGAGTTTGATAGCGGTTCGCGAGTTGCACGATGCCCTGGACTTCGGCGGTGGTGCGCGGAAACACGACACATGTGGGACGCGCGATTTCGACGGACCCGTCGTATTCGTAGAGCAGCAACTCTTCGGGGCGATGGAGAACGGCGGCGTCGCCGAGGAGCGATTGGAGATCGCGGAGAAGGTCGGATTTCATGCGTGTGGCGCAGCGAGTATTCGAATCGCTTGCCGATGGTCAGTATAGGTGCGGGTGGAGACGGGCGTCAACGCTAGCGGGTTATTCACGGCGATGATTGCGAACCTTTGCCGAGGTATGCTACTCAGTCCGTGGAAGTGACTAGAAAATCGCGGCGAAGACGGCCGCTACTGACGAGGTCCTGATTGTGAGCAAACCCAAGATATTGGTGACGCGGCTTTTGCACCCGACGGCGCGCGCGGTGCTGGAAAAGATTGGCGAGGTGGATTGGTGGACGGGATCGGAGGCGATTCCACAGCCGGAGTTTCTGAAGCGCGTAGCGGATAAGGACGCGCTGGTGTGCATCGTGAACGACAAGGTGGATGCGGAGCTGCTCGCGGCTGCGCCGAAGCTGCGGATCGCTGCGACGGTGTCGGTGGGATACGACAATATCGATGTAGCGGCATGCACCGCGCGGAAAGTGATCGCGACGAACACGCCGGGCGTGCTGGACGATACGACTGCGGATTTTGCGTGGGCGTTGATGCTGGCGATTGCGCGGCGGCTGGTGGAAGGCGATGCCCTGGTGCGTTCGGGGAAATGGCCGGGGTTCGCCATCGATCAGCTGCTCGGCGGGGATGTTTACGGAAAAACCCTGGGGATTATCGGGCTCGGGCGCATCGGGCAATGCGTGGCGCGGCGTGCATTGGGTTTTCGGATGCGGGTAATTTATTCGGGGACGAAGCGCGCGCCAGCGGATGTGGAAAAGGCATTGAACGCGGAATTCGTGGCGCAGGACAAGTTGCTCGCCGAAGCGGATTTTGTGAGCTTGCATGTTCCGTTAACGCTGCAAACTCGGCATTTAATTTGCAAGGAAAGCTTGGAGACGATGAAGCGCACGGCGTTTCTGATCAATACTTCGCGCGGGCCAGTGGTGGATGAAGAGGCGTTGGCAGATGCGCTGGAGAGCAAGAAAATCGCCGGGGCGGCCTTGGATGTGTACGAGCATGAGCCGAAGGTGAATCCGAAGCTGCTGGCGCGGCGGGACGTGATTCTCACGCCGCACATCGCGAGCGCGACGGTGGAGACGCGAACGCGGATGATGGTGGTGGCGGCGAATAATGTGGCGGCATTTTTTGAGGGGCGCACGCCGCCGAATGCGCTAAATAAGGATGAGCTGGGGTTGAAGTAGACAGGCATGGAGCACAATTTGAAAGCGGCGGCGCGGCGGATTTTTCAGCAGACTTTGGCGGCGACTGATGTTCGCGCAGCGATTGCGCGGCGGCTGGACCGGCGCGAATCGCGGATACAGACGGGGGCGGGCGAAATCGACCTGCGCGATTTTCGGGAAATTGTGGCGATCGCGTTCGGCAAAGCTTCGATTGCGATGGCCGAGGCGTTTCAGGCTGCGCTGGCTCCGGATTTTCAGGTCGAAGGGATTCTGGTTGGTCCGCATTTGCCAACGCGGGCGCCGGAAGGTTGGAAGAATTTTGCGGGCGGGCACCCGCTCCCCACGGAGGAAAGCCTGGCCGCGGGAAGAGAGATTTTGGAGCGGCTGGAACGATGCGACGAGCGGTCGCTGGTGGTGTTCCTGATTTCCGGCGGAGGATCTTCGATGGTGGAAGCGCCGCTGGATGCGGAGATGACGCTTGAGGATTTTCGGGCGCTTCATGCGGCGCTGGTGACGTGTGGCGCGCCGATCGAAGAGATCAATATTGTCAGGAAACATTTGTCGGCGACGAAGGGCGGGCGGCTGGCGGCAGCCGCTCCGCGATCGTGGAAATTAACTTTCGCGGTGAGCGATGTTCCGACCGGCGAGGAATCGGCGCTGGCTTCCGGGCCGACGCTGCCTGATCCGAGCACGGTGGCGGACGCCGAGAGTGTGGTGAAGGAATACGGCGTGCTGGCGAAACTGCCTGCTGCTCTGCGGAATATTTTCTCGCAGCGCCGGTTAATCGAAACCCCCAAGGATGGCGATGCGGCGTTCGAACGCGCTGTGTTTGACGTGCTGCTGGGCGAGCACGATCTGGTACACCGCGCGCATTATTGTTGCGAAGCGCAGGGGATTTTTTGCATGGGGGATGACCTCACGGACGGGTGGCCGTTGGAGAAGGCCGCTGACGAATTGCTGGCGCAGCTTGCGGCGCTGCAAAAGGAACATCCGGGAAAGCGCGTGGCTATCTTGTCGGGCGGGGAATTGAGCAGTCCGGTTACGGGCGAGGGTGAGGGCGGGCGGAATTCGGCGTTTGTTTTGACGTGCGTGCCGAAGATTGCCGGGAAGAAAATTGTGGTGCTTAGCGCGGGGACGGATGGGATTGACGGGAATAGCCCGGCGGCCGGGGCGGTAGCGGACGGTGAAACGTTGGGGCGCGCGGAACGGACGGGGATGAATTGGGAGGATTACATGAGGCGGAGCGACGCTTATCATTTTTTTGAGAGGCTTGATGATGCGATTGTGATTGGACCTACGGGAAATAATTTGCGGGATTTGCGGGTTTTGATTTCGGGGTGAGGGTCTAGGATTGTCACAACCTTCGCCGCGACGAAACGGCGAGTTGGCGTTCGGGAATGCGCGGCTGCGCGATCACTTCGGGGTGCGGGATGGTTGGCGAAAGCGGCGGCGAGCCGCCGCACTCCAAAAAAGGCGCACGGCGTGTTCGGCGGTGCGGGGATTCCTTGGTCGAGCGGCAGGCCTTTTTCAGCTGACACGAATAGAAAAGCGGGCCGGCAGGTTCTCCGACGGCCCGCTTTTTCTTTTGCCTGATTACGATCTAGGGGTGGTTCTGTGCTGGTGGTGGGGCCGTTCCGGCTGGCGTTGCCAGGGCTGCGGCTTTCGCCTTCAGAGCGTCGATTTGCGATTGGATCATGGGGCCGGTGCCCAGAGCCAGGTCACCCGACTTAACGAGAGCTTCGAGCGCAGGGATTGCGTCGGGGTCACCGCGCCTGGTTAGGGCGAAGATCGATGCCAGTTTGATGTCGATGTAGGGCTCCTGGAGATAGGAGATCAGAGTTTGGGTGATGGCTTTATTTTTCGGGTCGAGGAGCGCGAGACCGCGGATGGCCGAGCGGCGGGTGTCGAAATCCTTTCCCGGCGCGGACCATTCGAGAAGAAGCGGAACAGCTCGATCATCACCGAGCGCGCCGAGACCTTCGAGGCCGCCATTGCGCAGCGTGTCGTCCGGGGATTGGGACTTGACCGCGTCGGTGAGAGTTTCAAAGGCATTGGGAGCGTTCAGCTCGCCGACGGCTTCGAGCGCGGCGGCGCGGACGCTATAGGCTTTGTCGGTGGCGGCGATTTCAGCGAGCTTCGAACCGAGAGTTGAGTCGCCCTTGAATTCGCCGAGTTGCTCGACGGCGACCTCGCGAACCCAGGGCTTGTCGTCGTGCAGGCCGGCGATAATTTGCTTCTCGGCATCCGGACCGCCGATATTCCCCAGGGCTTCGAGAGATTCAGAACGAATTCCCCAGAAGGGATCGCGCTGGGCGGCGTTGCCCAGGGCAGCGACCACGTCTGGATTGTCTTTCACTTGCGCGAGAGCGACCGCGGCGTCAGCGCGGTCCGGAACGTCTTGGGCGTTCTTGAGCTGGTAGATCAGCTGGGGCGCATCCTTTTTGAATTCGATGGATTTCAGGACTTTGTCGCCCTTATCAAACAGAACATCGAGCGGAGCGGAAGAGGAAGGCAGCGTGAAGGTTTCTTCGGCCTGACTGACTTCGATTGTGGAAGCCTTGCGCCCGGATGCGGTAGCGATTTCGACCTCCACCGGCATGTCGAAGAGATCGACCATGCCTTCGACTTTTTGGGTTTGCTTGACGAGCAGCTTGATTTGGCGCGCGGAATCATCGTAGGTGTAACTGACTTCGTACTTTGGAGCGCCGGCACGCCAAATCCACTGGTGGAAAAACTTGTCGACGTTCGTGGCGGTGGCCTGATCGATTGCTTTTTCAAGATCGGCGGTGACGACGTTCTGGTTGCGATTGGTTTCGAGATAGTAGTGGAGGCCACGGAAGAAATCCTGGTCACCGAGTTTGGTGCGTAACATCTTCAAAACCCAACCGCCCTTGGTGTAGACGTTGGCGGCATATTCGATGCCGTCGGTGAAATTGCGCTGAACGACCGGAACGGGGTACATGCGCTTCTGGCGGAACCAATTGTTCTGGTCGCGCCAGAATTCGTAGGCGACTTCGTCGGCACCGTAATGCTGCTCGGTCCAGTAGTGCTGAAAGTAGGTTGCAAAACCCTCATTGAGCCAGATGTTGGCCCAATCACGGCAGGTGACGAGATCGCCGAACCACTGGTGAGCGAGTTCATGGGAATTGAGGCTGTCGGAACCTTCGCGCTCTTCAGCCGCGAGCTCGGGATGAATTAGGCCGCGGGTGGTGAGGGTGGTGGCGCTGGTGTTCTCCATCCCGCCTTCGATGAAGTCGTTGACGGAGGACTGCGCGTACTGGGCCCAGGGATATTTCACGTCGAGCTTTTCGGAGAAGAGGGTGATCATGTCCTTGGTGCGGGAGAAGGTGGAATCGATTTTCGATTCGTCACCGCGCGGCACGACGTAGCGCACCGGCATGCCATTCCAGGAATCCTTTTTCTCGACGAATTCGCCGGCGACGACGGAAATCAGGTAGGTCGAGAGCGGCTGGGATTGCTTCCAATCCCAAGTCTTCATGCCGTCGGGTTCGGTCTTGGTGCCGAGAAGGTCGCCATTGGAAATGGTGATCCAACTGGCGGGGACGGTGACGAGCATTTCGGAGGTGGTGCGGTCGTTGGGATAGTCGTAGATCGGAATGTAATAGCGAGTGTCTTCGGCTTCGCCCTGCGACCAGACTTCCTTGGGGCGGTTGGGATAATTCTTGTCCGGAAGCACGAAGTAGATGCCTTTTTTAGGCTGGCCGTCGTAACGGATGAACACTTCGTGAGTTTCGCCGCGCTTGGAAGGGCGAGCGAGCTGGACGATCAGATTATTTTCGGTGACGGAAAATTTCGCGTCTTTGCCGTCGAGGGTGACGGCCTGGATGTTCAGGGCCACGGAGTCGAACTTGATCTGGGTAAGATCGTCGCGAAACATGGAGATGGAATGAGTGACTTCGCCGCGAATTTTGCGCTGATCGGTATCGAACCAAAGATGGGTTTTCACGTTGCGCAGGTCGTAATCGCGGCTGCGGGCGTAGGGCTCATCCGCGCGGCCGCGCAGGGGAAACAGCAGCGCCGCGGTGAAAACCAGCGCACAGCAGACCATGAACCACAGCGAACGACTCGGACGAACGTGAATCATCTTTTCTCCTCGGTATCCTCTTACGCACGGCCGGGAATCCAGCTGCCGACAAAACGTAGAATTATAATACGCATAAGACAAACTTTCGGTTTCGAATCTCAGAGCTGATTCACGCGGTTACAGAAGCCCTTTGACCAGACCTCCATCGACTTGAATGGTAGTGCCGGTAATGGCGCTGGCGCGCGCGGAGCAGAGGAACGCGACGAGGGCGGCGAATTCGTCGGGCCGGCACATGCGGCCGATGGGCACCGCAGCGGCGGACTGCTTCTGGATCTCTTCGACGGTGAAACCCGCATCTTTGGCGCGCTTTTCGAAAAGTTCACCGAGGCGGTCGGTGAGCGTGTATCCGGGGCAGACATTATTTACGGTGATGCCATCCGCGCCATATTCATTGGCGAGCGTCTTGGCGAGGCCGGCGACCCCGGCGCGCAGGGAATTGGAAAGCATCAGGCCATCGATGGGTTGCTTTACGGAAACCGAGGTGATGGTGATGAAGCGGCCCCACTTTCTGCGCTGCATGCGCGGTAGAACTTCGCGCGCGAAGAAAACATTGCTGAGGAGCGTTAGGTCCACCGCCGAGCGCCATTCTTCGAGCGAGATGTCGGCGAATTTTTTGGAGGGCGGCCCGCCGGCGTTGGTAATGCAAATGTCGATGCGGCTAAACCGCTTTTCGACCTCCTCGACGAAGCTGGCAACGGCCTGAGGTTTTGTAACGTCAACGACGCGCCAGAAAATAGCGCGGCCGTTTGCGGCGGCAATTTCCGTAGCGGTCCGTTCGAGATCGGCTGAGGTACGCGCGCAGATCGCGACTTCGCATCCCTCTTTGGAGAGCTCTTCCGCCGCGGCACGGCCGAGGCCTTTGCTGGCGGCTGCCACGATAGCGACGCGTCCTTTGAGTCCGAAATCCATGGGCTATTGTTCCTTTTTCGCAACACCGCGAAGGTAGGCGTCATCTTTCCGGATCCAATCTTCGCGGCGAGGAGAGAAGAAGTCGAAATCAACCGTATCTTCAAGAGCTTCGGCGCTATGCGGGACGTTGGCGGGGATCATGAGAATTTCGCCGGCGTGGACGGTGGTCTCGGAGCCGTCGTCGAATAGGAATTTCAGGGCGCCGGAGAAAATCATAGTGTATTGCTCGCTACGATGGTGATGGCGGGGGACGATCGCGCCGCGAAGAAGAACCAGGCGCGCGAAGGTGGCGTCGTCTCCATTAAGCATCTGGCGGGTGATCAACGGATTCATTTTATCGGTGTCGAGCGATTCGAACTTGGTGGCGGAAGGCATGGGGACTCCTGGGCGAAATTTGTGAGGGAGAATCGTGTATCGAAATGAGGGAATCGTCAATGGGGAGAATTGCGCACAGAAAGACGCGCCTGCGAGATGCATCGATAGGCCGGATGAAATAGGATACGCGGGTGACGCTACTACGCTGGATCGCCGGGCTGGTTTTGTTTTTGCAGTTGCCGATTCCTCTGTATTGGTTCGTCCTGCATCCGCAGATTCGATTTTGGCGGCGGCATCAGAAGGCTGCCTACGTTGTGGGGCTATTGTTGTCGTGGGCGCCGGTAACGGTCTGCCTGGTGATATTCCGCGACCGGTTGCTTGTTGCCGGGGCCGTTGCGGGGTGGAGAATCGTGCTGGGTCTTGCACTGATTATTTTTGAAGCATGGATTTTCTGGCTGGTGAAACGTGATTTGGGGGCGGCCAAGCTGGTGGGCGCGACGGAACTGTCCGCGGGCGGAGAAGTGATTTCACGGGGAATTTATGCGCGAATCCGCCACCCGCGGTACCTAGGCTCATTCCTCGCGATTCTGGGAGCTTGCCTGCTGGCGGGGACGACGGCGCTTTGGATTGTGGCGGGGGCGTGGACGGTTCTGACGCGGATTGCGATCGGAATGGAAGAGCGCGAGATGCGGGCGCGGTTTGGCGAAAGTTACCTGGCGTATTGCAGGAGGGTTCCGCGGTTTCTGCCGTTCTAGGGCTTTCGGGCGCTGGCGCAGGCTCGCGTGCGGATAAGCGCGCGAAGATGATTGGGGCGAGGCAAGGCGTGTAGGTCACGGCGTGGATGTAGCTGGAACGGATGATACGGCGACGACTCTTGCGGAACTTGCGGTTTTCAATTCATTCACTTGCTGCAGCACCTTGGCCCATTTTGCAGGATCTTTCCTGGTGACGATGGGGGCGTTCGTGTCGCTATAAAACTTCAGAATCGTTTCGCGAAGTTCCGGGCTGGTAGAGGCGAAATGATCCCGGGCCTGACGGTCGAGCAGGTCGGCGTAGGTTGTATCGGCGAGCGGATAGTCGCCTGGATTGGTGACCGTGCCGGTATCGAAATTATCATTCACTAAGGCGGTTTCGGGCGCGGAGCCAATTTCGCGCAGAAGCTTTTCGTAGTCGGTGACCGAGCCGCTGAAACTGGCCATGAACAGCTTTTCGACTTCAGGCGCGGGAGCTTTGAACGACAGAGCGCGGAACGGGCCGACCTTGGGAACGATGCGAAAGAAGAAGGCGATGAGCCGGGCGTCGAACGAAGGTTTTTGATATTTTTCCTTCCATTGTTTTTCGTAGCTGGCGCGCGAAAGGTGATAAAGGAATTTTCTCTTGGTGACTCCGGGAATATCTTTCTGGATGTCGTCTTTTTTCGCGACCCATGCGGCTTCGGTCATTTTCGGGATCACTTGACTGACGCCGCGGCGGTAGGTTCCGAGGGCGAGGTCGTAACTGGTAAAAATGGATTTGAGATCAAGGCAGTACGTTTCGCGGAAGGCTCGAGAGAGCAGATCCTGGGAAACCTGGAAGCCTATGAAATCACGGTAGGCGTCGGGTGCGTAGCGCCCTTTGGCGACTTGTACGACGTCGAATCCGAACTCGGTCTTGAGATGTTCGGCCGGGCCTTGGTCGTACGCGACATCGTCGCCAAACTTGGCCTTCAGTTTGGGGTAAAGCATCGGCACGGCGTGGTTGGTGGCGATGCTGTGGCCGTAATTGTCGGCGGCGTAGTGGGCGAGAGCGCCGAAGGCGAACGCGTATTCGTCGAGCGTCGAGGAATCGCGGAGAAGCGCTTCCACGAAATCGCCGGTACGGACGTAGTGGACGAGGTTGCTGAAGAGGTGGCTGCCGAAGGGATAGTAACCGAGATCCTGAATCACCGAGCCGCCGTAGGCGTAGGAGTGGGCTTCTTTCAGTTGGTCCGGGGTGGAGCCCGGAAAGCGCGCGAGCAGGAGAGGCTTAATGGCATCGTCCCAGGCGGAATCGACGACAGCTTCGTGGGAGAGGACGGAGTAGGCATCGGCGTTGAAAGTGGCAGCGAATAGAAACACAAGAATGAGCAGCAGGGCCTGGATGCGAAGGGCAATGCGGGGTGGGTAAGGTTCCTGGCGAGGCATGGAGAAAGTCATTCGGCGAAGTTGCAACGGCGTGTCGCGACTTCCTGGCGCAAAGAAACAACAGTTAAAGTTAACGAGTAAGGGAATATTCCACAATTCTTCAACCGCGGGAATCGGGTGATTACGGTAGCTCGACACAATCTGGATGGGACCGATTCGGTACATCGCTACGGCTCGGCGGCAGCGTTGCCGTGCTTCGTAGACTTGATTATTCTGTAGCGCGAACGTGAATTGCTTGGCGCCGAAAACCGAGGATGAGAGTTTCGAGCTAATCCGGATTACGGTGAGAGGTGAGGCGTTCGATAATCTCGCGGGGCACGGGCCGGGATTTCATGGCGCCTTTTTTTGCGGGATCGGAGGCGACCCAAACGCGAGTGACGTAGCCTTCGACGGCAAGCGTGTCTTGCTTGTAGAAACGATGCTGAACCACGAAACTGCTGCGGCGCCATTCGGTGACGGAAGTTTTCGCTAGGAGTTCGTCGCCAAAAGCGGCGGAAACCTTAAAGGTGGCGCGGACATCGACGATCGGGACTCCGATGATTCCCTGGGCGGGGAATAGAATGTGCAGGGGCAAACCGGCGGCGGCGAAGAACGCGGACGTGCAGGAATCGAACCAGACCATATAGTTTGGAAAAAACACGATGCCGGCGGGATCGCAATCTCCCCATTGCACGAGGATGCGGCTGTGATGTTCGAACATCGCGGAACCCTTTTGCGCCGCGGAGAAAAAACGGCAGCGAACCGAGAAGCGGTTAGAGCCTAATGGGGCATGGCGGAGACGTCAAGGAATTCCACGACGGACCCGAACAATTATTCGGAGCACAGAGAATGCGAACGCAAGTGGGAATTGTGGGGGCTGGGCCCGCCGGTTTGGTGCTGTCGCACCTGCTGCACCTGCACGGGATTGAATCCGTGATTGTGGAGGCGCGCGAACGAAAATATGTGGAGGAGCGAGTTCGCGCGGGGGTGCTGGAGCAGGGCACCGTCGACTTGCTGACGGAAATGGGCGTGGGTGATCGATTGAAGCGGGAGGGACTGATTCACCACGGGGTGAACCTGCGGTTCGGCCGGCGCACGCACCGCATCGATTTTGCGGACCTGACCGGCGGCAAGGGCGTGACGATCTACAGCCAACACGAGGTTACCAAGGACTTGATTGCCGCGCGGTTGAAGGCGAACGGGCAAATTTTATTCGAAGCCGAAGACGTGAAGATCAGCGGATTCGAAGACGCGGACGGCGGTTCGCGGCCGCGGATTCATTTCCGGCGTGAAGGAATCGAGCAGGAACTGGAGTGCGATTTCATCGCGGGGTGCGACGGCTTTCATGGAATTTGCCGGCCGTCGGTTCCGGCGGAGGCGCTGACGATTTTCGAACGCGTTTATCCGTTTGGGTGGCTCGGAATTTTGGTGGAGGCGCCGCCTTCGATGAACGAACTGATTTACGCGCACAGCGAAAGGGGATTTGCGCTGTTGAGCATGCGAACGCCGCAGATCAGCCGGCTGTACATTCAGTGCGACCCCGATGAGGACATCGCCGATTGGCTCGATGAAAAAATCTGGCAGGAACTGCACGCGCGGCTGGCGTCGGATGAAGGGTGGAAACTCACCGAAGGCCCCGTAATTCAGAAGGGAATCACGGGCATGCGTAGTTTTGTGGCCGAGCCGATGCAGCATGGGAAGCTTTTCCTGGCGGGCGATGCGGCGCATATCGTGCCGCCGACGGGAGCGAAAGGGCTGAACCTGGCGGTGGCGGACGTGCGGATTCTGGCGCGCGCACTCGAGGAATTTTATGCTTCAGGAAAGACGGAACGGCTGCGGGAATATTCGGCGACATGTTTGCGGCGGGTCTGGAAGGTGCAACGTTTTTCGTGGTGGATGACGTCGATGCTGCATCTTTTTCCGGGCGAGAACGCGTTCGATCAGCGGCGTCAGGTGGCGGAACTGGATTACGTGACGAGTTCCCGCGCTGGCCAGACGACGCTGGCGGAAAATTACGTGGGATTGCCGCTGGAGTAAGCCATCGTCCGGGGGAATTGATGGCGGAGAGGGTGGGATTTGAACCCACGGTCGAGTTTCCCCGACACTCGCTTTCGAGGCGAGCTCTTTCAACCGCTCAGACACCTCTCCGCAGCGTGTGGCGTTAGTAGCTTAACAAAGGCGAACGAGGCTCACAACTGGGCGAGGGAGCCGATGTTTTTTGCGGCGCTGGGCGGGAGGAGAGATTGCGTGCTGGCGAGGGCGATGTCGGGATAACAGCGTAAAACCGAGGGGAAAAACTAACTACGTGGGGCGTGCGATGGATTGTTGGGTGGGGTGGGCGGCGTGTCAAAGGCGGTGGCAGAGCCACCGCACTCCAAAAAAAGCGTACTGCGGGTAAGTTGTGATTGGGGCAAGAAGGTGCGATCGAAGAGAGATCCCTCGGCGCCGCGGAAAGGCGTCCGCGGCTTTGTCGGGATGACAACTTGACCCGAAGGGAAAAAACTAACTCGGTGGGGCGCGCGATTGAGTGGGTGGAGTTGGTCGCGTGTCAAAAGCGGCGCGCGCTTCGTTTCTCGGGGTAAAGAGCTGGTGGACTTTAAAAAGGCGGAGGGCGGGTGTCTTAGCCTCCGGGCGAGAAGTTAACAGCGAAGAGAGATCCTTCGTCGCGCCTTCGCGATACGGCCGCTTCGGCGCGCGGGCGCTGCGCTCCTCAGGATGACGGCCAAAAGCGAGTGGAGCCGGGGATGAGTGGAAGCAGAGCCGGATCGTGAACGGCCGGTCCCGCCTTGCTGCGCCAGGCCATCTCGTCGCCGTGGAGAAGCGTACTGCGGCCCACGGTCGCGGTGGCAACGAGATGTGGTGAGTACGATTGATTGTTGGGTGGGGTGGGTGGCGTGTCAAAAGCGGCGGCAGAGCTGGCGCGCTTCGAAAAAGCGCACTGCGGGTGATGGCTTTGTCGGGATGACAGCTTGACCCGGAAGCGAAAAGATAACTACGGGGCGCGGACGATGATTGGATGATGGACGCGGCCATTGGGAAAAGCGGCGCGCGATTGAGTGTTGGGTGGAGTGGGCGGCGTGTCAAAAGCGGCGGCGAGCCGCCGCACTCCAAAAAAAGCGTACTGCGCGGGTCTCGGTGCGCTGGAATCGGGCGCGGGATATTTTCACAAGCTGGATGAGATTTACGCTCAATCCATCTCGAAGGTGACGTACATGAATTTGCTGTCGCGTTCGATTTGGAGGACGCCGGGGGCGCCGACGGGGATGGCTTTTAGGGCTTCGCGGAGGGCGCTGACGGTTTCAATTTTCTTGCCGTTCAGGGCGTGGATGACGTCACCGGGTTGCAGGTCGGCTTCCACGCCGCCCAGGGATTCTTCGGCCAGGGCGGCGACGATCACGCCGTGGGGCTCGCGGAGGTCTTCGAGTTGGGTGGAAAGATCGCTATTGATTTCCACGCCGAAGATTCCGAGTTTCGCGATGAGATCTTTCTGGGGGTCGACGAGGTCGCCGAGCTGATCGACATCATTTTTCTGTTCCATGACGGGGATCGTGAGGGTTAGCTTTTCTGTTCCGCGGAGAACTTCGACTTTCAACGTCGAATCCAAGGGACGGGTGGAGATGATCATTTCGGCGAGAGGGACGCTGCCCATGGGCCTGCCGTCCAAACTCAGAAGGATGTCCTGAATTTTCAGACCGGCTTTGTCGGCAGGTTCGTCGGGGATAACGTCAGCGACCACGACGCCGCGCTGCTTGCCGAGGGAAAGACCCTTGGCCAGGTCGGGCGTGATGTCCTGCAATACGGCGCCGATGACGCTGCGATGCACGCGGCCGGATTTGCGCAATTCGTGGTAGACGAATTCGACGACGCTGCTGGGAATCGCGAAACCCAGGCCCTGGCTGCCGCCCGACTCGGTGAGGATAAAAGTATTGATGCCGACGAGTTGGCCGCTGGTGTTGATGAGCGGGCCGCCGCTGTTACCGGGATTGATGGGTGCGTCGGTTTGAATGTAGACGGAAGGGACGTCGGGATCGGCCTGGCGCGCGACGGCGCTGACGACTCCCATGGAGACGCTATTTTCGAGACCCTCGGGATTTCCGAAGGCGAGGACGAGTTCGCCTTTTTTTAGTTTGGTATAGTCGGCGAAGGCGATGGCCGGAAGATTCTTCTGATCGATTTTCAGGAGGGCGAGATCGATGGTTGGAGCGATGCCGACGATTTTGGCTTCGATGGGCGGCGAATGTTCGCCAAGACCTAGGCTGGCGCGAACCTGCGAATCGCCCGCCGTGGCGGGCGTGAGCACGACCCGGACGCTTTGCGCGCCTTTGACGACGTGGGCGTTGGTGATGATGTAGCCGTCGGGGTCGACGATGACGCCGGAGCCGAGGCTACGCTCGCGGCCGATGACGCCGGCCTGGTCGGGATTTTTTTCGTCGGTGGCGCGATAGCCGGTGACTTGGACTTGGACGATGGAAGGGCTGACGCGGGCGGTGAGTTCCTGCAGGGAATCGTTAAATTGGGAGAGCAGGTCTTGGCGAGCGCCTTCGCCGGGTTTTTCAGGCGCCTGATTGGATGGAGAATCCTGGGCGGAGAGCGAAGTTGTGGCGGATAAGGATAGGATGGCGAGCAGGAGAGCCCGGGCGACAGTGACCGGAAAGTTATAGGCCGCGCATTTAGAACGATTCAATGCAAACTCCTTGATCGGGCATCCACTGCGGCGCGAGAGGCTGGAATGCGCGCGGCCGAATGGCTTTCAAGAGTTTATCAAATCGCGCCCGTCAGACGAGGCTGTGATAGAACTGACGCCGGGAAAGAAGCATCCATCAACATTGGCAGAAGGCATGTCGCGGGAAGAAAGGAGCCTATGAAACAGATGGCGAGTGTAAAACTGCAGGCGGGAGATGCAGCACCGGAGCTACATTTTCTAGCGCGTGACGGCGAGAAGCGGCAGCTTTCGAAGTTGTGGGCTGAGGATCCGGCTTTGGTTCTGTGGCTGCGGCATTTGGGTTGACCATTTTGCGTGGAAACGCTCGCGCAGTTGCGCGATAAAAAAGGCGAGTTTGCGAAGCTGGGAGTGAAATTGGCGTGTGTAGTTCAGGGAAACGCCGCCGACGCGGACGAATTGTGCGGACCCTACGGGATGGCCGACGTTAGCGTGCCGGACCCGCGCAAGGAAAGCTACCGAAAATTCGGCTTGGAGCGGACGACCTGGATGGCTCTGCTGCGTCCGTCGAGGGAATTGATGAGGCGGCGGAAGGAAACGCAGGCCGCTGGGTTTCAGATTAGCGTGAAGCGGTCTATGAAGGGCACCTGCGACATCTTGTTGCTGCCGGGAGCCGCGCTGGTCGCGCGCGGAGGAAAAATGTTATGGGTGCATCGCGGGGTGAATCCAGCGGACATGCCCAATGCGGATGCGCTGCTCGAGACGGCCCGGGAATATTTGCAAACGTAGCGAGAGCTTAGAGGAGGCTGTGAGTTGCGAAATCGGCGCCCCTTCGTAGCTCTGGATGAAGAGCGTTGCGTTGCGAAATGAGTTTGGACGACGGGAAGATTGCGGCGTTAGGTTTGGGTTTCCGCGGGGCGAGCGCGGCGAACGGCGAAGAAATTTTGAAGCACGGCGATGGATTCTTCGGCGCGCACGCCGGAAGTGACTTCGACGCGGTGGTTGGTGCGGTCGTGGCTTAAGACTTCGAAGCAGGAATGGACGGCGCCGCCCTTCGCTTCGTCCGCGCCGTAGACGAGGCGCGCGATGCGGGCCTGGAGCATGGCGCCGGCGCACATGGCGCAGGGTTCGATGGTGACGTATAAGGTTGCGCCAAGCAGGCGATAGTTGCCGACGCGGAGGGCTGCGTCGCGGAGGGCGAGAATTTCGGCGTGGGCCGTGGGATCGCAATGCGTGATGGTGCGATTTCCGGCGCGAGAGATGGCTTTTCCGTCAAGGACCAGGACCGCACCGATGGGAACTTCGCCGCGCTCGGCGGCTTCGCGAGCTTCGGCGAGAGCTTCGGACATGAAGGCAAGATCGGTTTCGGGAATTTCTGACATCGCGGGAAAGGATATCACGGCGCGAATTGACCCAAGCCGTGAAGGGCGGACCGGCAACGATAACTTCAACGATACGACTCTCTCGTATTATTCAACGAGCTGCTATACCATCCAATCAATCTTTGGAGGGCCCCTATGAAACGCCTTGCGCTGGGTTTGCTTGCCGTCTTGCTGTTTGCGTCGATCAGTTTTGCTCAGCAAAGCGCGGCTGATGAGCCGGCTTCCAAAGAAGACATTCAGCGGTATCTTGACGCCGTCCATTCGCGCGAAATGATGCAGAACATGTTGAGCGCGATGACGAAACAGATGCACCAAATGACCCACGATCAGGTACTGAAGGAGAAGAATCTTCCGCCCGATTTCGAAGCTCGGATGGACAAAATGACGGACGATCTATTCAAAGACTTTCCCTACGAAGCGATCCGGCAAGCGATGGTTCCTGTATACCAAAAGCATTTCACGAAAGGCGAGATTGATGCGCTGGTCGCGTTTTATACCACTCCCACAGGGCAGAAAATTCTCAAGGAAATGCCCCAAGTGGTGGCGGAATCCCTGCAGGCATCCTCGGGAATCGTGCAAAAGATGATGGCTGACGCGCAAAGCCGACTGCAGAGCGAAATCGCGCAAGCACGGAAGCAGAACGACGAGAGCCCGAAGGACGAAGCGCAACCCGTGTCGAACTGAAGCTTTTTTTGGTTATAGCCCGATTTCGCCTTGAGCTTTTCGCATCAATCTGGCCATCGTTCCTCGGAATGTCCCTCTGCAAACATGCCTCGGGAATTGGCCTGTTCGCTTATGTTTTGCGAGTGCGGGATTCGGGGTATAAGATTAGCGCGCTGTTGGGCCTTTTGGGGACGCATGGAACTTCGCAAGGATCCGATTACACGTAGTTGGGTGGTGGTGGGGCATCCGGAACGGGAGAAGATTCGGCCCGATCCGTGTCCCTTGTGCCCTGAAAACCGCATCGAGACACATGCGCTGCTGGATTTGCCGGCACAGGGGAAGTGGCAAGTGCGAGTGTATCCGCATTTGCGGCCGTTCTACCGGATTGAAGGCGATACGGAGCGCACGGCGGAGGGAATTTACGACCGGATGGCGCCGACGGGCGCGCACGAGATTGTGGTGGAGACGCCGGACCACACGCGGGCGCTGGCGCAGATGAGCGACGAGGAAATCGAGCGGGTGCTGGAAGCGTACGCGCAGAGAATCACGGACCTGAAGCGCGACGCGCGATTTAAGTATGTGACGGTTTTCAAGAACGAAGGGCCGCAGGCGGGCGAAGAGTGGACCCACGCTCATTCGCAGATTACGGCGACGACGTTTGTGCCGCGGCGGATTTTGTACGAGCTCAGGTCGGCGCGGGAATGGTATCGCGAGCGCGAGCGCTGCGTGTTCTGCGACATTTTGAGCCAGGAAGTCCGACAAGCAAAGCGCATCGTGGACACCGTCGGCGATTATTATGCGTTTTGTCCTTACGCTTCGCGGGTGCCCTACGAAGTGTGGCTGATGCCGAAAGCGCACAACCATCAATTCGAGACGCTAGCGCCGGGAGAGAAGCGGCGAAACATGGCGGGACTGCTGGGGCGGACGCTGCGGCGCTTGCTGAAAATTTCGCCGAATTACCACATGGTGGTACATACCGCGCCGAACACACTGCAGACGAAAGGTGAATTGAGCGAATACTGGAGCACGATCGCGGGAGATTACCACTGGCATTTCGAAATTCTGCCGATCGTGGAGCAGCGGAGCAGGTCGTACAGCATCAAGGAAGTTTATTTTAACGGGATGTATCCGGAGCAGGCTGCCGAGCGTTTGCGGCAGGTCGACGCGAATTCATGAGGCGCGTCGCAGGCGGAGGGCCGGCGACGGAACCGATCCAGTCCGTACCATCAGCCCAGGCAGCGCAGACGGGCCAACGAGGCGGGATTTTCTTTCGATTGATATTTTTCGTCTTCATCATCGCGGTTTGCGCGGTGCTGTATCTCGCGAGGGTGCCGCTGCTGCGGCTGGCGGGAGAATTCTGGGTGGTGGATGAGCCGCCCGAAACGTCGGATGTGATCGTGGTGCTGAGCGGGGATAATTATGATGCGGAGCGGGCGACTCGCGCGGCGTCGCTGTTCAAGTCCGGGATGGCGCCGAAGGTGATGGCCACGGGCCGGGCGTTGCGCTCGTATGCGACCACGACGGACTTGATGAAGCGCGATCTGGTGGAGCATGGCGTCCCGGAAAGCGCGATCGTGCCATTCACGCATAAGGCGGGCGACACGCAGGATGAGGCCGGAGCGGTGAGCGAATTTATCAGGTCGCACGGGTGGAAGAAAATCCTGCTGGTTACGTCGAATTATCATACGCGGCGGTCGCAATATATTTACGAGCATGCGTTACCGCCGAGCGACCAGTTGCTTACCGTGGCCGCGGCGGATTCGGATTACGATCCGAATTACTGGTGGAAGACGCGAACCGGCGTGAAGATATTTTTCCACGAGCTCGGCGGATATTTGGTGGCGTTGTGGGAAACGAAGAAGAGCGACGGGAACACCTAGCGATCGAGTGGCTCACGCGATAGTGTTTCAATTTGCGCTAATCCCCGCAGGCCGCACCTCTTGAACTATCAATTCCGGCTTGTCAAAAAATCGTGTTGGCGCTGCGCGGTGAAAGTATCGCTGAATTGGGGCGTATAGAGATGTAAGGGGACGACGATGCCGCCTGTGCCATTTGCCGGGAACATGCGTTATGACGCGATTTTTATCGTGTCGTACGTGGCCTGGATTTTGTTTGAGATCGTCACGGGTAAGTCACGGAAGATGCTGGACCGCAAGAAGGCGCGGGACCGCGGCTCGCTCTTCTTTTTAGTGGGCATGATCTGGGTGGGAATTTTTTTGGATTTTATGCTTTGTTTCGGCCAGCAGCGCGCGGCGATTCCCTGGATGCGGACGGAACTTTTCTTTGCGGGGATCGCGCTGATGTGGCTGGGCATGGGATTTCGCTATTACTGCATGCGCGTGCTAGGGCGGTACTTCACGTTTAACGTGGCAGTGCATGCGGGGCAGACCGTGGTTGAGGCGGGACCGTACCGTTATATCCGGCATCCTTCCTATACGGGCGCGATGATCACGGTGATCGGTTTCGGGCTGACGTTAGGAAATTGGGCGGGGTTGCTGGCGCTGGTGGTGTGCGTCGCCATTGGATATTCGTACCGCATCCGGGTGGAGGAGGCGGCGTTGGTCGTGGCGCTGGGCGAGCCTTACCGGGAATATATGGGGCGGACGCGGCGGCTTGTGCCGTTTGTGCTGTAGTGCGTTCGAGCCAGGCAACGCAGCGCGGCTCGCCGCTGCTCGCTCCTCCCATCTCTGGCCCGTCGCTTCAATCCAAGCCTCTTGCGGGACAAGTTGTCTGGCAGGTGCATGATTCGATGCATGTTGGCAATTAGGCGTTATGGCTGCTTTCGTTCCCCGCAGGAGCTATACTATAGTTCAGTCGCATCCTGGGAGCATCCTGCACCCCGCCGCAGGCCTTCCGATTACACCACTTGGGGGAAAATTATATATGTGGCGAAAACCTGCCGACGCAAAAAATCCATCACAATCATCGAAGGTCCCGGAACCCGTTGTGACAGCACCGCAAGCCGCGCAGAATTCAGCGGCGGTAGTGACGCCGGCGCCAGCGATACCGGCGGCTACGAGTAACATCGCACAGGCATCGACGCAGGCATCCGCACCGACTTCGGCGGCGAGTTATTCCTCGCCGGCCACGGCCGGTAATCCGTTCGCCACAGCGCCGCGGGCCAATTCGATTTCGGTGATTGGCGCGGGGCTGAAAATTCAAGGAGAAATTACGGGCGATTCGGACCTGGTGATTGAAGGCGAAGCGCACGGCAGAATCCGGATGATGAATGGCCGAGTGACGGTTGCGGCAAACGGGCGAGTGAACGCGGACATTGAAGCGGTGGAAATTTCAGTGGAAGGGTCCGTGCAGGGCGGGTTGAAAGCGAGCGACCGAGTACGATTGGGAGCTTCGAGCCGGGTGCAGGGTTCGGTCATGACGCCGCGCATCGCCATTGAAGATGGAGCGAAACTACGGGGAAAGGTGGAGATGATTCGGGCGGGAGAAGTGACGCCGGTTTCGAAGGCCTCCATTTCAGCGAATCCGACGTCGAGCGCGCCTGCCCGAACGACACAAGTGACTGCAGCAGCGCCCGCCGTGATGACCCCAGCGCCGACGGCCGCAGCATTCGTCACGCCGAAGGCTCCGGACGCGACGCCCGCGAACACAACGGAAGCGGACCGGCTGAAGGCGGCCGCCGCGCGCGGCTCAGGGAACTAGCGAGCCATGAGCTGGACAGCAAAATCGCGATACGGGCCCCCGGGCACGGTGACCACAGCCGTCAAACCCGGGCCTAAATCCGCCGTCGAAGCCGGAGGGAATGTTCGCATCTCGAACGGACTGAAGGAATTTTTGTGGCTGACGACCGAGGAATCGAAGCAGGGAAGAATTCTGGATCTGGGCGCGGTGTTCCAATCCACGGTCATGTTTTTCATCGAGCGCGGTTTCCGGCTCTCGACGGAAGACATGATGCGATCGTGGAAGGAGTTTCTGCTCGCCGAAGAGGAAGGCCTTCGAAAAATGAAGGTGGGAGACGGGGGCGCGCGAGTTTCGCAGGGGATGCTGGCGGGGAAATTCCTGGAGAGCAACCTGCAGTATCCCGAAGATAATTTTAACGGCGTGCTGGCCTGGGATCTGTTCGATTATCTGGACGCGGAATTATTGCCACGGGTGATGGACAGGCTGTACACGATTCTTCGCCCGGGCGGCGCGGTGCTCGCGTCGTTTCATAGCAAGACGCCGGAGCGGTTCAACCGCTACAAGGTGGTGGACGGGCAAAATGTTGAATTGATACCGTCGCCGACGCTGGCCGTGCATGGGCGGATATTTCAGAATCGC
>Ga0302325_10008165_pt1 | contig 23072 bp, 21 predicted proteins | sample Palsa_T0_2_FD_201948 | JGI IMG/M metagenome (GOLD analysis project Ga0302325, IMG submission 201948) | Peat permafrost microbial communities from Stordalen Mire near Abisko, Sweden - Palsa_T0_2 | ecosystem: Environmental > Terrestrial > Soil > Palsa > Peat permafrost | place: Sweden: Abisko... | reverse complement strand
TATTTATAAGATTTATTAAATCTTTATCTTAAACTTATATTTATTAAAGATTATATAAAGTTTATATTAGGCCAGGAATAAATCTAGCTTAAATTAATTTTTCTTAAATTTATTAAATAATTTAATCTTAAGATTTTCAGGAACAAGATTTTTTTTCGGGATAAATATCTCTCGTCCCTGCGTGATTTCTTTCCCGTTATTGTCTTTTTTAATAAATATAATTAATTTATTTTAATTTAATATTATTATAAAGAGATATTTAAAATATAATACTTATAGTCCGATATAATAAAAATAAACTTTAATATATTAGGGATTAGGGGATTTTAAATAAAGAATTTTAATAAATCCAGTAAATATTATTAAATAATATCTTAAAGTATTATATAATTATAAATATATAAAAAATATTATTTAAGTTAAGTATAAGATTTTTATTTACTTAAAAATATAATTTTTTTATATAGTCCGTTATATTATACTAGATCCTCAAGGAGTCCTGGATCCCGTAAATCCCTATTCCCTATAAGTGAATCCACCAGGATCCGTCACGTGACCGTCATGCGACCTCGTCATATGCCATTGGATTCTCTATAATATAGCGTCTTCTATATCCGAGCCTTAGGCCTTAATAATGATTTATAACATTAAGCTCCTTTAAGAAATTAATATTTGATTTAATAAAAATATTATTTTTGGATTATTTTTAAAATAATTTTAATATTAATATAATTATAATATTATAGTTATGCCGGTCACGTGTCGAGTAAATATATCTCGATACTCGTATATAATTACTAGATTAGGCATAGTTTAGTCAGGATTCGGATATAATAATACTTCGTTATTATATTTTTATCCTTTTCCTTAATTAATCATTACTTTATATAATTAATATTTTCACGCTTATATAACGACTACTACGCGTTATCGGTAGACCAATACTTATTTATATAATAAATTATAAAATCTATAAACCTGCTCGCTATTTCCCTTATTTATAGCCTAAAAAGGAATAAAAAGTAAAATTCCTAGTAGGTAGAAATATAGACCTTGTAAAAATAAAGCAGTGGCTCAAATCTGACCTGAATTCTGAAATGCAATACTCCCGAAAGCACGCTGTGCAAACCCCGTGTTTGGGTGTAAAACGCCCCAAAACGCAGACTTATGTCCACCCACTGTATGAGTGGCTTACAGGTGCACTATTGCTTCAACGTGAGAAACCCTGAAAAAAAAAGTCGGTGTAAGCCAGGCTTCAAATGGATATTGTTTAACCTTGGAGGCTTTCCGATCTTCTTTCAGTGCTATGTTTGAAAACAGGGTGAAAAGAAGAGGTGCAGAATCCGGAGGTTCTGAACTTTGTGAAACTCAAAACTCGCGAGAGTGCAAGTAATTCTTAAATCTCTTCGACGACGTTGTGCCATCTTTAGTGTGTACTAAATTGGTACTTGTGCAAAGATTACATCAAAACCTCTAGGACTTATCCATTTATGACCATGGACCATCCCCGATCCCGAACGCCAATTTACTGGTTAGGCCGTCTTTGGTTTCTTGAGCCACAAATGGAAAAGTTGCTGAGTTTTGCCAATCAAACTGCTGATGATGGATCCTCTCACGGATTGGTATTACCTGAAGTTATGAAGCTGCCAGAGGCAATAGTCCGAAAGACCATTTCCTTCAGGGCTTCACAGTACACAAAGCCTATAACTATAGCGCTTGCCGCTATATTACAGTACGCTAAAGCCTGAAAATTTGCTTTGAAAATGCCCCAGAAAATTCCAGAGCAAAAATGTCCGTCGAAATGGTTTTCTGCGTCTTCCGAGGCTTTAGATGTGATCGACATGCTGCATGGAAAGTTGTCTCGGGTGCCGACGTGCAACAAAACTCCAGGCTGATGGATTCCTAGCACGTGATAGCAATCACTAAATCTGCAACGTGATCTTCCAGAAGGTATTGGGCGTTACAGATACTCTTATATCACTATAAGAGCGGCAAAGAAGGTTGAGACCATTTCAGAACTTATAATCAGCATTGCAGACAAGGAAGGAAGCTGAAAGTCACGTGACTTCACATGCACCTTCCGGTTTTGTTGCAGATAGCAGAAATCTGATGTGCAACAAGCAAGAACCCTCGATTGAGGGATCCTTTTCTTCTGCAATTTCCGCAACCACAAAAAATCATCAGGTCGTGCCTTCCCTGACGTGAATCTAGCCTGCTTCCTGCCGTCTTGATAGTATTCAGACTTTCCGAGGCCGAGGACAACTCTATCGAATCCGAATCTATTGACTGGACAAAATCGGGGCCTGGGCCCCGTCATTGCCCTTTTGCTGCGATGTGCAACAGAAGGGGCAGGTGCATATTTCACAATGGGAATGTGAGGTTTGATTGGTTTGTTTCAGCCACACGGGAAGCGTCTATTCTGCAAGGGAACCCAATGTGAAGCCTTGAAAACCTAAGGCCACAGCTTTCCGAACTGTTCGCATGCCACAGCAAATTTCGTTACCCTTCAATGTTCTTTGTTCTCTATGCCTCTCCCTTTGATATTCACCTGGCAAGTCTGGCAAGTGAAGCAAGCATCCTCAACTCCTGCCCTGTATCGTGCATAATACCCCTGTTATCATCAAACCCACCAAGCACAAGCGCAAGCTCCAGCCTAAATATCTAACTGTCTACATCTCCTCCAACCAGTCTCTCGAGGGTGCATTGAACGACCTGACGGTAACATTCGGGATATCTACTTTGGCAAACTTTGCACTCAACCAATGTTGGATAATTTTTCGGCTCACAGCCCGCCCATGTGTGGAGTGAAGCCACTTGCGGAAGCCTCGATGGTAGGTGAATCCGTCCAAGGTTGAGCCGACAGAGACACAGAGATTCTTCATTCCGCTGAATGCCCTGACCATGTTTGGGAGGAGAACAGTCCAGGCGTGAGGGGATGTTGGAGCAGGGGCTAGGGCAGGGGATTGCTGGGATGCCCAGCGGTCGTCGAGATACTCGATGGTATGGAACGATTTGTGGCCGTCTGGAAGTGAGCTGAACAGGTGTGTGAACCAAGAACCGAGCGCCTTAAAGTCCTCGCGATCTGCTTGGGCCCATTGGGAGAATATGTACTATGGCTATGTTAGAATTCGGTTGGAAGAAAGTCAACCGGTGCCGACTTACCACTGAATCGATGGAGGGGCAGATACAGAAGGGCTTTTCTGTGTAAGGCTTTGTGGGACAGATTGCATCTGTTCGCCAGATGATGCAGTAGTACTTCAATGTCTCCTCCCTGCTCTCACGGTTGACAAAGAGTGTGGCTGGAGGGTCTTGTGGGTCTTCCTTCATAGCTGCATCATTAGGATCGACAGGGGATTCAGAGAAGTGGTGCGACAAGTCAAGCTTGAGATGCCGAGGATCAAACGTGGACCGCCATATCTTGATTCGCATCTCAGTAGGAAGATTCGTGAATACTGTAAAGGAATCAAGCTGGTTTACGTCTCGGGTCAAAACCGCGTTACCAGATGAGCTCTTGAAGTTGGGGGCTGGCAACGCCTTCTTAAATGCATTGTTCTTGATGAGCGGCTGCAAGTAGCCTTTTGCTTGATCACTGAATTGCTGCGAGTCTTGTTAGCCTTTGTGTCTTTTCCTTTTGAGAACGTGGAGCAAGTTGAACGTACATATCGAGTGTGAATATGCCCATTCACAATTGTTACTGTCTGCATTTTGACATCAGATCACCAGGGATGAGAATGATGAGATATAAACTTCAAATGGCCTTGAAGCTGTCGGGGGCAGGTCCTCGAGAGTAGGTCGTCTTTGAAGTGGGTTGAGGTTGTTGGAAGGTGTCGCGAGAGCGACGCGAAAGATCGATTGCGGAGGAAATATATCTCTCTACCTTATCGGAAAGGTATCAAAACAACTCGCTTCGTCGCCGGATCACGGAGTTCCCATACCCCGATTTATGCTTCTTTCTTTATCTGCTCAATCTCTTAACTTACATAACAATAGTCAGAGGGCTAGTCCTTGGTCTTTATCAAGATAACAATCTTACCATACAACTTGCCAAACCGTTCTGTCACTTCAGGAACTTTGTCCTTTGATCAAATTGTTTGGCCTAGCCCTCACTTGAACATGTTACCTCAAATAACCACGGCGTTATTTGCATCGAGCCGTTCTCATTGTCTCTCCAGCTTGTTCTAAGCTTTTAAGTTTAAAGTCAGTGTCATGCACTCTTCTTCTGGTGAATGTTCAACAAATGCGCCTTCCTACTTGGCATTCCAGGCATATCTACTATATAAAAGTGTCTTCCAATCAAAGAACCCTCCATTTCACAAGTCGAAAGTACTTCTCCACCTCTATTTCTTGAGACACTGAAAATCATGATGAGGGTGAGTCCTTCCAGGAGTGCTCGTTTGTCATTCATTGGTCTCTCACCGGTATACCCTCACAGCTTTAGCAACTTTCTCTCCTTCAAAGAAATGCCATAGCCTTGAGAACATTGAGACTATTCAAAATAAACAATCTCTACTCAAAGAGAGCCTGACTCAAATATACAGAAGATTGAGACTATAAATTCCTGGAATTGATTAAGTCATGCTTTCTGACCATTGCGCAAGCTCATGCATGCCATGCCGGCAACAAGTATTATGTCAAAGTCTACATAACATCAGTCGGGCTGATTACTCGATGCATTGTTTAATGCTTCTGACCCCGAATGCATCGACGAGGGTTTCTTCCTTGCCTGGCCTCACTTGTTTGCAACGGGGAGCAAATGGCCTTGACAAGTTGACTATGATGCACCTATGCATGAGAATCATTTATAAATCTGAATTTTTGAATGCATATTTGAAGTTAGCAAATTTCCTAGCTCTCAAAACATTGGAATTCTGCAATATCGTTGTACCTATCCTCATTAAGTTGTTAAAAAAAGGTCACCCAACCCCGGCACGCTAGCTTGTATAGCTGGCCTCGCATACCAACAAACCATTTGCCTCGATCGTCAACATGAAATTCAGGCAGCAACGTGCAGAGTTCAGAATGGCACATGAGGATTCTTCCGGACATCGTAAAGTTTGATCTGTCAATGCTATCAAGATAGCAAGTTTCAATCAATTTGTGGACTCTGAAACTCGCGGAAGTGCTATAGCTAAACTTTATGGGGGTTCGGCTCGATATTTCCAGTGTCTTGGAGGACATTCTCTCTCAGCTTCAGTCTCCACAAGTCCAATTTTCTTGCTCGGTATGTCGGACGACGCGCGCAAGCAACCAAAATTTCCTTGGGACTACGATGTCCCTAATAACACATTCTGGAACGATCTTGAATACGTTGTAGGTCGGAATTTCCTCCAATGCTATACCGAGGATGAGATCAGGCAGATGCCTTTCGACGAAACCCTGCCCGCAAAAGAAAAGTTGAAGTACCTGGGAGGTCTTTTAGAAAAGACGTTTACAGAGAAGGAAAAGCAGGCCGCTCCAACACCACTCCACGATGCCAATTACAAAGCCTGGGAATATTTGAAGCTAGCCATGTCCACTGTAGAGAAATTCTTGGGGGATGAAGCTAAAGAGGAAAAGATTGTGAGAGAGATGTACGAAAATGGGCCGGATGGGAAGAAGAGTATGAGTGCCGCGCATCAACTCGGAGGGCTTTTCGAGGAACATGGGAAGTATGCCGAGGCGGAGCAAATGGAAAGGCTAGTGCTGCCTTGGATGCGAGGTCATGAATTGTTGGGGAAGGACAGTCCCCATGCATTGAGCTCTTTGAGGTGTCTTGCGAAAAGCATCTGGAAACAGGAGAGATATGAAGAGGCGGACGGACTGATTGAGGAATATAGGGGGATACTGGAGAATATGGACCAAGGAAAGTTTGCGAAATATCGGGATACGGAGACGAGACTGTTTGAGGAGATGGTGAAAGATTTGAACGATTGGAAAGGCAAACATGGGATGTATTAGTGCTGCGAATCTTTTCGCTGACACTGTTTTGGGCCGAGCGGTAGTGGGTATAAGCCTGAAGGACTGGAAAATAAAAAACGCAGATTGAAGACACTTCAAACCTCTTCCACCTCCTGTGATGTTCTCAAGTCAATGATTGAGGGATCTTCGTGAACCGTTGGCGAGTCATGAGGCACTGTTGATTCTATCCATGGTAAGACAATCCTTGGAGAAGATGTATGAGGGTGCCACTTACGATTCGGTATTGGTTCCTTGAGGATTGACTTTACGTTGTAGGTAGTGCTAGATGAAGTTATGGAAGTTGCGAACGGTAGAACAAATGCCAGGGTCTCGAGGAAGCAAATGAAAAGGAGAGCCCAGAAATTGAATCGCAGAATGTGGGCTGGGAACAGCTTCGCCACCGTGGGTGATGGGCATGGTAGCAGATGGGAGAGGTTGGATTTGAAGAGCAGTCGCAGTGGGTGGGACGATCTTTTGGGGATTTAGACAGGAATGAAGAAGAATTCTTGGGAACTGGTTCCTAGGATTTACGATGGGTCCAAATCAACTCAATGACCAGAATTTTCCTTCCTTTCATGTAAAGGAGCCTTGGGTTGAACATTATACTCAACTGTCAGCTGGGATCTTTCTTGAAGACTCAAACCCCATGAGAAGTATAACTTTCAAGCTGACCAAAATCAACACATAAAAAAAGCAATGAAGGTGTCTTAGGAGTCTAACTAGCACCAATCAGCGTTGCATTACCTCCCTTCGCTAATAAAGGAGTCATCAAAGTGTCAGCAGTCATCGCCACGTGGCATGCATTCCTTCTACTCTCCAAACAATGGCTAGTAAGGTGAGATCTGAAGCACGGTTAGACGTCCCATCCGGGAGCACTGCACCAGGGGACTTTTGCTTCGTGATTGGGGAGATCACGTGACTAGATACCTACCTAGGTATGGTAACTCAAGAATTCCAATTTACCTCGATCGATCACGCCCTTCATAGATTTGCCATGTCAAATTGCCAGAAGAGCAATATGGCTAGGGTTCAAAATTCCGGAACATCCGCCCAGACAGGGCAAAGAAAAGAAGGATGAAACGTCATTTCTCACTGTCAGCACGAGATCTTCAAATATTTTAATGCACGCTAGAAAACGGCTCGGCTCCCCAACCGGGTCCGGGTCCGGGACCCTGAAAACCGCTCGCAAATCCCCCATAAATTCTCTCAACAACAACACAAAACTATGTCCCAATAACACCAACCACCATGGCTGTTTTCATGTTAAAAGCAGTCAGTCGGAATGCCCTACGGCGCACGCACTTTCCCTCTCGACAACAACCAAACATTGCCAAGCGACACAGCACCAACAGCAATCTTGCCACACGGCCAAAAGTTGAAGATGACCCCGCCAACGGCACTGCTATTCCTATCCCGGCCACTGTTGCGAACGTTCCTTTGTGGCAGCGATTAGGTCCTCTGTCGAGAGGGTTCCAGGCATATGGAAGGAGTCAGAGGAAGAGGCCGTATGCGACGCAGTTCTGCAGCTCGCTGGTGATATACTTCCTTGGTGATCTGTCGGCGCAGAATATCAACGGGGATGAATATGACCCCAAGAGGATGCTGCGAGCGTTGGTGATCAGTGCTGGGAGCTCGATTCCGAGTTATAAATGGTATGTATTCCCCAGGATAGGAAAGCATACGGCTAAGACTGTACAGGTTCATGTTCCTGGGCAACAACTTCAACTACTCCTCCAAAATCCTTTCACTGGCTACGAAAGTCACAGTAAACCAAATATGCTTCACCCCGATCTTCAACACCTATTTCTTCGGCATGCAATCTCTCCTCTCGGGTGACACGTTGCCTGAAGTGTGGGATCGGATAAAGAGAACGGTGCCTATCTCGATGCTCAATTCGTGCAAACTTTGGCCAGCGGTTACTGCGTTCAGCTTTACTTTCATAACCCCGCAGTACAGGAGTATTTTTGCTGGGTTCATTGCCATTGGGTGGCAGACGTATCTTAGTTATTTGAATAGAAAAGCGGAGGTGGCTGAGGCTGCCGAGAGGGCTGGGTCTGATGGTGGGGCAAAGCGGGAAGTTGTTAGACAAAAGGATACACGGAAGATCGAAGCATAAACGGAGACATAAGCATTGGGTGGGACATAACGGCATGGGCATGGGATTTGATACCAATTGCATACAAGGTTGGCGTTTGGGCATTTGGGATACTGGGTAGACTCGATACACTGGCATAAAGGAGACACAGAGCATGTCTGAGATTTGCTTGCATTTGAGAAACCGCATTTGAGGTCTAGACTAGACTTGGGCGTCTTAGATGAAATATGAAAACAGGATTGAATCTCACAAGTGGTACAGTGTTTAACATCCACGGCATTGTGATGGTCTCCGGATGAGATTGCCAGGCTTTGAAGCCCGGGCCTCTGGTTTGCTCGCTTGCTGAGGGTTGTTGCTTAACTACTAGCAATTAATATTTCAGATAATCTATTGTTTATGCTGTTTGGCATGAATAAGAATGAATTGTTCCTTTCTGAGTTGGAACTCTTCAAGATCCCCAAAAAATGAGTTGGCTGTCGAGGCCTTTGTTACGCTAATTTTATAATATGGATTCAGCAAGGAGATTTTCTACGCTTACTTTTGTTTTGAATACAGTTTTGTTTTCGTAAGCTTTTATGGTTCTTGTTATTTTCTTTTCTGTATGTGTAGCTTGCAAGCTGGGAAACAATAGCGTCTGCAGCCACCCACTGCCCCCGAACACTCGCTCTTAATGACTCGTAGCATAGCTTAAATTTTCCTCGGATAATTCTTACGCGCAGGCGAGGTGCTGGTCACGAGAAATGGAATGCGGTTTCGCTTGCAGTTGATTGTCAGTTTTTCTGAGAGAGGATATTAGTCATACTCCTTTGAGAATCTTTTCTGACAAAGTGAGTTGCAAAAAAGCGTTTGGGGTCTCAACAGTAGCGTCATAGAATTTCTTGGAAAATAACCCTTATTACGATTGCTATACCTCACTTTTGCATGGAGCACGACCCATGGGAATCTCCACCGAGGTTTTAGGGAGCAAGTCCATTGTCAGCGTGCCGCCATAATCTTAGCAGAAGCAGAATCAAGACAATTAATATTTTTATTCTAACTGTTAATAGAAATCCAATGCTCTACAAGCTATATGTCCTTTATGGAGGAGAGTATACAAAAATCAAAAACAATGCAGCTTAATTAGGTCTAGTGCCAAGTCAAGCCAAGCGAGCAAGAAAGGGGTCCACCAGAAAGTAAACACCGATTATTCTGTTTTAATCACGATGCCCGTTGCGCAGCAAAGCCCGGAGAGAATGGACAAAAGAGGCGTAAGAATTCAGGGGAACACTCCGAGACCAATGGACTTTCAGGATCTGTCCACGGAGGACCCTTTCGAACCTGCATTGTCCACAAAAACACGTCGAAAAATCATGATATAAATCACAAGGAGGACACGATACTAGTCACGTCAGAAAAAAAAACAATATTAAGTTGACAGGATTGCATGGATTAATTGGTTTCGTTAGTAGATAAATCGCACTACTCCTTCAAGCTGCCCTCTTCCAACTCTCCAGCCCTGAGTCACTTTACGGCCATGATGATACTAGGGTCGTAACCTCCTTCCATCACTTCCCATCCCTTCCCATTGTCTCTCAGTCGAAAACAAGGTGCGACTACTGAACGATCTAGAATGTCTTCACTGGCTTAGTCAGATGAGAGCAGCAACCAGCACCTCATCCGATTGACCCCCCAAAGTTCTCCTGGTTTCTTCTTAGTGGCAGCCTCGATCTGAACATTCTCCCCAATGTCAAATTTGTCCGCCATCTCTGTGATTCTAAATTCATAGCAACGGAACAAGTTGATGAAGCTCGACGGTTCAGTGCTGCCAGCTTGTGCGTGGGGTGAGAACGAGAACTCATTTCCACATGCTAGGCGTGAGACTTCTTATTGTGGACGGCCTAATGTAGGACCGCCAATAGTGAAGAGGTGTAGTTGTTCATAATGTGGGCCTAAACATCACTGAACGTCCCCAACCGGCAGCTGCACTGTCACTTTCTACACGCTAGGTCACCCGGCAAGCTCTCCTCATTGAGGATTCTTAAGTCTGATAATGTCTCGAGGATCGAGCTGCCAATTAAAGTAACTGGAGAAGCTTGCGAGTTTTCTTCATGGCGGGCGTGGCGGTTCTAGTGGAGGGAGTCAGATATGAAGTTGCAACTTGAAATGCCAAAGGCACACGACATACCCTGTGGGAACGACGGCGAACTCCATCGGGAGCACCCTGCCACCATTTGTTGGCATCTAGCCTGGCAATGCAGTGTTCATACGAGACGAATACCGGGATATATAACTCACCCCACCAACCTCTATCCCGCTTTTTGATCAATTCTTGAACACCTCAAGTTCTACTGTAAGCCCCTCCATCTCCTTATCATAAAAAAGGTTCGGAAAGGTCCAACTCCCTCCTCCAAAACTATCCATTTAAAATCCCTTAGCTACTAAGGACATCCCCCAATAATGGCGCATATTACCATTAATACTGTCCTTCAAGCCGAAATTTATAACCATCTCCTTATTGATCACGACGCAACCAAACAGGCAGCCCGTCTCCAGCTTAAATTATTCTATGTGCCGGCCCTGGCAAGAATACTCGCTATTTACGGATTTTCAGACTATCTTGAGCTATACCTTCTACATCGCCATTTCATTCTACAAAAAGGAGAAGCAATAGTGCACAGAAACTTGGTTATTCCTGGCCCCGACAAAAATACAAGTATCACTGTCGACGTCGCCAAAGTCATCCCATGCCTCAATGTAGATAAGCGCTCACTGTTCCCACTTATGTGGATGACCTCCTCGACCGGTGGACTTGTTCTGTACGAATATGGGGCACTGGCAGATGGGTCATCTCCACACTCGAAAGTCAAGGATATCCCTCAGGAAAAATGGGAAGCTTTCGCACAGGACTTCTCTGTCCATGTCGAGGCTTTGGGCCTCGCCGGCGCCGACGGTGTGATGGCAATGCTGGAGGTAGAGGCAGAGGGCGACGTCGGCAACGTGCTTGAGGAAGACATCGCGGATGGGGCCGTTGATGATATCGTCGATGGACGGCTGCTGACTTTCGTCGCGTAGTGGTAGGTATTTTTGGTCCTTCAAATGTCGTTTTATTTCTCGTATCCGGACCTGCCATATATAACTTATCTGGGATGAGCACAACAGGTTTCTGGGGTCTCGGTGGTTTCACTGGAAGCGGACCAGTGGGCGGTTGACTCGGAGCTGGGGAATCTCCTCTTTGAGTCCTTTGCTGCGTTTTCCATCGCTTGGGATCAATGCCGGCGTCGTAGGAGGCAAGTCGGCTGGCAGATCATTACTTTATATCATGGTGTGGTGGGATGAATTGTTCAAACCCAGGATCGGGCCAGTCCGAGTATTCGCTGAAGTAGGAAACAGTCGATACTCAGTACCAGCTCGCCCTATGGCCTTGTTGAGCTGGAGCACCAGCAAACGAATCTGTGAATTGTGGCTCAGAATCGCAGATGTCGATATGTTGAGGTGTAAACTCCGCGGTCAATAAATTCATGGGATATGTTTGGGTCTAAAAAATCTTGTCAGAATTGACAGTGGAAGAACAGGAAAGAGCGTGGAAAATACCGAGAGAAGAGGCCCCGTGCTTGCAAGTGCATCAGCGTTGAACGTGTAACCGGGTACTTGGCTCTGTTACACCCCCCGGCATGCCCGAGCGACCAACAACAGCTGGCAAGGATGATGAATCATCCTCTTGTAACCTCTTACGCCCATTTTGTAAGCTCCTATGGGCTGAGCGGAGGCCGTCGGCGCGAAGAGAACACGGCTGGCTGCGCCGGATCACGACTCCAATCTGCCTGGGTGAGGTCACGCAGCCGCAGCAGGCTCATAGTAGTCTTAACTTTCTTGGGGCTTGGGAGCTGTTGGATGAGGATTCGCCTGGAGCGTGAGGTACGATGGATAAAACGCCAATCCCCAATGAAAGGACTCGCAAGCGATCTTTGACAGTCTGAAAAAACTTAGTTATCTCCTGCCTTGCTAAAGATATCCTCAAAAAATAGTGCACATACCCAAAAAAAAACTCCATTCCTTCCCTGCGAATCTCGCGGAAGCCATACAGGAAGGCCCAAACATTGGGATGCCTCCTCCTCAGGGACCGAACTCCACTAGGTTCCCATCAAACATTTGCGTCTGGTTGCCAGCGTCGAGCTCGAGACGACAGCTATCCTCTCCAGATTGCTGACGCTTATTCAGTAATGCCCCAACTGAAAGGTCATCCCACCAAAATAGGGTGGTCAAGGACACCCCCCTAGGCAGGACCTGGCTTCTTGACTGCTGCCAATTCATGATGAGAACGTATCGAGATCAAGCAGAAAGCTAGCAACTAACGGAACTCCTCGAATCTTCGAAAAGAATACTTATTTCTATGCCAGCAAAGAGGATAAGCAGAAGACCGTTGATTTCTTTCGGGCAGATGGGGATGTTGACGACCAGCGTGAGAAGGGAAGAGAGATGAAGGGGGAGAAGGTTAAGAAGGTGCTGGTGAGAGTGAATTTGACTATGTGATGAAAAAATTGACGCTGCAAGCTTGTGTAATCAACAGAGATGAAGCGGCACTTGCCAGTGGCTTTGTAAAACCATGATTGACGGAGACTCGCTGGCGGGCATCTGAATTTGTCTTAGAAAGGGACAGGTTGGAAAGAACAACATTTAAGCATTATCTTCGTCTAGGTACGCATCCGAATTCTGTCATGCCCACAAGCCGGAGACCCACTTCTCTCAGACCCCCTTTGCTCAAAATGGGTAAGATCTTACTTCGTCTTCTGTCTCAACCTCCAGCCCTGCTGCAACTTGCTCCTGGTGCTTTTGGTCCAGATACTCTAGCAGTACCTCTTGATACCTATCTTTGCCCTTGTACTTGCTCACATCGTCACCCCAACTCCTAACCGCACTCGCCAGTCTTCCCGGGACATATGGCTCCTCACAAATCTCCGTGATTGGGTGGAAATAAGTGCGGATCGTAAACACGACACCGCCACTTCGCGGCAAGCGACGTAATGTCTGACGCTCGGATCGGAAATAGTGGTGCTTAATGGCCTTATTCTTCTCAGCGGTGAACCATCCTACTGTTCCTTCTGCGCCATCTTCATCTCCTATGCTGGAAGACCAAGCCAGCTCATCGTCCACTTGGATGAAGTAATTGTTCTGCCGAGGTGTCAGTATATGCAGGTAGCTGTGACTTGCTAATTCAGGCGGACATACGCGCTGCACTGGCCCGTTGGGCTGCACTCTTCGAAAGAAATTCATCATTCCCTTCTCAAGCTTTTCTCTGAATCCAGGTACATCACCTGAGGTGTGGATCTCGCTCAGCGGCATCCCGAATTTATCTTCTAGTCTCCAGAACCCAGCGAGTAAAATTGAGCCAGCGAGGAGGTAGTACTGTCCATCACTCTTCTCAAACATGATTGCCAAGTCATCTTGTACCATGCGTGCGGCCATCTGCATGGGATCTTCAATGAGTGGTCGCTCAATAATGTTGAAAACTTCACCGGTGAGCAGGTTGTCCATCCCTACTGATGTCCGCTTGTATAGCGAGGGGTAGCGCTCCGGAAGATAGGCACAGAATTCCTCAAGTAGCTCGACCGCTCCATCGAAAGCTGCCGGATCGGTGCGGCTGCATTTCGAACCGCGCTCTATGATTCGATTTGCTTTGTCGTTGTGGAATCTCAAGTAGTGACTGTCGAGCTCTGTGTTCCTGTGAGTTTAGAACCCTGCCGCTACCCATTCCGTGGCATCACTCACCAATCCATTCATCCCAATCCATATTCCGCAGACCCATGGTAATGTGATAAGGTCCATGTCTGAAAGGGCGGTAAGGCTTTGGTTTCGAGGTATGAACATTCCAATTTGGAGCTGGGGGTGCAGTCGGCCGTTTGAAATCCATGGGCTCCCATACTGTCAAGCTGTCAGTGACTGCTTTCCTCAATCACATGGTGGTACAGACCTCCTGGCTCTCTCGGCGGCGTTTTGAAGTAAGAGCCTCGTCTTTCAACATCAGGTGTACGGGGAGGGTAATCGGTAGATTTCTGGAAATATCGAGAAGCTCGAATTATAAGCCAGAATGCGATGGCTATGACAGCGATGCCATAGAAAATGGTCTTCGGGCTGACAATTGCAACCGACTTCAACTTAACTCCAAGAAGCGCCATCAATTCCTGGCATCTTTGCATAAGCTCCCTCATCTTGAGATGTTCGAAACTTCGAATGGGATAATCAAGGTTGTTTTCAGAAGCGTATGAAGACGAAATTCAAATCTGTCATCATGGCTCCACCAACACATATATGGCGAATTCAAATAGAATTCAATCGATAAGGCAAGGATTTGCAGCAGCTTTGCCCAGTAATTGAACGGCATGAGGTGGGATGAACTCCCCTTATCGCTTTGCATCAAGGGACTTTTTGTCCGGATCAGGTTAAGCACAACCGCGATCACTACCCCACCTCCACCAGGGGCGGCTTGAGAAGACTACATCAGGAATTATTTTGTCAAGAAAGTGCTGTTCATGTGGAGGAAGTGTCCGCCACCTCCGTGTGCCACTGGCAGATTGAGCAATGTGCCTCGGGAGGGAAGAGTGGTATGCGTGCCGTTGTTTGTAGCAACAGCGAGACCTTGCTAGAGTTTACGTACTTGCCACTCCCGTTGAGGCCGATAAGAAATATGAAGCGATGGATGAAGTGACATTCTCTGAACCTCCAAAGTATCGAGGCATTTCAGACCTGAGTGATTGTTCTGTCATGGAGTGATGTCGTCGTTCAAGGCTGAGCGAGACGAGAAGAGATGAAGAAAGTTTCCATTCGCATGATCGTAGCTTCTCACGTGATTTGAATTTTGGCGAGCATAGAAAGAGGCCCCCTTTCTTCGCCAAGCACCTTTAATTCAGTGCATTTCTGTATTAAGGGTCAGACGACGAAAGCTTCATCATTTCAGATATCAACATGAAGGGTATCTAACAATCCTACACTATCCATTATCATTAAAAGCCACCATTTCCTCTCCCGCGCCCTCGCCCTTGGCCTTGATTATTCCACTGGCCTGGTGGGGGAGTCTGATTATTGTTGAAGAAGGCCGGGTTGATGAAAGCACCCCCATTCAAAGGAGCAGCTGGAGCCATATTCGGCCAGCTCTGTCCATTTTGAAAGGGTTGCGAGTATGCTTGTTGCTGAAAGGGAGGCATTGGAGGAAATTGTGGCCAGGTAGGGAGTTGTGGTTGATGAGGTGAGTATTGTTGGGCAGAAGGCAGGTTGAAGAAGTTTGGTGGGGACACAGCTGGGGGCGATGCTGGAGACGGACCGTTTCCTGCAGGTTGAAATGGCGATGAAAATGACCCTAGGCTCGAAGGCGGGGCCTGGTACTGTTGCGATTGAGGTGGAAGAGAGTACCCATTACCGCCGCCTCGTTGGTTCTGATAGCCGCTTCTGCCACGTCCGCGGTCCCCTCGGCCTCTGCCTCGATCACCTCTTCCCCGACCCCGGAATTGGTCTCTATTCTGATTGAAAGTGGATCTTTCGCCCGAGTAACCACCTTCTTGTGGAGCTTCGCTTCGCCCAACAGAATCGGCATATCCAATCGGTCTTGACAGAGGCTTGTAAGGACCGTCATCGTCAGCTTCATCATAATTTATTCCATTGCTGGCATCATAAGAAATATGTTGTTGTTGCAATGGATGGCCTCCTCTTCCTGGTCCGTTATTCTGTTGCATCTTTCCACCACGTTTCTCCTGTCTCTTCTGCTTGACGCGTCTCTTGTGCTCTGCCTCTTTCTCATCATCGGAGAATTCTATCTCCTCATCCCCAACCTCTTCATCATGTAAATTCGATGCGTCCGATCCTTTATAAGCTTTCAAGCTCTGAGTGAAGACATATGTAGAATGCTGCTCAGAATAGAAAACTTTGGTTCCTAGAGCTAAACCCGCTCCTGTTAGTTCTCCAGCGTTTGTAAACAAGACGGAATATAAAGGCTGCTGAACTCGTCCGAGTGTTTCTGCCACTACTCCAATAACGCTTCGGTTCTCCAGACAAAGTACGGAACCAGTCTCCAATACCCTGTATTCCCCTGAAGTTTTTGCTTTGATGAGCAAGATATTGTCGACGATGGTTTCGACACTCCCCAGCTCTGTAATTTTCATGTCTGGAGCGATTACGACATCAGGTTTGGGTATGACCTCCTCTGGAACTTCGTTCTTAGTTCTTAGCTGACCTCCGGATCCTTTTGGCTTTTCTCCTTCATCATCTGATCCCCCGTCGCCTGCCATCAAAATTCTGGCTTGCTCTTCAGGGCTGAGCAGTTTGTATGAGTTTTCACCTTCGTCACTCTCGTCAGATGAGCTATCATCGCTGGAGGAGTCATCTGAAGAGGACTCAATCGGAGATGAGTCGATTTCCCATTCGGGATGTTCTTCTCCTTCGATTGGTATATCTGCTGGTGGGTAGCTATTCTCAACAGCTGGAGCAGACAAAGTCGCACCCGCAGTATCAGCCTCCGCAGAATCACCCGGTATAGAATCACCGGCCAAACTAGTGGCTACCATTTGCACATCTTCCATCACTGCATCATTCGAAGTAGGTGGAGCTTCATTAGGCGGGGCCTCGTGTTTCGTGGGTGTCGACTCGATGTCAACATCTAGTACTGGTTCTTTTGCGATAGCAAGTGAGGACTCTGCGTATTCTAGGGGTTTATTCGACATGTAAAGCCCTGGAATCTCGACTTGATCAGAAGTCTTTTCAAGCTCTGGCTCTGGCTGGCTAACTTGGGGTAGTGTTTGAGGCTGCTCCCCCACCAAAGGTTGATTGGATTCAATGGTTGATGTTTCTGCTGGCGGATCGAGTCCCCCTAATAGCGCTTCTAAGGCATGTGTCAGAGGCGGGCTTGGTGCGTCCATCGTGCTGTCGTGCATGTGGGTATCTTGGGTGCTTCCATCTGTTGTCAGGACTTCAGGTGTACTGATCTCCTCTGCTGGCGCTTGCTCTGCATTCTCTTCTTGGTGAATATTCTCTATTGAAATAGTCCTTCTCGCACTATCAGGCGCTTCCGAAGTCTCGTGGTCCATGGAGAATTGGTCGCGTCAATGTGCTAAAATTGTAGAAATACTTGGAGAGAAAGTAAAAGTCTCTGCTCTCGAGATCTCGAAAATAAAATTTGGGGCTCCGAACCTAGCGCAACAGGGTTCATGCAGGGGTCCACTTAGCGTCATAGCCCCGTCAACCTCGAAAACACCCGGGGACAAGGAAAGCGAGATCAAGACTACTTCACTAAGACTTCGAAAATGCCACCGAAGGCAGTGAAGACTGTTCCGAAAGCTAGAGCTCCGCATGGTGGGCCAGGATCTCAACCCAAGAAGAAGTAAGTTCAACAAATTCTTGAAAGATTGGGTGTCAAACTAAAGTGTCCTTATCCAGGCCGGCGACTCCTTTCGCAGTCAAGCCAATTGGGGCTTTCTATGTCTTCTTCGTTGCCAATCTTCTTGCTGCCCTCTATGCCCCGATACAAGACTGCGACGAGACGTTCAATTACTGGGAACCGACGCACTATCTCAGCCATCACTATGGACTGGAGACCTGGGAGTACTCTCCCGAGTATGCGATTCGGAGCTGGCTGTATATTTCCCTGCACGCCCTAGTAGGAAGCTTCAGACGATTGCTCCCTTTCTCGACAAAGGTATATATACATTTCCTACAGCAGACTTCTGCTAACCCGAACTGCAGGTTGGGGAATTCTATTTCATCCGATATGCTTTGGCATTCGTTTGCGCCGTATGCCAAATGCAAATGTTTCGAGTAATAAATAACATCCTAAATCCTCGAATAGCCCTCTTCTTTATGATGGCCTTGATATTCAGCCCTGGCATGTTTCATGCATCGGCCTCTTTCCTCCCATCGAGTTTCGCCATGTACGCAACGTTTCTGGGAATGTCAATGTTCATGAACTGGAGAGGAGGACTGAAGACCGCGCAAGGAATATTCTGCTTCGCGGTTGGTGGAATCTTGGGATGGCCATTTTCTATGGCCTTGTGCGCTCCATTCTTGATTGAGGAATTTGTGTTCGCATTTCTCAGTGACAAGGATGCCGTGATTGATGCAGTTATGCGTGGTTTACGTGGAGTTATTGCAGGAATCTTAGTTTTGGTGAGTACTGATACCCCTCGGTATAATTTCCTAACTAACTATTTGCAGACCGCCGAATTTCTGATTTCAGGCTTCTTTTACAGGAAGATGGTTGTAGTCCCATTTAATATCGTCTTCTACAATATCTTCGCAGGCCCAGGAAGAGGTCCAGATATTTACGGAACCGAACCGTGGCACTTTTATATCCGGAATCTCCTTCTCAACTTCAATATTTGGTTTGTGCTGGCACTTGCTGCACTGCCTCTTTTCGTGGTACAGAAGCTCCTCTCGAGGCCTCAACAAGCTAGCACTGCAACAGGTCTACGAACCATCATATTCTTGTCTCCCTTTTATCTTTGGCTGGCCATTTTCAGCTTCCAGCCACACAAAGAGGAACGATTTATGTACCCTGTATATCCTGCACTTGCACTAAATGCTGCAATGGCTCTGCACATAATTCTGGCATCCTTTGGAAAATCAGATCCAAAGACTCTTGTCGGAAAGATACCTGCCAGACTAAAGCTATTGATTGTGAGTCTGTGCATGATTGGCTCCGTGGATGTTGGTTTAGCACGGGTATATGGCATATATACAGCGTACTCAGCTCCACTAAAAATCTATGAGCCCCTCGAAAGTGTTGGATCCAAGGGTGACTCCGTGTGCTTTGGAAAGGAATGGTACAGGTTCCCGAGTTCCTACCATTTGCCAAACGATATGCACGCCAAGTTCATCAAGAGCGAATTTAATGGACTTCTTCCTGGAGAGTTCTCAGAAGCCAGAACTGGTTTTGGCCTCTGGTCTGGGCCTTGGCTTGTACCACCGGGAATGAATGATCAGAACATTGAGGATCTGGGCAAATATGTAAGTCAACATGAGCCCCTTCAGACACCGTACTGATCTTTGGCAGACCGAGAAGCGAGCGTGCAATTTCTTAGTTGATACTTATTATCCTGGTTCGGAACCGACAGAACTTGAGCCACATTACATCCTCGATGAGGACAACTGGGAGCGCGTTTCTTGCAAACCGTTCCTCGATGCGTCACGGACCCATACCCTGGCTCGAACAATATGGCTGCCGAACATTCCGTTGATTCCAGAAAACTTCAGACGAAAATGGGGAGAGCATTGTCTGCTGAAGAAGAGAGTAAAGACATGATGTAATGACACTTGTATAACATGAGTTTCAAAAGGTCTTATAACGACCGAGCTGCAAGGCATTGACGGCGTTCTGCTTCAGTTGTATAGAGCCGTCATGTATTTTCAGGTTTCCAAAATATATACGACGAAGTAAATAGACTCTTCAATCCTTCTCTTTCTAAATGTTGTTCCTCTCCATGCTCTTAGCTTAAGAGCTCCACGTATCTCATCCCTTCTCTTCACCTTTCATCTCTCAACCAACAGCAGTCTTGTCGTTATAATAATGAATCTATCTCAGTTAGTATTGTCTCTTCTCATAACTATTGATAAAGTACTTACCGTCTCATCAACACAACCTGCAGGCGTCATGTAGGCATAGGGTCCCAGATTGATAAATAGCTGCTGATTCGCACATACCAACCAAGCACTCAAATTAGGCCTCTGTATATTTGGCGTCGACCACTGCACCGCATCTCCACTAAACGCAAACGTCCCAAACGCATTCTTTGTCGTATTAAAAGTAACCGCAAGCTTCACCGCAGCTGTGGTATTCTGCACCACATTCGCATATAGAAGTCCACCCCCACCAATCAATTGCACTAATTGTCCAGACACTATCTGGAATTGTCCTGCGGTCGTGTAGGAATCAAGGATCGCGGTTCCAGGAGAGTATTCGGGTTTCGTTTGGAGGTATTTGTGGAAGTTTGGGGCTTCGACGGCACGGATCCAGAGGTAGCCTGATTGAAGGGTTGTCCCTGGGCCAGATGCAGTCGAGGAGCCACCGGAAAGAGTCGCTGAGGCAGCGGCTTTGGATGTGCTTGAGGGAGCTGAGCGGGTTGCTGCTGCTGCTGTTGCAGAGAGCAGTGCTACGAGAGTGAAGAGGGAAAGCATTTTGAACGGTCAAGCTATCTACAAGAGATAGAAATCGGAATACGACTGCAGAATGAGAGAAAGTTGGAGCAGGAAATAAGCTTCAGGCAAGCAAGGGAACAGAACGATTTTGAGCTTTAGGAGGGACATTTTTACAAAGATTTGTGGCGGACCGATAGCACCGGGGCAATATATCTGCATTCTGCCAGATTAACAAGCTGCGATACGGAGGACGCGGCCATAAGTCTTGCAATTGGCAGGGGTTGGGGCGGCCGCATGCGACGCCACATAGGTCTGGCAGAGCAACGGAGCTTAGGGGCTTGGTAGCCTGAAGCAACAACTCTTTTAGCGATGCCTATAGCGTCTGCGCACTAATATTAAGCCCTGAGAGGCTTATAGAAGCCTGAAGTTATAGCGCCTTCTCGTTGCTGTGCAATGACCCTGCAACCTAAGCGAGTGTGGCGTCACACCCTGGCAGTTGCAAGACTTATGGCCGCGTCCTCCGTACTTTTCGCACGAATGATGTGACGCTGGTCATCTGTTTGATCGGGATAAATTCTTTGTGTGAGGGAACAAGCAGACAACTTCCCGTTTAGGAGAGACAGGAATGATTTCGTTTTGGGTTTGGAGGTTTAGTTTCTGAGAGGAGGGCTGGTGCAAGGAATAGAGGAGGCTCGGTAGAAGTTCCCGAATTGAATAGGGGTATGTCACGTGATCCAGAGGCTCAACCACTGAGATAAAACTCGAATGTGGGTCCTTTTGTCAGGCTGACTTAATCACTACTGGACCCTTTTAAGCTTCTTCGCAGTAGGTAAGTTTTGGCGAAACAAGAAATCTTTGCCTAATATTCCCCTGCAACGGTCCTGTACGCCCCCACCCTTCACCCCTCCATCACCGATCCCAGTTTCTATCCCGTATTTTTATAACCTCACGCAATGCAGGTACTACACCAAATTTTTATATCTTCATACTCCTTTCTTTTTAAGCCCGCTTTTCTGTATCCACATATGAAATGCCCCAAATCTGGCTCATAGTTGGTGCCTCCCGAGGGATCGGCTTCGAGTTCGTCTCCCAGCTCCTCTCCCTCGGCCACACTGTGATAGCCACTGCCCGCGCTCCCCCTCCAATTGCCACTACGCTCCCTCCACCCTCACAATACGGCAACGCAAGTCAGCTCTGGGCACTAACGGGCACGCCCAACGGCCGAAACCTAAAAATCCTAGAATGCGATGTCAGCTCTGATGCAAGTATCAACGCGTTCACGGAGCAAGTCAGGAAGCTCGGACGCAAAGGAGGCGTGTTAGAACGAGGAGTTATTGATGTTGCAGTCCTGAATGCTGGAGTGTTAATTTATCCGAATAGGATAAGTGAGATGTAAGGTCTCCATCTTCCACCTTTTCCCCCTTTCCTGGTTGACTTAGGTCACGTGGAATCTCCCCCCTTTTTGACGGAGCCGAGGGCTGTTGCGATGGGCTCAAACTAACATCCACAAGCACATTCCAAAACTTCGCCCACCACCTACACACCAACACAATTGGTCCTCTCCTCACAGCCCAACACCTGCTCTCGCTCTCCTTGCCTCCTACCACTTCAACAGGCATACCCGTCTCACCGACCTGGGGCCCGTCAACACCTCTCACAGTCAGAACACTAGTGTTCATCTCCTCTGATTCGGGCTCCACCACAAATTTCCGTGCCTTCGAAGACGGATTTGGGGCGTACGCTGCGTCAAAAGCCGCTTTGAACCAAGGGTTGCGTCACTTAGCTGCGGAGTTGGAAAGGAAAAATCGATGGAAGAGGAGAGAAGAGAAGACGGTTGTGTTGGCACTGCATCCAGGGGAGGTGAGTACTGATATGGCGAATGTGAGTCTGGATTGGGATGTGGAAGGAATTATTACTCCGAGGGAGAGTATTGCGTGCATGTTGAAGGTTATTAGTGAGAAAGGGTGGGGAGGGGCGGACGAGGGAGGTCACCGCACTAGTATGATGGATGGTATGAAAGAAGAGACTGGTGCAGCGACTTTTTGGACTTGGGAAGGGAAGAGATATCCTTGGTGATCAATGGAAATGTGTGGATATGTACGATTCTTATATATAGAGATTCGGGGTATGTGGAGAATGTTTATGACCACCAATGCCATACCGAGCTCATATGCAACCAGAACGCCCCCGCCCAGTCACTATATAGCCGCGGTTCGTTTCTTCGTCATCCTAGCCTTCTCTTTGGCTTCCTCGACTTTCTTTATTCTCCACTCACAGTTATCTGCGAATTCGCAGCTCCTGCACTTGAAAGCTTCCTCAACTGCTACCCCTTCCGCTTGTCTTTCTCCTTTCCACCATTCCATCTCATGTTTTATATACGTGGACAATTCTAGGTTGTCCATTGCAAACGTTTTGCTTCCCAATATCTCGCCATCTTCTCGTGATCTGTATTCTGCTTTCAGAACCTTACCTAACGAATCAGCGCCATCAGGCAAAGTAATTTGGAACTCGGAGACCATCAACGACCAAATCGCTGAAAGATTGTTGTGTGCTAAAAGGGTGGCCAGAGAGTCTTGACTCCAACTGGGCTCTGATTCTTGGCTCGAGTCTTGCTCTTCCTTAGCGTCAAGGAATGGCTGCCCACTGGACTCGTGGAGGCCACCTATTTGTGCAAGAAATGAATCCGAGAAAGTCCTCAATGGGTCAAGTCCATACCGTGCCGTCAGGATGGAAAAGTCAACATTATTTGTAGCTAATGCAGCAAGAAGACGGTGGTAAAGCATAAGCTGTATTTTCGTGGGACGAAAGGCAGCACCTGAAGGTAGATTCCGCACACCTCGAGTCTTGACGTCGCAGAGGTAGACTTTCTTCGTGCGAGTACGACGCTTGCTCCGTGTTGCTTCTTCCAGCGACGTACCTCCAGCAGATTTGAAAAATTCAGAGATTG
>Ga0302325_10008164_pt1 | contig 23073 bp, 21 predicted proteins | sample Palsa_T0_2_FD_201948 | JGI IMG/M metagenome (GOLD analysis project Ga0302325, IMG submission 201948) | Peat permafrost microbial communities from Stordalen Mire near Abisko, Sweden - Palsa_T0_2 | ecosystem: Environmental > Terrestrial > Soil > Palsa > Peat permafrost | place: Sweden: Abisko... | reverse complement strand
TCGCCGGCGAAAGCGCTGTCCCAACTGCCGAAGGTTAGGTTCGAGGTGAGAATCATCGCGCCGCGTTCGTAGCGTCGTTCGACGATCTGAAAGAACAGATTGGCTTGCTCGCGGCTCAGCGGCAGATGTCGGGTCGAAAGGGGGCGCGGTGACCGGATTACTCCGGCTCCGTTTCCCCGCTTCCGCCCGCCAAACCGGACGTGCACGTTGCCGCGCATCCGGCTTTCCACAAGCATCCGTAGTCAAGGAACTGCGAGCGACTCGTCCAACGCGCCCGCGATGCTGATGTCGTCGTAATCGGTTTTGGCGAACCGACCGACTATTCCGAGCTCCAGCGATTCCATCCATGGCAGGAGAATGCGTGTACCGCGATAGCGGTAACGTTCCACCTTGACCTTGGCGGGCCGGAAGAGCTCGACACCATCATCGTTAATCCACCAGCGCCCGCCGCAATACCTGTTTCGCAGGTACCGATAGGTTCGCTTGGGATGTTTCTTCCGCAACCAGCGGAAGACCCGCCACCAGGCGAAATAATCGACGTATGCAAGCGTTCGCTTGCTCGCATCGTAGCGGAAGTAAGTTGCCCATCCTCGTAATACTGAGTTTACTCGAAGTAGCAACGTTTTGAGGCTCAGGTGAGTCGTCGCACGCGTGGTGAGATTCTTGACCTTGTACTTGATCGCCTCCACACTGCGTTTGCTCGGATACGTAAAGGCCACCTTGCTCTTGCGCCAGGCGTCTCTTCGAATCCGATGCCCGAGGAAATCGAAGCCCTCGTCCACATGCGTGACGAAGGTCTTCTCCTCTGACAGCTCCATCTCCAGCTCGTCGCGGAGTACCCGAGCCGCTTCGTCTCGAACGGCTTCCGCTTGTTCCCGAGCGCCGCGTACCAAAATGACGAAGTCATCGGCATACCTAATGAGCCGATAGGTCGCCATCCCGCGTCGCCGGTAGTAAGTGGTGCATCCGATATAGCGGGTCTGATGCTTCCAGACTCGCTCGAAGTACCGATCCAGCGCCGACAAATAGATGTTGGCGAGGAGCGGCGAGATGATACCGCCCTGTGGCGTTCCCGTGAGAGTCGCTGTGAGCCGCCCAGTCTCCTTCATGACTCCCGCACCAAGAAATGCCCGTAGCAATGCCAGCACCCGGCGGTCACTGATGCGCCTTCGTATCTGGCCCATCAGAATGCCGTGCCGGACGTTGTCGAAACACGCCTTGATATCACCCTCGACGACGTATTCGTACGAGGAGCGGGGGTTGATGTAGCGCACGATCTCCGCGATCGCATCTTGGGCTCTTCGGGCTGGCCGATACCCATAACTCGCAGGGTAGAAGTCCGTCTCGAAGATCGGCTCCAGTACGAGCTTAAGGGCCATTTGCACGACCCGGTCACGGATGGTTGGAATGCCCAAATAGCGCACCTTGCCGCCACGCTTGGGGATGCCGCGCTCCCTCGTGGGAGTCGGGCGATAAGTTCGCGCCTTCAGTTGGGAGCGAAGCTCCTCCAGAAACGACATGACCCCAATGCGTTGCTCAATGTGCCACCGGGTCCAACCATCCAGCCCAGCCGTTCGTGACCCTCGGTTGCTCCTCACACGGTCCCACGCCACCAGCAGCGTGGTGCGATCGCATACTAAATTGTAAAGGTCATCGAATCTCCTTTCGCTATCAGCCTTTGACCATTGATGCAGTTTCCGTTGGATATTGAGTACCCGCAACTTTGCGTCGGCGACGCTCGGCCATGGGGTGTCGTTGTTCAACGCCACTTCTCCTCCCTTCCATTGGTACTGCTGACTTGCTGTCCCCCTTCGCCATGTGGCCGGCTTTCCCGGTCTCGGACTACTACAGAGACTCCGCCCCGCGGCCGCGTCATACATCGACGATGGACGCGCCCTCTTACTTCGTAAGAGGGCGACACGGTCGCGGTTCCCACGTTCACTGATCTCCGCCTGACGGGGACGGTACCCGGCTATACCCCTGCAGCATCGCTACACACCGATCGCAGTCTGTGTGCAGCCACGGTTGAGCCATCGGCTTGCAACCCAACCAAGCGAATGCGCGATGGGTTTCCACGCATTCAGCACTGCGCCAGCCCATATCCGCCAGATTCGAGCTGGTTGACGAATCGAGGGGCCTCCGACGCCGAGTCACTTTCGTTATACCTTTCCGTCTCGCTTGCGCGGCCGTGGTGTCTGGCAGTGCCGCCACGCCGCTACGTTGTCAGGGCTGCTCCCGGTCTCCCGTGCATCTCCCCGTTCAACCTGCCCTCTGCTTCTCGCGACCGCTGCATCGGTCGCGGGAGGAGTATGCTCCTCGCGGTATCTCAGCGCCTCGTGGTGCACAGCCGATCTCGTCGACGATCAACAGCTTGTAAGCATTGACCGCACGATGCATGACCTCGCGATAGCGGCCCTGGCGCTGCGCGGCTTCCAGCATCAGCACCAGATCGGCCGCACTGAAGAAACGGGTCTTGTAGCCCTTCTGGGTGGCGAGGTAGCCGAGCGCGATCGCGAGATGAGTCTTGCCCACACCCGAGGGACCGAGGAATACCACGTTCTCAGCGCGCTCAACGAAGGCGAGACTGGCCAACTCCATGATTTGCTTGCGCGGCGCACCGGTAGCGAAGCCGAAGTCGTACTGGTCGAGCGTTTTGATCGCCGGGAAGCCGGCCACCCGCGCGAACATTTCGCGTGCCCGCGCCCGTCGCGACTCGCGCTCGGCCACCAGTAGCTCCTCGAGAAAGTCGGTAAACGAAGTGCGCTTTTCGGCCGCGCTTTGTGCCAGCGCCGGATACTGTGCGGCGATTCCACCGAGCCGCAACTCGTTACACAGTTGGTTTAAGCACGCTGCTTGCTTTGCCAACATCGGGGGCTCTTGCGTCTGGCGGAAAGCACAAAAAACCACTGATATAGTCGGACATAAAGGACGTTATGTTGTACTATCTGCTGGCCCCTGCTAAAGTCGGGGATGAGTGAGCTGACGGTCATTGGGAGCACTGGCGGGGGGCACGAGCTGCCGGTCTTGATTGGCAGGGCAGGGGACCGCGCCGCCCGCCGCTTCATCGAGTTCTTCACCGTCAATATTCGTAACCGGAACACGCGGGCAGCTTATGCTCGCGCCGCCGCCGTGTTCCTGCGCTGGTGTGAAGGGCAGGGGATTACCCGGCTGCAGAACGTGAAGCCGGTGCATGTCGCCGCTTACGTCGAACAGCTCGCGCGTGAAATGTCGCCGCCTTCGGTCAAGCAGCACCTCGCCTGTATCCGCATGCTGTTCGACTGGCTGGTGACCGGCCAAGTGATGCCGTCGAATCCTGCGCACTCTGTCCGGGGACCGCGCCACTCGGTGAGCAAGGGCGTGACGCCGGTGCTCTCTTCGGAAGAAGCAACGGCGTTGCTCACGGGCATGGATGTTTCGAGCGTCGTGGGGCTGCGCGACCGCGCCATCATCGCAGTGATGGTCTATACCTTCGCTCGCGTCGGTGCCGTCGTGGCACTCACCGTTGAGGATTACTACGCGCAGAAAAAACGCTGGTGGCTTCGCCTGCGCAAGAAAAACGGCAAGGTCAATGAAATGCCTTGCCACCACAAGCTCGAAGAATATCTCGACGCTTACATCAAAGCGGCGGCCATCGAGGATGAGCGCAAGGGGCCGCTGTTCCGCGCCGCCATCGGCAAAACCAGGAAACTAGGGCAGGGCGCTATATCGCGCACCGATGTTTGGTACATGGTGCGCCGCCGTGCTGCCGATGCCGGAATCGAAACCGCGATAGGCTGTCACACCTTCCGCGCGACCGGCATCACGGACTACCTGACCAACGGCGGGCGCATTGAGGTCGCGCAGCGCATGGCCGGACACTCGAACGCTAAAACGACCGCATTTTATGACCGGCGCAACGATGACATCGCTGTTGGCGAGGTCGAGAGGATCGGAATTTGAGAACGACTAAATTTAGTCGAAGTCGAAGATGGTACGGGACTGCATGGATACACCGATAGCGACAAACTCCGAACAAAAGCATCGCCGCCGCGAGCGGATAACCCAACGAGCCCAAGGTTTCTGGTCGTCCGATAGGAGTCTCACGGTTTTGCTCGTCCTTCTGGTGGGAAATATCTTTATAATACCGCTCGCTGGATTCGCCACCTGGGGCAGACTCGCCGGTCGCACAATTCTTTCGCTGATCATCATCTCGGGCTTAATCGCAACCGTGCGCGATCGCCGTTTCATCTTACTGGCCATCGCTCTCACTGTCGTAGCTCTCTTCCTAGGATGGGAGGATATTGACCGGCCCAATCTCTACCTTCACCTGTTCAATAATCTCTATGCATGGGTCTTCATTGCCTTTTTAATCGTCCTGATTCTCCGACAGGTTTTCCGTGCGGGACCGATCACTCCGCGCAGGGTACAGGGATCCATCGCGGTTTACATGCTGTTGGGACTTTTGTGGGCGGTCTCGTATGAAATCGTGGAACTGCTGAACCCCGGATCTTTCAGAATAGTTTCGCAGCATGGTGATGCTACCCTCCCGCAACTCGGCTACTTCAGCTTCACAACACTCGCGACTCTTGGTCTCGGGGACATCCTCCCCCTAAGTCCGCTCGCCCGCTCTCTCGTGGTGCTGGAAGCGCTTGTGGGTCAGCTTTTTCCGGTTATCCTGATCGCTCGGCTGGTGACGTTGGAAATCCAATACCAGCGTTAATGGTGATAAGCGTTAGCTGCAGATCGTGGAGGGTAACTATTACAAGTCGCTTGTCAATGACTTTGCTGCGGCCGACGATGGGAGTTGAGCACGGATGTGACCAATCCTGGTGACAAACTTGATGAGGCTCTGCTAGAGCTGAGAGTACGAGTGCTTTTCCGTATGGCCCAGATTCTCAATATTCGGGCCACGGTTGGCGAGGTCCGCGAATTGGTTGGCCATAAGTCCGATCAGGAGGTCCTCGAGCATCTTACGATTCGAGAGAGCTATCAACCTCCGGGTTGCAAGGATCACTCACTGGTGGCTGGCCGTCCTGAGACGAGGCCGGAGTGGATCTTAAAATAGAGTTGCTCATGACTATCAGCCGCAAACCCATTGATGCCGACGTGGCGGGCAAACGCGCCCGCGCCGCCACCGACCCGACTGGGCCCACGGGCCGGCTTGCCACTTGGCTCGCCAACACCACGCTTGACGACATACCCACGTCCGTGCGCGAGCGCGCAAAGCACCTGCTGCTCGACGGCGTCGCCTGCGCCCTCGTCGGTGCCCAGCTACCCGTCTCCCGCAAGGGAGTGGAAGGCGTCACCAACCTCGACGATGCCGGAAAAGCCCTGCTCATCGGATGGGGCGGCCGAGCGACCAGCGCCCCGTCGGCCGCGATGCTCAACTCCAGTTTCATCCAGGGGTTCGAACTCGACGACTACCATCCGCTCGCCCCTCTGCACAGCAACTGCCTGGTCATCCCAGCGATGCTCGCGGCTACCCCGCAGCTGGGTCGGGTCTCCGGGGCTCGGTTCCTGCGGGGCGCGATCCTCGGCTACGAGACGGGGCCGCGGGTTGGACAGGCGCTCGGAGGCCTCGAAATGATCTCCCGAGGCTGGCACTCGGGCGTGGTCTTCGGCACCCTGTCTGCCGCCGCGTCCGCAGGAAGCCTGTACGGACTGGACGCCGCCGGATTCGAGGACGCTCTTGGGATGGCGGCCACCCAATCGTGTGGTCTGATGTCGGCGCAGTTCGAGTCTATGGTCAAGCGCATGCAGCACGGTTTCGCTTCGCGCAACGGCCTGACCGCCGCAGCGCTCGCTGCGTCCGGCTACGTCGGCATCAAACGCGTCTTCGAGCGGGAGTACGGCGGCTGGCTGTCTGTGTTCGGCGAGGGCCACCACCCTGACTCAGGCCAGATATACGCAGGCCTCGGCACCTTATGGGAAACCGAACGGATAGCGGTGAAGGCGTATGCCGCGATGGGCCTGTTGCACGCTGCTATCGACGCCGCCCTGCAACTGCGCTCCGAGGACAAGGTGCAGGCCAACCAAATCGGACGGATCGACATCGACATGCCGGAAGCCGCCTACGGACACGGCGGATGGAAGGCGGTGCGCCCGCTGCAACCGATCGGTGCCCAGATGAACGTCGCCTATGCCGTCGCTGTTGCACTGCTCGACGGAGAGGTGCTGATCGACCAGTTCTCCGAGAAGCGGATCAACAGCGACGACGTGTGGAACCTCATCGATCGCACAGAAACACGCCATGAAACGGCCTACGACCAGCTCCCGGTGGACGACAGGCTGACCACGCGGGTGCGTCTGACACTCAAGGACGACAGCACCCGCGACAAAGTCGTCGCCCACCCGCGCGGCACCGGCAACCGCGTACTCACCGACGCCGACATCGTCGACAAGTACCGCAGCCTTACTCACTCCGTGATCACCGTAGAGCGCCAGACCGCCATCGAGAAGGCCGTCCTCAACCTCGACGCCCTTGATGACATCTCCGAACTCATGGCACTCCTGATCCCCACGGTAGCATCCGCCCTCGACGGTGGCCTGAAGGAACCCAGCTCAGCACGCTCCGGTGGCTAAGCCAAAGCGCAAGAACTACCCATTGAAGGCCGGTTACGAGCGATTCGATGCGGTGTCGTTCTTGTCGACGACTCAATACGATTTCCACCCTTCGGCGTCGGCCAGTTCGCACCGCCTGTTGCCCCAGCCTGATTGATGAACACCTGTTGCAATGCAGATTAAAACGAGACTACACGTGACCAAGCGAAACACCAGCGCGCGATCCTGGACAACCAGCTCTCCGATCCGCGGATGGAAAGCGCGGACTAAAAGGCATGTCGAAATCGGGGATACAAACCGGAAATCCTGAGCATTCAGGCAAAAGGCATTGGAGGCGGCAATGCCAAGTGACGCGACGCCATCGACGGAAAATCAGCCAGCTCCCCTAAGTGTATCCAGCACACTGGCGCGATTCGCGGGCATCGGCGTTGTTCTCCTATGCGTCGTCGCAGGGTTTCTCTATTTGGGCGGTTGGTTCAGTCCGCATAAACTAACACCTGCGCGGTTGGTCGACGGTTTTGAGACGGTCTTCGGAATCCACTCCGGTTTCCGGCGCAATCATGCAAAAGGCGTGTGCGTCACCGGGTACTTCAACAGCAATGGCCAAGGAGCGCGCCTCTCTAAGGCCGTTGTGTTCCAAACCGGCCGCGTGCCGATCATCGGCCGCTTCTCGCTACCCGGTGGCAACCCCTTTGTGTCCGACAGCCCGGCGTCCGTGCGCGGAATGGGACTCGACTTCACACCAGGCAATGGGGAAGAGTGGCCGACGGCAATGGTTGATATCCCCGTGTTCGCGGTCAGCACCGCTCAGGGATTCTACGACCAACTGCTGGCGTCGAAGCCGGACCCGGCGACGGGCAAGCCGGATCCCGAAAAGCTGAAGGCATTTTTCGCCTCCCATCCTGAGAGTGTACGAGCTCTAACGATCATCAAAGCCAAACTATTTTCCTCGGGATTCGACAACAGCACTTTCAACAGCCTCAATGCGTTCCGGTTCATCAACGCGGACGACGTCTCGACGCCGGTTCGATGGTCGATGGAGCCGGTGGATGCGTTTAAGCCTGAAGACCCGGCTCAATCCGCCAATCCCGATAAGAACTATCTGTTCGACGATTTGATCGCGCGGATTCATAGCGGGCCTGTGCAGTGGCGGCTGATGCTCACGGTAGGGCAACCCGGCGACCCGACCGACGATGCGACGATACCGTGGTCGGAAGATCGAGAGCACGTCGATGCCGGTACGCTGACCCTCGACCGGGTCGAGGCCGAGGCGCCCGGAAACTGTCGCGACATCAACTTCGATCCGTTGGTGTTGCCGGTCGGCATTGCACCGTCCGACGATCCTATGCTCAGCGCTCGATCGGCAGTTTATTCGCAATCGTTTATGAGACGAGCGGGCGAGAAGAAGGAGTCGAGCGCGATCACGCCTCCGGACGTGCAAAAGTGAGCGTCCCGATGACGACGAACCCGCAGCAATTCCCGGTTTCCATGCGGTTTTTTCACTGGCTGATGGCCGCGATGGTGCTGACCATGCTCGGCATTGGTGTCGCGATGGTCGCGTCGCTCGCCGACTACCATTGGCTGGTATCAATCCATCGCCCGGTGGGGATCCTGATCCTGATTTTAGTGGTGATCCGGTTCGTGAACCGACGCCTCAGCACCCTGCCTCCTTTTCCTGCAACGATGTCGTCGCAGGAGCGCTTCATTGCACACGAGTCGGAAATCTTGCTGTACACGTTGCTGTTTGTGCAACCGCTCGTCGGCTGGGGGATGTTGTCTGCGGCGCGCTATCCGATCGTAGTGTACGGTGGGCTCCATCTTTTCCCTATCCTGCCGCATAGCGTGATGTTGTACGCGGCCTTGCGGAAGGCACACACGTTTCTCGCCTACCTCCTATTCCTCGCGTTCATCGCCCATTTTGGAGCGGTCCTGTTTCACACGCTGGTCCTGCGGGATCGGTTGTTCAGCCGGATGGCCCCGTGGAGAGTCCCCGCCCGCTAGCGAGTTCGCGCTTGTGAGTCGCTGTCGGCGGTCGGATAGTAGTCGGCGATGGTCTCTCGCAGGTGGTTATCGTCGGCGCAGGTCCCGCCGCAGCTGCGCTCGCGTATCTGCTCGCGGCGCACAATTATCGACGTGACGCTGCTCGAGCGTCAGACCGACTTTGCGTGCGAGTTTCGCGGCGAAGCACTCCAGCTCACGCCAGATACCGTGGAGTCGGTCAAGCGCTTTTCGGACTCGGGTAGGTGTTCGGAGCTTCAGAGTTCCGTGGACGTAGCGGCCCGAAGGTCTATTGCGCAACCGTTTGCGAACCAACAATTCCTGCGCCCGGCTTGTACCGGATCTCAGGTCGCGGGCTCCTGCACCCAAAGTTCAAAACCGGAAAGCGATTTAAATTCTGACAGGCTGTGCGCGTCGCTTTCCGGCATAAGGTCGTGCATCATGCGCGCGAGCGCGTTGCCGGGCCCTAATTCAACAATCTTGGTAACGTCGGCGGCGCGGCACGACTCCGTGCAGCCGGCCCAGTCCACCGTCTGTTGGATCTGGCGAGCCAACTTGTCCGCGCCCGCTTGCACGTCGAACAGCGTGGCACCGTCGATCCCGCTCAGCAGCCGAACACCGGACGGTATCGCGGCGGCCAGGTGCGCCTTTGCCAGCGCTTGCCGGAAGCGATCGCTCGCGTCGGCCAGCAGCGGTGTATGCGCAGGCACTACGACGGGCAGCATCGTCGTTCGCGCGGCGCCGTGGAGTTGAGCTTCATGGATTACTGCAGCGAGTGCCTCTCTCGTACCTCCGACCACCATCTGGTCTCGACCGTTGACGATCGCGACATAGGCACCGTGCGCCCGACTGATCGCATCTAAAGTGTCCCGCGTGAGACCGCGGATGGCCGCCAATCCAGACGGCTGAGTTGTAGCTGCATCCATCGCGGCCGCGCGCTGTGCAGCGAGATCCAGGACGTCCGCGGGGTCCAGTAATCCAGCGACACCCCATGCCGCGAGCTCCCCGACGCTATAGCCCGCAACTATCAGCGGACGCGGTACCTTGCGTCCAACTACGACCCAAGCCGCGAGAGCCTGTGTGCAACATAGGATCTGTCCGACTTTGTCCGCATGCAGCGCTTCGTTGCTTGCCTCGCGCACCAGTTGTCGCGGATCGTTGCCGTCCAGCACTAATTTAGCGGCCTCGAAGACCGGGGCTGCCTCCGGCGCATCGGCCAGAAGATCAAACATGCAGGCATTCTGGAAGCCTTGGCCGGAGCAGAGGACGGCGGTGGCACTCACGAAGGGGCTTCCAAAGCGTCGAGGAACAGTGTGATCGCCAACAAGTCGGCGCATCCGCCGGGGCTGAGCTGACGCTCGACGAACGCTCGATGAACCGCGGCGGCTCGCACCCGCCAGTCTGTGCGCTCGACGCCACCCATCCGGAGAAACTCGGCCGCTTCTTCCTGCGCATAGCGTAAACCCGCGGCGCCACCACGGTGAAGCAGGTTGGTGTCCTCCATCGACGCCAAGATCGCGAACAAGCTCTGTACGCGAGCGGCCTCCGGATCTTCGGGAGCCACGCTGCGGCCGAGGCGCAGCGCGGGTAGCCCGACCTCGAGTGCTATCGGAAAGCCGGCTGCTGCCTGTGCCCGCGCACCGCCCGCGCCAAATCGGCGCAGCGCATTTGTCCCATGGCTGTGTAGCGGTATTGGTCCGCGCAATATCGCATGTCCCCATCGATGGGTTACGGTCGCAGCCAGAACTCTGGCGCTCCAATGCCACCAAGCACTTGCGGACCTAGACCAAGCGGCGCCGGCGGCCGCGCAGAGTAGCCCAAGACCGAAGATCGCGCCACGATGCGTATTAACGCCGCCGGTAGCAGCCAGCATCGCACGCTCCGCCTCCACCCCAATTTCGCGCAACCTGTCCATGTTGGCACCGGCCGCGCCCGCGACGGCAAGGTGACCGAAGAACGGCGCGATAGCGATCGTGCTCGCTTTGAAGGTGCTCGCATCCATGTCGCCGTGACTGCCTGAATCCAGATGACTCACGAGGCCCGGCTTGGGCCAGGTTTCCAGCTCTGCCAGCAATGCGGAGACGGCGGCCGCAGCCACGTAATCCGATACGCAGCGAGGCATGAGGTAGGTTGCTTGCTGTGTTGCAGCCGTCACGACACTGACTCCGGAGTGCCGAACAGCCCGGCCCTGGTCCGGACCTCGACGCCAGCCATCGTCTTGACCAGCACCTCGGCAGTTGTGCTCGCAACAGTCTGGGCCAGCTCGCGCCAGTTCACGCCGGCGCCGTCGGCCAACTCTAATTCACCATCGAGACGCACCGGGCTACTCGCGTCAAGTTGGAGCAGTCCCTCGACGAGCGAGGCCGCACTGCGCTCGTCGGAAATCGACCAGAGCAGGTCAAGGTCCGATCGATCGGTCAAATAAAGCAGACCCGTCGTGTGCTGCCAAAGCAAAGCGCCGAATACGCGCGGCGTTATCTCCACAGCCTCGCCAAGTTCGAGCAACGCGGCGAGGACCGGCTGCCATTTCACCGGCGCCGCTGGCACCGCGTCGCGCAGAGGCACCGGCGGCAACGCGATCACGGCTGCGTCTGAAGAGAAGCTGAATGCGAGCCGCAACTTGCCATGACTGGGTGGCAACGGCAGCGCCGCCGGCACGCTATCTAATGAGTCGCCAGCGATGCGTCTCCGTACGATCACCGGCCGACCGAGTCGCGCCCAGTCTGCTACCAACGGCAGATCGCCGAGGCCGGGATGGCATCGGAGCATCGCGTCCCATGCAGCCGGATCTGCCCGCAGCAGATCGTGTCGCCGCAACCTCATCACCTCTGCCCGGTCGCCTCTGCGATAACCCGCTTCGCGACGACCGCCGTCATGAGCCGGCCCTTGCGCTCCGCCCCGAGCTCATCGCGAGTGTCCGTCGACGAGGCGTTCCTCAGCGTCTGCTCGAGCTGTTCATCGAGTGGCTTCTTCGGGTCCCAGATTTCTGCGACAGCACCCATCTGGAACATGTGGTCGAGGCCTGGTGCGAAGACGGGAGTTGTCTTGGCGAGCTCCTTCAGCTTTTCCTCAGGAAGCTTCGTGACGCGCGCCATTGAGGGCAGATCCATCACAGTGGGTTCGGCGCCCGGCAAGCCGACAAGGCGGTCCGTCGCCAGCGCTGTCGCCAGGAACGCGCCCGCCGCCGCCTCGCCATATTCCAGCCCTATTGTCCGATGGCCTAGCTGACTGGCCAGCAGCAGGCACTTGGCCAGGTGTGCGAGGTATTCGTTCAAGCCAATCATTTCATCGCGCCGGGCCATCAGCTGACCTTGCGTATCCACGATAACCAAAATCGGCGTGTCACCGCCCTTTGCCACCACTTGCAGCACTTTCTCCGCCAGCGGCAGCACTCCGACCGTCCCTAGTGCTGCGCCGTTCGCGACGCCGATCACAGCGATGGAACCGCCTTGCTTGCGCTTGCCGGCGCCGGTAATCAGACCCGCCGCGCTGGTCTTCACGTCGTGGCCGGACGGAAACACGCCTTTGAGAATTTCATCGAGCGTCATGGTTGGCTTCCTTGATACCGTTCGCGAGTGCGGTCAAATCCTTGCCGTCCATATCGCGGACTGCCTCGGGATCTTTGATACCCAAGGTCCGCCACATTGAAACGGCGTCATCGCAAGCACCAAGCTGCTGTTGTCTCGCCGTCAACCGTTCCTGCTCCGCTTGCATCGTCTTGAGATCGAAACTCGGAACCTTGGCGAGGACCGCTTCAGCCGCGACGCGGAACCCGTCCATCGAGTCCTCGGCGAAAGCGTCAGCGCCGCCGATCAGCCGCCGGTTTTTGCCACCGTCGGTACTCCATACGAGCGCTTTATCCTGCGCATCGAACTCCTCGACTCCCTTGTTCGTCTCGATTACCTCCGGGCCGGAGACACCGATTCGCCCCTGTTCGGAGATCACGATGCGCGAGCAGGTCGATGCCGTCAGGCCGGCACCGCCGAACGCACCGGACTTGCCGCCAACCAACGCAATGACGGCGACACCCGCGCAGCGGGCCTGGACGATTGCCCGCATCAACTCGGCCACCGCAAGCTCGCCCGCGTTCGCCTCCTGCAGACGTACTCCACCGCTATCCAGCAGCAGCAGGACGGTTTGGGGCAAATCCTTATGATCGCGAGCCGCGCGCACCAGGCCCAAAATTTTGGCCCCGCTGACCTCACCAAAGGTGCCGCCCATGAATTGGCCTTCTTGCGCCGCGATGAGGACATCTCTTCCGTTCAGCTCGCCGCGCCCGATGATGACGCCGTCGTCAAATGCGGAAGGCAGATCGAACATTTTGAGGTGCGGGCTCTGGACACGCTCGGATGGTCCGATGAACTCCGTGAAACTGCCGGGATCCAACAGGCCCGTGACACGTTGGCGTGCGGTCGCATCGAACCAGCCGCTCTTGCCTCGGCTTGCGATATCTTCCATCAGTCCGCCTCCATGAGTGCGGAACCCTGCATCAGGCGCAGATAAACCGTATCCGGCCGAGCTCCGCCATCATTGATCGAAATACGCAAGCCTCCCGGCGAAAACCGTTCGACAAAATCGGCGATCACCGCCTCCCAGGTCTCGTCGTAGCCGGTGAGCGGGGTGGCAATGGCCACCTCACATTCCGCTCCTGGAATCACGCGCTCCAACAACACTTCAAGGTTGCCTGACGCAACCACGCCGATGATCGCTTTGTCTTTCTTGCCCGGCAGTCGGCTCCGAGCTGTGTGCTTGAAACTCAGCATCTGCATGGTTCGCGTCTCCTACCAGTTGCGAAACTTATTGGGTGGGTCGTAGAGATTCCCCGACCAATGCATCAGATCCTTGATCGATCGAGCGGCCAGCATGCTGCGGTCCGCGTCCAGCGGATTAATACCAAGGTCCTCGGGGCGGCGGATTATCTTCCGCGCGCGCAGCTTCTCGACCATCTTACGGTCGCGCCCGCGGCCTACGTCGGTGAAGCCTGCGATGCCGCGAATGGCCTGCTCGCGTTCCTCCGTCGTGCGGCAGAGCAGCAGGTTGGCGATTCCTTCTTCGCTGACGATGTGGGTCACGTCCTCGCCGTAGATCATGACCGGTGCCAGATCGAGCTTGAGCTTCTCTGCAAGCTCCACGCAATCGAGCTTCTCGACGAAGACAGGCACCATCTTTTCGCTGAAGGTCTCGACCAGTTGGACGACGAGCTTGCGGCCTCGCACGATCTCCGAATTGCCATCGGTGGCTTCACGTCCGGCCTTAAGCCAGGGCTCGGTTGAGTGGCGGCGGCCGCGCGCGTCCGAACCCATGTTGGGTGCGCCGCCAAATCCCGCGATCCGGTCTGTCGTCACCGTGGAACTGTTGCCGTTCAGGTCTATCTGAAGCGTCGCACCGATGAACAAGTCCACTGCGTAGAGCCCGGCAACCTGGCAGAACATCCGGTTCGAGCCCATCGAGCCATCTCGCCCGGTGAAGTAGATGTCGGGCCGCGCGCGCATATAGTCATCCATGCCCACCTCTGAACCGAAACTGTGGATCTGTTTGACCCATCCCGACTCGATCGCGGGTATTAACGTAGGATGCGGGTTAAGCGCGAAGTGCGACGCAATCTTGCCCTTGAGCCCGAGCTTGTCGGCATACGTCGGGAGCAGCAGCTCGATCGCGGCCGTGTTGAAGCCGATGCCATGGTTCAGCCGCTTGATCCCGTATTCCGCATAGATACCCTTGATGGCCAGCATAGCTCCAAGAATTTGCGTTTCCGTGATGCTGGCCGGATCTCGAGTAAACAGCGGCTCGATGTAGAAAGGCTTGGGCGTCTCGACCACGTAATCGATGCGGTCGCCCGGAATATCCACCCGCGGCAGCTTGTCCACCACCTTGTCGACTTGTGCGATGACGATGCCTTGCTTGAAGGCGGTAGCTTCGATGACGACAGGAGAGTCCTCCGTGTTCGGTCCCATATAGAGGTTGCCGTCGCGGTCGGCGCTCCGAGCCACGGTCAACGCGACGTGCGGTGTAAGGTCGATGAAGTACCGACCGAATAACTCGATGTAAGTGTGGATTGCGCCGAGCTCTATCTTTCCGGACTTCAATACGCGCGCGAGGTTCTCGCTCTGGGGTCCGGAGAAAGAGAAATCGAGCTTCCTTGCTATCCCTTTCTCGAACAGGTCAAGATGCTCGGGCAGCACAATGCCGGACTGCACAACGTGGAGATCGTGCAGTACCTTAGGATCGGCTTTGGCCAGGCAGGCCGCCAGGAAGTCCGCTTGCTTTTGGTTGTCACCTTCGAGGCAGATACGATCCCCTGGCCGAACCACCGCTTCGAGCAATGCGGTCGCGTCATTGGGTGCTAGGATCTTACCCTTGGCGAATTTGCTGCCTGCCTTGAGACGATTGTCCCGGGCTCGCCGCTCGCTTTGCCAATCAACCATATCGTTCAACTCCTGATTAGGGATAGACCCATGGAATCGCCGAAGCTGGAATGTCCTCTGAAATGCCTCGTACCCCGCTACGCCGCGGCCGGTCTCAAATTACTGAATAACGAAGTCCATCGCCGCGGTGGTTTGCACTCTCATTGAATCTCTCCTCTGCAAATTATCCAGTTAGCAATCCTTGCCGATCGAAGTGTCAGGGCGTCCTGATTTGCTTCTTGTTCACGAAGGCTCCGAGAGTTCAGGGCCATAGCCCGATCTTCTAGAGTCCGGCGAATGGAGACCCGACGCGGTTCACGTGGCCTGATTGATAAACACCACGCCCATTTCGATGTGGCGTCAATCGCATGCAGAACATGACACCTCATCGATAGTTCTCCCCTTCTACTGCTTCCCGGCTGTCAAGAGAATTGCGACCGGAATAGTAGCGGCGCTCAGGACCGATGACGCAATTAAGGTCGAACCGGCATCGAGAGAGACGATCCCGTAGCGAAGGCCGAACAAGATGCCGAAGAACCCGACGGAACCGCGCAAAGAATGATCGCCTCACGAGCGATCAGCGGCGGGGCGGACAAGGCCGCCACCAGAGCGGCGGCCAACAAGGGGTGAACGACATTTTTCAGCAACGTTCCGGATGTGACATTGCCATTCAGCATGAACCGCTGGGAAGACAGGATTAGCCCCGTCAGGAACAGGGCGATGCCGCCGGCGCCCACACCGATCAGGCTCAGTGAGGTGGCAAGAAGAGCCGGTGGATTGGCGTCGCAAAGCGAGAGGACCATCCCGATGATCGGCGCGAGCACCACCGGCTTCAATATGGACTTGCCGAGCGAATAGATGATCCGCCGAAGCGCCGGAATGTCGCGGGTGGTCTGCTCGCCCGCCTCGAGGAGGACCAAAGTCAGCGGCGACAGCACGATTGACCCCACCGCGATGGAGATGCCAACGGCGACCGTATTCTTCGCACCAAAGACCGAACCCACCAAGGGCAAGCCCGCAGAGGCTAGATTGGGAAACGCTACCGTGAGCGACTGGACTGCAGCCTGGGGCGTGTCAAGCTTGAACAGGCTCCTCTGCAGACCGAAGATAACGCCATAGATCGCCAGCATCGACAGCGCGAGGACAAGCAATAGAGTGATCTGCTGAAGCAGTAGGATACGAGGCGTCTGCACCATCGCGACGAATAACGCGGCCGGGAGAGCAAAGTCCATCACCAGCGCATTCAGTTCCGCCACATGGTGATTGTCGATATCGCGCATCCAGCCCGCGAGGTAACCGAGCGCCATCACGAAGAATACAGGCACAAGGGAGTTGAGGATCATATTGAGCATGTGGAGGTCCACTGCGGCATGGCAGAAGTCTGGACGATTTCAATTTCAGCGATAATTTTCTTGTTAGCGCTTGCCGAAAGCCGGCGTCAAGTCGCGACCCGGGCCGCATGTTGACGCCGGGTTCGGCAAGGGGCTACGAGGAAACTTTCGCTAAACTCGGTCGAACCTTTGGCGCAGGCAATTTGATGAGGGTCCCTCTGGGCCCTGATTCGGCGGTACGGAGTACCAATCAGCAGCTCGAATCGAGGGAGTTTTTCAGCAAGAAAGACCGCGAGGGCATTTACCGGAACAATGCGATCGAGCTCTTGGCGCGGATGCGATCACGACAAGAAAGGCGCGAAAGGTCGGTTCCATAACTGGAAAAGGCACAGACGTCCACTTTGTCGGAATGCAACAGAGGAAGACACTATGGCTACAGTAGCAGAAAGCCTGGTTGAGACCTTGGCCGCGGCCAGGGTTAAGCGAATCTATGGAATAGTCGGCGATTCGCTCAACGGGATCACCGACGCGATGCGCCGTCAGAAAAGCATCGAATGGGTCCACGTCCGTCACGAGGAAGTGGCGGCCTTCGCCGCAGGCGCCGAAGCGCACGTCACCGGTGAGCTCGCGGTCTGCGCCGGCAGTTGCGGTCCCGGCAATCTTCATCTTATCAACGGGCTGTACGATTGCCATCGGAGCTCCGTGCCCGTTCTCGCAATCGCGGCGCATATTCCAAGCGCCGAGATTGGTTCCGACTACTTCCAGGAGACCCATCCTGAGTTTCTATTTAGGGAGTGTAGCTATTACTGCCAGTTGGTATCGACTCCAGCCCAGATGCCGCGAGCGCTACAGACGGCGATGACTACCGCGATCGCACGCCGCGGCGTCGCTGTGATCGTTCTGTCCGGCGATGTTGCGCTACAGTCCGGCGAGCATCTCAGCGCTACCGCGGCCTATCAAAAACCGGTAAACGCCCTCACCCGACCATTGGATCGCGATCTCGATCGGCTCGCCGAGCTGCTGAACGAATCGAATCGCATCACTCTATTATGCGGTGCCGGCTGCACCGGTGCTCACGACGAACTGGTGAACCTTGGGGACACGCTCAAGGCGCCGATGGTGCACGCGCTGCGCGGCAAAGAGTACGTCGAGTACGACAACCCGTATGACGTGGGATGACCGGATTGATTGGGTTTTCTTCCGGGTATCACGCGATGAGTGGCTGCGATGTTCTTCTGATGCTAGGGACGGATTTCCCGTACCGGCAGTTCTATCCAACCGCCGCGAAGATCGTTCAGATTGACATCCGCGGAGAGAAACTCGGCAATCGTGCGCAGCTCACCATGGGTCTGGTCGGCGACGTTAAAGGCACCGTCGCAGCACTGCTTCCGCGCCTGCGGGAAAAGAGCGACCGCGCCTTTCTCAACAAGGCGCTTCAACATTACCGCTCCGCGCGCCAGGAGATGGACAATCTCAGCGTGGGCCATGCCGGGCGCAAACCGATCCATCCGCAGTATCTGACCAGGATGGTCAGCGATGCCGCCGCACAAGATGCGATCTTCACCTGCGACGTAGGCATGCCCACGGTGTGGGCGGCGCGCTATCTCAAGATGAACGGCAAGCGGCGCTTGCTCGGCTCCTTCAATCATGGATCGATGGCGAACGCGATGCCGCAGGCGATCGGCGCGCAGGCGGCCTTTCCCGGCCGCCAGGTGATTTCACTCTCTGGTGACGGTGGTTTTACCATGCTGATGGGAGATCTGCTGACGCTCACGCAGATGGAGCTGCCGGTGAAAGTGGTCGTCTTCCACAACGGCAAGCTGAGTATGGTCGACCTTGAGATGAAATCGGCCGGCTATCTGCCCGCCGGCGTCGATCTTAGAAATCCTGACTTCGCCAAGATGGCGGAGGCCGCGGGCATTCTCGGGATTCGCGTCGAAGATCCTGCGGACCTCGAGCACGCAATTTCTCGGGCATTCTCGCATCGTGGTCCCGCCGTGCTCGACGTGCTGACCAACCCGCAGGAGCTGTCGATGCCTCCCAAGATCACTTTAGAGCAGACCTATGGTTTCGGCGTGTTCGCGCTCAAGGCCGTGCTTAGCGGGAACGGAGGCGAGCTGGTCGAGCTAGCCAAAACTAACCTATTCCGGTGATGGGATTCGTCTAACAAAGATCTTCCTTACGCCGATAACGTTGGAGAAGGAGTAAATCAATGACACTCCGCGGAATATCTCTGCTGCGCGATCCGCACCTGAACAAGTCGACTGCTTACAGTGAGGCTGAGCGCGAAGCGCTGGGGCTTGTGGGTCTTGTACCTGAAGGAATCGACAGCGAGGACACCCAGATCAAGCGAGCCCTGCTTCAGTTAGGGCAAAAACCGACCGACCTTGAAAAGTACATCTTTCTGTCGCAACTACAGGATACAGACGAGACACTCTTTTACCGTCTGCTCATGTCCGATCCCGCGCATTTCCTGCCGCTCGTATACACCCCGACGGTCGGCGAGGCCTGTTTGCAATTTGGTCACATCATGCGGCGGCCCAAGGGTCTATACATTTCAATCAAGCGGAAGGGCCACCTACGAGATATTCTTCGAAATTGGTCGGAACGCGACATTCGCTTCATGGTGGTTACCAGCGGCCAGCGAATTCTCGGGCTCGGCGACCTTGGGGCCAACGGCATGGGCATTCCTATCGGTAAGCTGGCCCTATACACCGCGTGTGCCGGGGTACCCCCTCAGTTCACCCTACCTGTACTTATGGACTGCGGCACGAACAATGAGGCACTGCTTCGTGATCCTCTTTATTTGGGACTACGGCACACGCGTCCGGAAATCGCCGAGTTGGACGAGTTCGTCGAGGAATTCATTACCGCCGTCCAAACCGAGTTCCCCAATTGCTGCGTTCAGTTCGAGGATTGGGCCGGAGTCGACGCTGTACGACTGCTAGCTCGCTATCGTGAACGGATTTGCAGTTTCAATGACGATATCCAAGGCACCGCTGCAGTTGCGCTTGCCGGAATTCTGGGAGCGTTGCGCATAACCGGCGGGAAGCTTTCCGAGCAGACGGTCTTGTTCCTCGGTGCGGGTTCAGCGGGCATCGGCATCGCGGACCTGTTGACCGAAACCATAGCGCTCGAAGGAATTTCGCCCGAAAAGGCCCGCACTCATACCTGGCTGTTCGATGTTAACGGGTTGCTGGAATCAAGCCGTAATGACCTCGCAGATTTCCAGAAACCGTACGCACATCCACATGCGCCAGCGAAGAATTTCGTTGACGCGATTGAATCGATCAAGCCGACTGCGATAATCGGCGTCAGCACGGTCGCCAAGGCCGTCAATCAGCGCGTGATCGAGGCGATGGCCCGAATCAACCAACATCCGATTATTTTCCCTTACTCAAACCCGACCTCGCACTCAGAATGCACCGCTGAGGAGGCTTACCGCTGGTCGGAAGGCCGCGCCGTCTTTGCAAGTGGAAGTCCCTTTCCTCCCGTGCGATTCGGTGACCGGACTTTGGTGCCCGGACAGGGAAACAATGTGTATATCTTCCCCGCCATCGGAATGGCTGTTTATGCGACTCGTGCGAAGTTGATTACCGATGAGATGTTCATCGCCGCTGCCCGTGCGGTGGCGGAGCAGGTGACCAAGGCCGAGTTGGACGTGGGGCTGATTTATCCGCCTCAGTCGGAAATACTGAAGACTGAGTTACACGCGGCAGAGCGCGTCGCGGAGGTGATCTTCGCGCGTGGCCTCGCTCGCGTTCCGAAGCCGAGCGATATCGGCGTTTTCATTCAGTCGCAGACCTATAAACCCGAATATCCGGCGCCGATCTGACATGGTCGTTCACCTTGTCGAGTAAGCAGCCGGAATTGATTTTGTGAGAGCTGGCTTTTGGACGAAACAGAGTTGGTATCGGTACTTAGTGAGAACCGGTGAATACAATGAAGAGCGACACTCAAGATACCCAGTCGAAGGATACGCAAGGAAAGCCTGGAGCACTTCTCAACTCAGATCGATGGCGCGTCGAGAGCGATTCGCTGGGAGAAGTGAAAGTTCAAGCCGATCGACTCTGGGGAGCGCAGACGCAGCGGTCGCTGGAGCATTTCAGCATCGGCCAGGACCTGATCCCGCGGGAGATGATCACTGCCTACGCAATCCTGAAGAAGGCGGCCGCCAACGCCAACCATGCAGGTGGACGGCTGGACGGCTCGGCTCACCGGCTGATCATGCAAGCTTGCGACGAGGTTCTGGCCGGGCAGCACCACGAGATGTTCCCGCTGCATGTGTGGATGACCGGCAGCGGCACGCAGTTCAACATGAACGTCAACGAGGTAGTTTCCAATCGATGCTGCCAACTCGCGGGCACTGCCCTCGGCGGCAAGACGCCTGTACATCCGAACGACCACGTCAACATGTCGCAGTCGTCCAACGACTCGTTCCCTTCGGCGATGTACATCGCCGCCGCGGTTAACGTGACGGGACGGCTGCTACCTGTTGTCACCGGCTTGCGCGATGCTATCGCGGCGAAAGCCCAGGAATGGCAGGACGTCGTCAAGATCGGTCGCACCCACATGCAGGACGCCACGCCGATCACGCTCGGGCAGGAATGGTCCGGCTATGCCGGGATGCTCGGCGACGACATCGAACGAATTGACGACGCGCTCAAAGGCGTGTACCGGCTCGCGCTTGGCGGCACTGCGGTGGGCACCGGCATCAATGCGGCACTTGGCTTCGCTGAGGCGGCCGCGGCTGAGATAGCAAAGCTCACAGGATTGCCGTTCGTCAGTGCGCCTAACAAGTTCGCGGTGCAAGGCGCGCATGACGCGTTGGTGCAATTGTCCGGAACACTGCGCACGCTGGCAGTATCGCTCTACAAGATTGCCAACGACATTCTTTTGATGTCCTGTGGCCCACGGGCTGGCTTCGAGGAGTTGCAGATTCCCGAAAACGAGCCTGGCTCCTCGATCATGCCGGGAAAAGTGAATCCCACTCAGGCCGAGGCGCTGACCATGATCGCCGTACAGGTGATGGCTAACGATGTCGCGGTCGGCTTTGGCGGTGCGGGCGGCTATCTCGAGATGAACGTGTACAAGCCGCTGATGATTTTCAACCTTGCACACTCGATCACGATCATTAGCGACGGCTGCGCAAACTTCCGCAAGTTCCTGATCGAGGGCACCAGGCCGAATCTGAAAAAGATCAAAGAGAACGTGGAGCGCTCGCTGATGCTGGTTACGGCGCTCTCGCCGGTCATCGGGTACGACAAGGCGTCGAAAATTGCGCACTACGCGATGGACAACGATCTCACCTTGCGGGCGGCCGCATTGAAGCTCGGTTTCGTTACGGAGGAGCTGTTCGACCGAGTGGTCGATCCGGCGAAGATGGTCCATCCATACGTAGCCGGAGAATAGGAAGAGCTGCTTAAACAGGAGCTATCAATGGCAAATGTTCTTAGCGCAGGGGCGACTCATATTCGGGGCGGGCAACCAGCGCAGAGGTCTGTGGCGATTACAATTAATGATCCACCGATTACTAACCGGTTTTCGATTCTATGGGACTCGGCGATCGGCAAGAGAATTGTCATGGCGATCACCGGCGCGGTCCTGGTTGCCTTCGTGATCGTTCACATGCTCGGCAATTTGAAGATTTTCGCCGGGCCCGGTGAGATCAACGCCTACTCCCGATTCCTCCGCACCGTGGGCGAGGCCCGAACTTGGCTACGGTGATGCGCTGTGGTTGGTGAGGATAGTCCTCCTTACCTACTCTAACGAGGTTCTTCCTCTTCAACGGCTTCTCGAATTGCATTGAGTATAAAGACAAACTGACGTGGCGCAGTGATCTTGCCTAGCAAATTCACCTGAGACAAAACCTTAAGTTCGCGAGGCTTGACTTGATGCCGGGCCAATAGCGCTTCGTTGCCGGCAAACTTCTGAAACGCTTGATCCTGCTCTTGTAGCGGCGCTGCGTTGCACAGAGGGCCCAAAAGTGAACTCGCCTCCGGATGTGCCAGGACGAACAGCGACTCCTTCGGGAGGCCAAGGACGTCAGCGATGCGGCTCAAAAGTCCCAGCGATGGCCCTCTGCGATTCGTCTCAAGATAGGCGACATGACTGGGTTTTACGCCGAGTTTCAGTGCAAGTTCACGCTGAGTTAACCCGAGCAGAGCACGGCGATCCTTAAGCACCTGACCAAGCGTCTTTTTCATCAATGGTATGACTGAATTCCGCACATATTTATTCACGCTTTATGTTGCTTAAAAGCACGATAATTAGACTTAAGCAACTTAAATTTACTTTAAGTTCCGAACTTTCCGACTTTATCAAGCGGATCTGCCGTTCGCGCGATCGTAGAGGTTGGCTGTGCGAACTGTCCGGCGCGGCCATCGATGGACGCCTGGGGAGCACCCAATCTCATTAAAGTGTTACTTTCAATTTAGAACAAGCAACTCACGATTGAGTGGTCCCGTCCCGCTGAGCACCGAATGTCTCGGGCTCAATGCTGAATTCATCGGCGATCGCCATTTATTCGCCTTCGACAGAATTCGCCTTCACGTAACCTTTGGCCCTGAATTATCTTGGTTTTTAGCCGAAAATTCGCCCGCATAAAGCGCCCTTTCCTACCAAGAAACTTACGCCCTAAGCTGCTTTGCGAATCTGGATTTTATAACCGAGCTCTTTGATTCGGCGCGCCAGGCGCTGCGCAATTCGCTCCTGATCGGCGCGTATAAAATAGAGTGCTCCGAGATCGCGATACGGCACTTGATTGCGCAGCAAATAATAGGCGATGGAAAGAATTGAGG
>Ga0302325_10008162_pt1 | contig 23079 bp, 15 predicted proteins | sample Palsa_T0_2_FD_201948 | JGI IMG/M metagenome (GOLD analysis project Ga0302325, IMG submission 201948) | Peat permafrost microbial communities from Stordalen Mire near Abisko, Sweden - Palsa_T0_2 | ecosystem: Environmental > Terrestrial > Soil > Palsa > Peat permafrost | place: Sweden: Abisko... | reverse complement strand
TGTATATCAGGAGATCGGGCAGCCCATCTGCATTGAAATCGCCCACCTGTATTATCTGGGAATTTGTTCCTACCCCCGAGACGTAGATGTTGTTCAAGGCGGTGGTTGAAGCGCGGAACGTTCCATCGCCATTGCCCAGCGCCAATGCCGCACTTCCGTCTCCGGGAAGATACACCAGATCCGGATGCCCATCGCCGTTTAAATCCGCTACCTGAAACGCGGGATTGGGGAAGAGGATGGCAGTAGTTTCGCTAAAGCTGGATGCTGCCGTCTGCGGCGATCCAAATGTACCGGCTGCATTGCCAAGACCCAGGCTGACGGAGATGACTGTCTGGTTCGTACTCGTATCGGAGTATTCCATCAGCATATCGGGATTCCAATCGCCATTGACGTCGCTGAGTATGACAGACTGACCGGGGCCAGTGGAAAAGGCTATGGCATCCGGAACGGTGGTATCGACTTCCGGAGAAGCGGTCAGGTTTCCCTTGCCGTCATTTAGAAACGTCTGTTCGGCAATAATGCTCGGCGTAAACCCAGCAATGCCCTCCACTGCCTGCACCGTCACCACATCGGGCTTGCCGTCGTGGTTCACATCCCCAACCGCAATGCCGCCGCCACCGCCGAAAAGGGTACTGAAACTCGCGCCGCTCGCAGACACGACCGGCGTAACGATGGCATTGGCAAAGGTGCCATCGCCCTTACTTAAATAGACCAGCAGATTATTTTGTCCCGAGTCCACCGCAACAATGTCGTCGATGCCATCGCCATTCATGTCCGCAGCGGCGGCAGTGGAAATTCCTAACCCAATAAACCCGCCGGAGTAGGAGGTATTGCTGGAAGCCAGCGTGAAGTTGCCCTTGCCGTCATTCTCGAGGAGATTCAGCGTGCCGTCTAACTGAAAGGTGATCACGTCCAGATTGCTCTGGCTGCGGAAATGTCCGGAAACAGATGCAGTGAGGGAATTGAAGTCTTCCGGCAAGGTGGCCGCAATATACGGCACCGCGAACATCCCGGGGAAGTTCGCAATCCTCGCGGCGTTCGGCGTCGCTATCGCATTCCTGGTCTTCGCGACAGCCCTCATCTGAGGGTTAGCCGCAGGTGCCGATTTAGCTCCAGGCGCCTGTTTACGGAAGCGCACCAGATGCTGAGGTTTCGGCATCGCCGGCGGAGTATTCTCCTGGCTCCGCAACTGCGCCTGTAGCGCGGCCATGCGGGCGCTCCTTTGACTGGAGGATGCCGATGAAAGCACCTGTGCCGAGCTACCCGTTACACCAACGGCCAGAAAAAGCGCGCAGGTGAGCGCCCACGAAAAAGTCCGAAGAGAACGGCTCTGCATTGCTGTCAATCTCCAATCAAAAATGTGATTGCTGAAAATTACGGAGAGCATGACAGAACATGGCCTGCCCTCTCTCTCTCTGACGGCCTAATACTAACGACACTTGGAGATTTATTTCAATGGATTTCCGTTTAATGACAAAGAAATGACAATTTTTCGTCATGGAATGCAATAACATTCTCGACTTAGATGATGATCCGATAAAAAATCGTTGACAAAGCGCAGATCGATCATGCATCTAATCATTTGTAGAGAAACCCCAATCGCATTCCCTGGAGAATTATGGCTCGCCAAATTTCATTCCGCCGGTGCAAGGCCGCTCTGCCGCATGTTCTCTGGCTGTCGGCACTTTTCTTCCTGCCGCTCACGAGCAGCGCCTCAGCACAAACCAGAACGTCCAGCACCGCGCCTGCGCCACTGATCACGCAGCCCATCGATGACACCCGGCTGGTAGAGCTTAAGGGCAATGTCCATCCCGCGGTGCGTACGGCCACCGACCTTGGCCCCGCAAGCGACTCGCTCATGCTGCACCGCATGATCCTGTTGCTCAGGCGCAGTCCCGCGCAGCAGGCCGCGCTGAACAAGCTGGCCGATAGCCAGAAGAATTCGAACTCGCCGCAGTACCACCAGTGGCTTACGCCGGCCCAATTCGGCGCACAATTCGGCGCCGCGCCGCAGGACATCTCGACCATCACGGGCTGGCTGCAATCGCACGGGTTCAGCGTGGAATCCGTAGCCAACGCAAAAAACACGATTCTCTTCTCCGGCACCAATGCCCAGCTTGAATCGGCTTTTCATACCACCATGCACCAATACCGGAGCGCGCCGCCCAAAGCGGCGCAGGCAAATACCAAGACGGCTCCCGGCGCAGCCGCCCCACCCGTAAACCTGTTGCACTATGCCAACTCCACCAACCCCAGCATTCCCGAGGCTCTGGCTCCGGCGATCGCGGGCATCGTATCGCTTAACAACTTTCCCATCCCGCCGCAGCACGAAGTGGCCGGCGTGGTCAGGCCGCAGCCAGGCAGCAGCAAATGGAAAATGGTGCAAGCCATCGATCCTGCGCCGCAGTTCAACGCGCCTATCAACGGCGAGACCTTTTACGCTGTCTCTCCGAACGATTTCGCCACGATCTACAACGTGCAGCCGCTGTGGAATGCCGGCATTGACGGCACCGGCCAGACCATCGCTATCTCACAGGACAGCGATGTCAATCCTGCTGACGTAGACTCGTTTCGCAGCTTCTTCGGTCTTCCCGCCAAACACCTGAATGTCATCAATAACGGGCCTGATCCCGGCCTGACCCAGGATGAAAACGAAGCAGATATCGACGTGGAATGGGCCGGCGCAGTTGCGAAAAACGCCACGGTGGACCTCGTCGTTTCCGCTTCCACAGAAACCACCAGCGGCGTAGATCTCTCCTCGCTGTACATCATCGACAACAATCTCGCCCCTATCATGAGCGTTAGCTTCGGCGCGTGTGAACTGAATCTTGGCAGCGCGGGCAACCAGTTCTTCAACGAGATATGGGAGCAGGCCGCTTCCGAGGGCATCACCGTTCTCGTCGCAGCCGGCGACTCCGGCTCCGCATCCTGCGATCAGCTCAATCCTCTCGGAGCGGCCCAGGACGGTCTTACCGTAAGCGGATACGCTTCCACTCCATTCAACACTGCGGTTGGCGGCACCGACCTCTACGGCACCTTCCTCGACCATTCCAAATACTGGAGCTCCACAAACGATCCATCGACGCAGCAATCCGCCCTGGGGTATATACCGGAGCTGCCCTGGAACAATAGCTGCGGCAACCCGCAGTTCCTAGCCGCGGTGCAGGCGAACGGCTCGAAAGATGCAACGGAAGAAGCTTTCTGTAACGATCCCAGCGGAGAAGGTCTTGGCGTCGTTGGCGGTGGCGGCGGTCCCAGCAACTGCGCCTTTTCCAGCGATGACGGCACCTGTACCGGCGGCTACCCCAAGCCCAGCTTCCAGACCGGCGTGCCCGGCATTCCCAACGACTCCGTCCGCGATCTACCGGACGTTTCGCTCTTTGCCGGTAACGGGCTTTGGGGCAGTTTATATGTGTTCTGCGAATCGGACGCAACGCCCGACGGTAAGTGCGGCTTCACTACCAGCGACGTGGAACACCTCGCTGCGGGCGGAACCTCGTTCGGCGCTCCTACCTTCGCCGGCATCATGGCGCTGGTGGAGCAGAAGACGAATTCCATCCAAGGCAACGTAAACTACGACCTATACAAACTGGCCGCGGCGCAGCTCAAAGCGGGCACCTCATGCGACTCTTCCACGGTCGCAAACAATAGTTCCTGCCTCTTCTATGACATCGCGTCCAATGGTGGCTTTCCCGGCAGCAATGCAGAGCCCTGCCTCGGCGGCACTCCCAACTGCACCCCCACGAATCCGAATGATGAGTTTGGTGTTCTTCCCGGCTGGAATGCTACTCCCGGTTACGACACCGCGACCGGTCTGGGCACGCTCAATGCCTTCAACCTGGTAAATACTTGGAGCACCGCGTCCGCTAACCTCGCAGCGACAACAACAACGCTTGCTCTGGATTCGGCCAACATCCCTTATGGCTCACCAGTCGCCGGCACAATCACCGTCGCCGACAGCAGCAGCAGTTCCGGTAGTGCCATTCCGGGTGGGGATGCATCTCTGCTCAATGCATCCGGAAGCACTCCCGCTCTGGGGATAGGGCCCTTCAAGCTTGGCAGTAAAGGCTCAGCCACGGCTACTTTGGGCGAAATCGCGCCTGGAACCTATTCGGTCATCGCCCATTATGCGGGCGACGCCACGTTCGCCGCCAGCAACTCGGCAGCAACCAGCTTCGTTATCACCCAGGCAGCCACAACCGCGGCCACAACCGCCAGCCGTGCTACCGTATCCACGGGCGAGAGCGTCACATTCAGCACCGTCATCGAAGACACCTCCAAAGGTCTTAACCCGACCGGCATGGTCACCTTCACCAACACCGTCACCGGCAAAACTCTGGGAACCTCGCTCGTGCAACCTGCCACAGACGGCAATGGGAACTCCGTCGCAACCGCAATCCTCAATGTCGCTGGCCGGAGTCTGAACCAGGGCAGCAACGGCATCATAGCCACCTATTCGGGAGACAGCAATTACACGGCTTCCACCGCGGCAGCCGTGTCCGTCAGCTATACAGGGCCGTTCTCGCTCACTTCGTCGAATGCGTCGGTCACCATCACGTCCGGTAGTTCTGCCGCCACCGCTCTCACTCTTACGGCCAATGGCGCTCCGCTGCCTGCCGCTGTCTCATTCTCCTGTCCTTCGGCTCCAGCAGGAATTACCTGCTCATTTAGCCCGGCCACCATAGCGGCCGGGGCTGCTTCCGGGCAATCCACTCTCACTATCAGCGGCATCTTTCCCGCCAGCAACGCGGTCCACATCAGAGTCGCGCACAACAGCCACACCGGCCTCATGACGGCAACCGGCGGCATCGCGCTGTCGGCCATGCTTTTCCTCTTTGCCGCTCCTGGCAAGCGCCGCCGCTATGGATGCCTGCTCCTCTGCGCCACAGCGGTCATCTCCATGGTTCCGCTCGGCTGCAGCGGCGGCAGCGGCACGCACACACTTACTTCTACCTCCACCTCAGTCACGGTTAACCCCGCCAGCGGCGCGCAAGGCTCCAACTTCACGTTCACGGCCACGGTCAATGGCATGAACGGAACTGGCACCCCCACCGGGACGGTAACGTTCTCCGATGGCAGCTCGACGCTGGGCACGGGCACGGTATCGAACGGCATGGCGAGCTTTAGCTCCGCCACGCTGGCAGTGGGGGCGCATTCGGTTGTTGCCACTTACAGTGGCGACACAAATTTCGCTCCATCCAACTCCGGCACTCCGGCAATCGCCGACGTCCAGTACTCCGCCAACCTCACGGTGGTCGCCACGGATTCACTCGGCGATACAACCAGCCTCCAAATCCCCGTCATCGTCCAATAACCGCGAAGGCGAACAATCCGGGGGCATCTTCCTCATAGGAAGATGCCCGCCCTTTTCTTTCTGCTTGCCATTTGCTGCCGCTGGCATAAATTCACAACGAATGTTGTCTCGCGTGCAGGCGGGCATCTTTTCAGAATCGCGCATCGCAACATCCAATTCCCCATGAACAGAACACAAAGCGCAAAGATTGACAAAACGGATATCCGGATTCTCGCTGAACTGCAGATGAACTCCAGTCGCCCCGTCTATGAGCTGGCGCAGCATCTCGGCCTATCCATGGCATCCTGCGCGCGCCGTATAAAACGGCTGGAAACCGCCGGCGTCATTGAGCGCTATGTCGCATTGCTGAACTCGGAGCACCTTGGCGTCGATCTTGACATCTTCGTCAATATCAGGCTCAGCCGTCACGTCCAGAAAGCGAAGCAGGAGTTTCGCAACCATGTGAGCACAATTCCGGAGGTCGTTGCCTGCTATTCGCTTACTGGCGATTCCGATTTCCTGCTGCATGTCCGCATCGCCGGCGTGAAGGAATTCAACGTCTGGATTCAGAAATACCTCACCGATCTCCCGCATCTTTCCACCACGCACTCCAGTGTCTGCCTGGAACGTCTCAAATACACCACGGCTATCCCTTTCAAACTTGAAAAGAACAGCCCGCCACTCGGCAAAGCCTCCAGGAGTAAGACTCCCAAAAAGATGTCCGGCAGAAAACCAGCTGGCATGGCCCTACCCCGCTGATCACTATCCACATCCAGCATCGCGCCGCCCAGATCGTGCTCTTCGAGTAAGTGACGGACGCGCAGGATCGTGGTCTCGCCGGGAGCCGCCGCCGTACCCAGATCGACGCCTGCGAAGCGGCGCAACGGGGACGACTCATAGAGCGCGTCTTCCACGCCCGGATCGGACAGGTTGAACCACTGCTGCACGAAGCAAGCCCGAAGCATGATCTCCAACCCCACCGGACGCCGCCCGTTACCCGCCTTCGAGTAATGAGGCTCAACCAACGCAAGCAGACGAACCCATGGAACAACCTTGTTCATCTCGTCGAGAAAATGCTCCCGCCTGCTCTTCCGGCCATACTTCTCAAAACTCGACTGAGCCCCCAACGTCCGCTGAAAATGCGCCTTCCGCTTCATTCTTCAATGCAAGCAGAGTACCGATGGGGGAACTTGTGCAGAGGTTCCTTAAGGCATTTTTCCAAATACTGTGAACTTTCTGAGTGCATGGAATGTCGATTTTCTTGAGGAAAATCGACTCGACAGTCGCGGTTCCGGTCTACACCACTTGGGAGAATGCTATAGCCCAAGCTTTACCGTCATCTTGCAGCAAGCGCAATTCGAGCGAATTTTCAACGAGCATCGACTATTGAAAATCAGCTATCCCGTCGATAACAGCTTTGACTGCAGTTGTGGCCTGACTTTGCCATGTGCCCAATTAGAGTTCCTTAAGCTTCAAAGAGTTCATATCCGTTGATCGTTCTAACTGAAAGGTTGTTCGAATATGAAAAATAAGCGCTCCACAAGACATGACCCATCTGTCGTATCGCTAGAGACTCGCTCCGCCGGATCACAGGCGGAGCAGGACGTGAAGCGAACCGTCATCGAAGTCGAACGCTCCGGGGATTGGATGCCGGTCGAAGAATTGCGGGAAGCGGCATTAGCAGTCCTGGAGGGGGGCAAAGACGCAACCCTCAACCTTGAGCAACTCAATTATCTGGATGCAAGTGCGCTGCAGATATTGCTGGCGCTCGATACGGAGCAAAAGCGACGAGGCGGACGCCTGGATTTGATGAACGCTTCTCCCCGTCTGCTGCAGTGGTTTGAATATGCAGGGGCGGATCAAATCTTTTTCGATCCGGGAGCAGAGCAGCAATGAAGGGATCCTCAAATCGTTTCCCGAATGGGGCCTGGTCCAGTTCGCCCACACACATTGCCATCGAAGACGACGGCTCTGGAGTCGAGGCCGAACTTGCCCGATATCTGCCGCACCTTAGCAGAATGAGCGTGCAATTGAAGCAAACTTCCACACAAATTGAGAATTCGGTTGTGGACGTCTGTATCAGTTTTCAGGGGATTGCTGAGCGCGCAAGGCAGACTGTAGCCCGTACTACAGGTTTTCTTGGCCATCAGGGCAATGAACATTCCGGCAAACGTTCGTTCGAGGGCCTGCTCGATAGTTGCAGCGAGACACTCGTCAAGATTCTTAAGACGACCGAGGAGGCTGGTGAGATTTCGCGGCGCGCCATCGAGCGGATTCAGCAGATGGATAAGGCTTCCCAATCGATTAACGCGGCAATGCGACAGTTGGAAGAAATTGCTAAAGGGAACAAGATTTTAGCCCTGAACGCGCGCATCGAGGCGGCTCGCGCCGGCAGCCATGGCGTGGGGTTTGCTGTGGTTGCGGCGGAAGTAATTTCGCAGACCGAACGTTCGCAAAAGGTGAACGCGCAGGTGGGCGACCTGATCGCCAGCCTGCGCAGCCTGGCTAGTTCGACGCTCGATGATCTCAGGCAGATGAACGAGCAGGGCCAAAGGCGGATGGAGGAGTGTCGGCTGGAAGTGGACAATTCGCTGCACGACTTGCAGGCTGCGCACGGCGAGATGAAGGAAATGCTTACCGGGATGACAGAAGAAGGGGTGTTGCTGGCCAACGAAATCGGATCGGCTGTACGCGGTCTCCAGTTCCAGGACCGGACTAGCCAGCGCATCGCTCATGTGATCGAGGACCTGGATACCTTGCACGCGCGGCTGGTGGATCGTTTCGGATCCTCAGCGGTCGTTGAAGCCGCTTCCGACAAAGGCTTCAGCAACTACACGATGCATGAAGAACGGGAAGTCGCCGGCATCGGTGAAGCGGAATCGGGCCAGGGTGACGTTGAGTTGTTTTGAGGGTAAAAGCGACCAAGCAGGAATGGGAGCTTCTGGAGGGACAGGGCATTGCGAAGAGCATTGATTGTGGACGACTCTCCTTCGATGCGGCAGATGGTCGGCTTCACGCTGCGCCAGGGAGGCTTTGATGTAATCGAGGCCGAGAACGGCCAGGATGCGCTGCAAAAGTTGCAGGCCTCGGTGGTGGACCTGATCATCACCGATCTCAACATGCCGGTGATGGATGGCATCACGTTGATTCAGCATGTGCGCCAACAGCCGGCGATGAAAAGCAAGCCAATTCTGATGCTGACGACGGAAGGACTCGCGGCCAAGAAGGAGCAGGGCAAGGCGGCTGGAGCCACGGGCTGGATCGTGAAGCCGTTCGACCCAGACAAACTGCTGTTGACCATAACCAAGGTGCTGCCATAACACCATGAAAATAGACCTCAGCCAATTTCGCCAGACGTTCCTCCAGGAAAGCGCGGATCATCTCGTTTCCATGGAAGCCGGTCTTCTTCAACTTCGCTCGGCGCCGGATGACGTCGATTTGCTGAACAGCATCTTCCGCTCGGCACATTCGATTAAAGGCGGAGCGGGATCTTTTGGACTGAACAATCTGGTCCGCTTTACCCACTCTTTGGAGAATCTTCTGGACCGGTTACGGTCGCTGGAGATACAGGCCACGGAGGCGGTCATCGGCATCCTGCTGCAGTCGGTCGATGTGCTGCGTGGGATGCTTGAGGCAGCCGTAGGCCCGGATTCAGGCGCGGTCGCGGCAATGCCGGTCGCGGCGTTGGAACTCGCGGAGCGGATCGAAGCACTGATGCCCGGCGAGGCTGGAGCCTTCAAAACCATTACCCAGGATGCTGTGCCTCAAGTGGAAGACGGGCGGGAGACGAAGCTGTACGAGGTGCAGTTTCGTCCCGACCAGGAATTGTTTTCAAGCGGAACAAACCCGATCGTTTTGCTTCGCAATTTAGCCGCACTTGGGACCGTGAGCTGCTGTCACCTGCATGCCGAGGAACTGCCTGCGCTAGCCTATCTGAACCCGTCGCAGTGCTACCTGAGCTGGACGATGGAGTTGGCCAGCGCCAGCGAGGAACACGAGTTGCGAGAGGTCTTCGAATTTGTGGAGCATCTAGCCGAGATCAGCGTACAGCGCATCGATGCTCCGGAACAGCCTGAGCCTGGTCAGGCAACAGCGCAATACCCAGTCGTTGCACAGACCTTTGCCGGGCCGGCGCCAGCTCGTGCGCAAGCAGCCGCAATGCCAATGGCCGCCGCGAAGAAGTCAGTCTCAGGAGGAGAATCGAGTTCGATTCGGGTAGCGATCGACAAGGTCGACCGGTTGATCGATCTGGTCGGAGAGCTGGTTATCGCACAAGTGATGACCGTGCAAATGGTGGAAGACTTTGAACCCTCATGCCTGCCCAAGCTGCGAGAAGCGGTGGCTTCGATGGAGCGCAATACCCGCGAACTGCACGAGCGGGTGATGGCGGTGCGCATGTTGCCGGTGGGGACGCTCTTTCAGAGATACACGCGAACCGTCTACGACATTGCGCAAGCTACCGGCAAGCAGATTCGCCTGGAGATGGACGGCGAAGAGACGGAGATCGACAAGAGCATGTTGGAGCTGCTCGGCGACCCGGTGACGCACCTGATCCGCAACGCCGCCGACCACGGCATCGAAGCCGCTGCGGCGCGACTCGCGGCGGGCAAGCCGGAAGAAGGCCTGATTTTGCTCAAGGCCTTCCACCGCGCGGGGCGAATCGTGATTGAAGTCGCCGACGATGGAGCCGGAATCGATACCGACAAGGTGCGCGGAAAGGCCATCGAGCGCGGCCTGATCGGCCCCGATTCCCAATTGAGCGCCGATCAACTGCGGATGCTCATCTTTGAGCCAGGCTTTTCCACCAGGGAAGAGATCAGCGATCTTTCAGGGCGCGGTGTGGGCATGGACGTGGTGAAGCGGAACGTTCAGCAGCTGAACGGCGCCATCGCGCTTACCAGCGTGCTGGGGTGCGGCTCGACGGTATCGATCGAATTGCCGCTCACCCTCGCCATCCTGGAGGGCCTGCTGGTGCGCGTGGCCGACCGGACGCTGGTGCTACCCCTTCTGTCGGTGATTGAAACCGTGCCGCTGTGTGACGGTGAGATTGTGCGCTTCGCCGAACAGGGCGAGGTGGTGGTGATCCGGAGCGAATCCGTTCCTCTGCTGCGCTTGTCCAGATACCTGGAACTGGCTCCGGAGGCTTCCAATGCCGATGCCGCGAATGCAGAAGCTAAACATCGCAGGCTGGCGGTGATTGTCGAGGCCGGACAGAAAAAGGTCGGACTGGTGGTCGATGAACTGCTCGGCCAGCAGCAGGTGGTCGTCAAGAGCCTGGAACGGCATCTTCACAAGATCGATGGCCTGATGGGGGCGACCATCCTGGGCGATGGCTGCGTGGCGCCCATTGTCGATGTCTCCGGTATCGCGGCATTGAATCTGTTCTCACTTCAACTGCCCAACAAGATGTCCCGGCAGGTTTTGTCTTCCACTCAATCGGTTCGGGCGGCTTCCATCTAAACGAGAGAAATAGGAGGATCGGCACGTGAATTGGTTTAAGAATCTGAATGCTACGCCCCGGCTGATGTTGAGCTTTGGGGTCATGATGGCGTTGACGCTGGGCGTCAGCTACCTGGCGATCACCAACCTGAGCAACGCCAACGACCGTGTCGATTCGCTGTATCACAAGGACATGATGGGTATGGACAAAGCGGACGGGATCACGATCAACGTGGCCACAACCGCACGGCATGCTCTCCACGCGGTGGTTCATGCCTCTGAGCTGGCGGTTGTGGCCGAGGACGAGAAGCAGGAGTTGGCCAGCGCAGCGGAGCTCCGCGCCGACCTCGATGAAGCGGACAAGCTGTTTATCAACAAGAAAGGGCTGGATCAGTTAGCCATTATTCGTCGCACATTGCCGACCTATGAGCAGGCGCAGGCGGAAGTCTTTCAGGCTCTTAAGGCAAATGATGTCAAGGGAGTCATAGTCAAGATGGAGCAGGTCAGCGAGATTCGCCAAACCCTTCGCGATGCCAGCGATCTTGCCAGAGCCAGCAAAGAGGAACATGCGGAAGAGGAATTTCAGGCCAACAATCAGACGTATCGGAATACGCGCGCCCTGATGCTCACCGCATCCGCGGTTTCTCTGGCGTTCGGGCTCATTCTGAGCATTGTGATTGCCCGCGGCTTCTCAGTGCCGCTGGGACAGGCCGTGGAGGCGCTGGAGAAGGTTGCCGGAGGCGATTTGACAACCTCGCTCGATGTGGACACGAAGGATGAAGTGGGACGGATGGCAGAGGCCCTTAACCGGGCTGTTGAGAGGCTGGCGGAAACCTTGCAAGAAGTCTCCGACAGCGCCGCCCACGCCAGCTCTTCTTCGCAGCAACTGGCGGCCGCTTCGGAAGCGATAGCCTCGGGCGCGCAGGAGCAGGCGGCCAGCCTGGAGGAGACTTCAGCCAGCCTGGAGGAGATCACCGCGGCGGTGCGGCAGAGTGCCGACAATGCTCAGCAAGCCAGCCAACTGGCGGCCGCTTCGAAGGACTCCGCCGAACAGGGCCAGCAGGTTGTCTCCAACGCGATTACCGCAATGAGCGAGATCAACGCCGCTTCAGCCAAGATATCGGACATCATCTCGACCATCGACGAGATCGCCTTCCAGACTAATCTGCTGGCGGTCAACGCGGCGGTCGAGGCGGCGCGCGCCGGCGAAGAAGGTCGCGGCTTTGCCGTGGTGGCCTCGGAGGTGCGCAGCCTGGCGCAGCGCAGCGCCGTAGCGGCCAAGGAGATCAAGGTGCTGATTCAGGACTCACTGCGCAAGGTGGAAGCCGGTTCGGTTCTGGTGAACCGTTCGGGCGAGACGCTGCAGGGGATTGTCGGATCCGTGACGCATGTAACCGACATCGTTGGCGAGATTGCTGCGGCCAGCGGGGAGCAGAGCACGGGGATCGAACAGGTGAACCTTGCGATGACCCAGATGGATCAGGTGACGCAGTCCAATTCCGCGCAGACCGAGGAACTCTCGGCAACGGCGCAGTCCCTTTCCGAACAGGCTGCGCGCCTGCTGGAGCTGATCGGCACATTCACCCTGAGCAACAGTGGCAGGAATCAGCGCGAACGGCATGCCACACGGCCGCTTGCGCAACAGGTCAGCTTTGCGCCGCAACCGGCTCACGGGCCATCGTCGGGTCTGCCGGCTCGCAGGCGGGGCACGGCCGCTCGCAGCAATGGGGCCAAGTCCAATTCACATCTGCGGCGCACCAAGGCGGTTGCCATCGTACAGCCGGCGATGTCCCTGGCTCCCAGTGGAGCTGGCGGGTCCATTGGATCGGGCGCGAGCGATGCCGGCTTCGAGGAGTTTTGACATTGTGCTCATCGGCCAGGTCATGAACCGGCGAATCATGCGGCGGCCGGAGCAAGAGTCCCGGGAGTCCAAATTCCACAAACGGCCTATGGGAAAGGAATGGCAATGAAATCATCGGCGGCAAACCAAGTGCCGGAGCAGCAGTTCCTAACCTTCCTGCTTGACGACCAGGAATACGGACTTGAAATTTTCAAGATTCGCGAAATACGTGGATACGCGCCGGTCACGCCGATTCCGCATGTTCCTCTTCATGTACGTGGCGTGATGAATCTACGCGGAACCGTGCTGCCGGTCATCGACCTGCGCATGAAGTTCCACCTGCCTGCGGTGGAGTACAACAAGTTCACCGTGATTGTGATTGCCACAGTGGCGGACAAAACTGTGGGACTGCTGGTCGATGCAGTCTCCGACGTGTTGATGGTTGGCCACGACGCGATACGCGAAGCGCCTGACTTCGGTACGGCCGTCGATACGCGTTTTATCAACGGCGTCTTTCAGTCGCGCGAACACCTCACCGTTGCATTGAACCTGGAGGAACTGTTGACTGAGTGCGAGTTGGCGGTTCCACAATCCGCCGAATAGCGTTCCCGAAAGAGCAAGTGGAACATCAAAGGATCGGAAGGAGAAGCCGGACATTGCCGATACAAGAGCAATCGCTATTCCCGATGAACTTGCGCGAATTCGGATTGTTTCGCACCCTTGTTCATCGGCGCACTGGCATCTGGATTCGCGACGGCAAGCAGGTCATGCTTGCCTCGCGGCTCTCCCGCCGCCTGCGCCATCATGGCATGTCCGACTTCGTCGAATACTACAAATATGTCCAAACTGTTCCGAGCGACAGCGAGGAAATGCGCCAGCTCATCAATTGCGTTACTACCAATAAGACCTCCTTCTTTCGCGAAAGGCACCATTTCGACTATCTCGCCAGCACCGTTGTCCCGGAGATCAAGTCTGCTGTCACGCGTGGCGCCTCCAGGAGCATTCGCGTCTGGAGCGCCGCCTCGTCCACTGGCGAGGAGGCTTACTCAATCGCCATCACGCTGCTTGAGGCCTTGAAGACCGTGCAAATCGCAGGTGGTGTCCCGCATGAGCTTAGCGGGCCAAGAACAGCCGGGCTTCCACGATTCGCGATGGCGGCCGATTCTCTGTTTGCTTCATGGAAGATCGAGATCGTCGCCTCGGACATCGATACGGCGGTGCTGGCTGCCGGCCAACGCGGCGTATACAGGGAAGATACCCTGGAAAGCATCGCGCCGGCCCTGAGAAGCAAGTATTTTCTTCGTGGCAAAGACGACATGCGAGGACATGTGAAAGTCAAGCCCGGTATCGCCCGGCTGGTCGAATTCAAACGCATCAACCTCATGGATGACCGATGGCCGATCGAGGTCCGCTTTGACGTGATCTTCTTTCGCAATGCCCTCATCTACTTCGATCAGAAGACGCAGGATGCTTTCCTTCGCAAAATGGTGCGCTACTTGAAGCCAAGGGGCTATCTCTTCTTAGGCAACTCGGAGCACATCCCGTGGTTCCACAATATCTTCGCGCCGTTGAACCAGACTATGTATCGATTGCGCGATGGACAGGATTGACGATTGCGCCCGTATTGGGCAGAAGGCAGTACAACTCCCATGCTCCGAATCAGGAACATCTCGCAATATGTCGACGCCGAAACCGCGTTTCAGGACCACGATTCCGAGCCGCGCCAAAGCCACGCGCGCGTCTATACAGGCGATGTGGCCACCAGCCTGCGGCCAGTTGTCTTGCATACGCTGCTGGGATCTTGTGTCGCGGTCTGCGTATGCGACCAGCTACTCGGTATCGGCGGCATGAACCACATCCTCCTGCCGGGACATGACCGCGAGAGCCGCAGCACTCGCTTTGGAGTCCATGCCATGGAGCTTCTGATCCATGAGTTGATAAAGCAAGGCGCAGATCGAAGAAGGCTTATCGCCAAGGCCTTCGGCGGGGCAAACGTTATGCCGGGGATGCGAACAGCCGTCATCGGCGACGACAATATAAACTTTGTCCGTGAGTTTCTGGCTACCGCGAGAATCCCTCTGGTAGCTCAAAGGCTTGGAGGAGACCAGGCTGTCCATGTGTACTTCAAGACCGATACAGGACAAGCTACGGTACTGTCCGTAAATGGTTTACGGCTGCCACAACTCATCCACGCTGAAGACAACTATTGGCGGCCGCATGCTGCCGATACGCATCTCAACAGCGAGTCAACCTTGTTCTGAGGACGCTTTTGGGAAACCTGCCGAAGCAGCTTCTGAATTGGAATTCTGCCTGGACCTTTAATCCGGTAACCGGCGGGCTGGCGTGAGGCAGCCTTGATATGGCGAATCGATGTAAAGTGCTCATCGTAGACGACTCGGCTCTGATGCGCCAATTGCTTACGCATATCCTCAGTTCCGACCCGGAGCTTGTGGTGGTGGCGACGGCGGGCGATCCTTATTCCGCGCGAGAAAAGATCAAGGCCCTGCAGCCGGATGTGCTGACCCTGGACATTGAGATGCCGCGCATGGATGGTCTCACCTTCCTGGAGAAGCTGATGCGCGGCCATCCGATGCCAGTGATCATGATTTCATCGCTGACCGGCAAGGGCGCGGATACCACGCTCCGCGCACTCAGTCTGGGTGCAATCGACTACGTCTCCAAGCCCAAACTGGACCTCTCCAGTGGAACCATCGAGCAAGCGGAAGAGATTATTGCCAAGGTAAAGGCGGCCGCGCGTGCAAAGATACGCCGCCCCAAGGCATCCACAGCGCCGCAAGCCGTATTGACCGGAAGGTGTTATAGCTTTTCCGCGACGCACAAGGTGGTTGCCGTCGGTGCCTCCACCGGAGGGACGGAGGCACTCAAAGAACTGCTGTCGCCGCTGCCCGCCGACTTTCCGGGAATCGTCATCGTGCAGCACATGCCAGAAGCTTACACGCGCCAGTTTGCGGAGCGTCTCGACTCCCTTTGCAAAATACGAGTGAAAGAAGCGCAGGACGCCGACCGAATTCTTCCCGGTCACGCATTGCTGGCCCCTGGCGGATATCAGATGGCTGTAGTTCGCAGAGGGGCGGAATATGCCGTCCACGTGTACAGGGGCGAGAGGGTCAATCGCCATTTACCGTCGGTGGACGTCTTGTTTTCTTCGTGCGCGCGCAGCATGGGGAGAAATGCTCTCGGCGTGCTGCTGACAGGAATGGGAACTGATGGCGCGCGTGGCATGTTGGAGATGAAACAGGCAGATGCCTTCAACATCGCGCAAGATGAGGCTACCTCCGTTGTCTTCGGCATGCCGCGCGAGGCCATCCAGCTAAATGCTGTAGATCAAGTGCTCCCTTTGGACCAGATTCCGCGGGCGCTTCTGCAACGACTGGCTGTTGCTTAATCCATTCCCGGGAGTAGTGTGAACTCTTTGACAACCATGAATGTCGATCTCCTGGAGAGGAACTCACTCGTCAGCCGTTGCTTCGGCTTAGTGCAAATCCCCAAAATGCTATTGTTTGTGGCCTGCCCGATCTTGTTCCAGTTGATCAGAGCATTTCCCGGATTTCTGAGGTCTTTTTGGAAACGATGAAGGTGGATTTTTCTTGAGGAAAAATCCACTTAGCAGTTGCGGCTTCGGTCTACACCAATCCGGAAAATGCTATAAGAGAAACTGTCTCGCCACGCTCGGTAAAAATTCCACCATCCCGCGTCAAAGGTCGCCGCCGTGGGAAGGGAAAAGACGCAGGCATTCATTTCGAAGATGCAAAGAAACGGCACCGGTCTGTTTGCGGGAAGAGATTTGCCAGTAGAGCCAAGGGATGCAACGACCACGATCACCGATGGCGTGGATATCGCGGCCTCCTATGCGGTCGACAATGTGACCGCGCCGATTCTCTCGTTGGGCTTTGGACTCTGCGAAAAGGATGTTTCCGAAGCGGAGACCGCCTTCTTCCAGATGTTGTGGCAGCGGGCAGCGGCGGAAGGCATCACGGTCTCGTACTCAACATGATTGTGCTGTGGAACGCCATTTACATTGAGGCGGCATTGAATCAACTCCGGGCGGAAGGCTACCCAGTGAAGGACGAAGACGCCTACCGTCTATCGCCATTGCAGCCAAGAAAACATCAACATGCTGAGCCGCTATTCATTTTCGATGCCGAAGGCAGTAACCAAAGGAGAATTGCGTCCACTGCGTGATCCAGAGGACGCCAACTCATGAAAATCCTTAACCCGGTTTTCGTTCTACCGCGCCTCAAACCCTCACTGCCGTACGATTTTTGACGTTTGGTGTAGTGGCCTCAAAACGCCCGTTACGCGCATTGGTTCTTTTGCGTAACAGGCGCCTTGTGAGCTGGAGTTTACAGGCAGTTGCGTGCGACGAATGTTACTGCACGGTAAGGGTTAAGGTGGTTGCTTGCTGCACGCCAGTGGTGGTATCTGTTGCGGTCACCACCATGGCATAGTTCGTGGCCGGCTGGCTGGAAGGTGGGTTGCTAGCGCCGCCTGCACAACCGCTCAGGCCCATCAGCAGCGCGCCCAACGAGACAACTGCCACTCCCAGTACGGAGAAATGCGACATCTGCCGGAACCGCTTGCGTACCGGCTTCAGTCCCAACAATGGCAACAGCAGGAAGCCCATGGTCACAGGAGCCGTTGGGTTGCCCGAGAAGGGATTTTCGTTGCGTGCAGTCTGGGTGGAGCTGGTTTGAATGCTCAGCATCACCGTTGTCGCCGGACTGCCCGCAGCAATCGTGGCCGGGGAGAAGGTCGCGGTTGCCCCAGGAGGAAGGCCGCTTATGCTGAAGCGGATTGTATCGGGGAAGGTCGTACCAGCCCCAGGACTCAGCATCAGACTGAAGCTCGCCGCGCCACCTGGAGTGGTGCTAGCACTGCTGCCCGAACCGCTGCCCGTGCCAACGCTAAGACTGAATCCTGTTGCTGCTACCGTAAAGCTAGTAGTTACCGTGGCGCTGGTGTAGCTTCCGCTGGCCGCCTGCATGGCGCTGATCAGGACCGTGCCTGCGCCGGTCAGGGTCACCGTCGAACCCGAGATCGTTGCCGGACCCGAAACCACCGAGTACGTGAACGCACCCGTCGAGTTCGAGGTTGCACTCACGGTGAACGGCGCGTCGCCGAAGGTGTGGTTCGGAACCGTGAACACGATCATCGGAGTACCGGCAGCGACCGTAAAGGTCGCGTTCTTGGTGCTCGCGGCGAAGTTGGCGTCCGCAGCCTCGGAGGCCTGCAGCACGACCGTGCCTGCGCCAGTCAGGGTCACCGTCGAACCCGAGATCGTTGCCGGACCCGAAGCCACGGAATACGTGAACGCCCCTGTTGAGTTCGAGGTTGCACTCACCGTGAACGGGGCATCGCCGAAGGTGTGGTTCGGAACCGTGAACACGATCACCGGGGTAGGAGTGTTCACCGTCAGGCTGAAGGTGGCTGTTGCCGTCGCGCTGTTGGCATCCGTCACCGTCACGGTGTAGGCTGTGGCGCTACTCGTCACCGTGGGAGTGCCGGTGATCGCGCCGGTTGATGCCGAGTAAGTCAGACCCATCGGCAGTGTGGGCGAGACACCGTAGCTCAGGGTGCCCGTACCGCCCGAGCCCGTCACCGGGGTGAACGCCGTGGTTAGTTGGGTCACGGTCAGACTGGTTGAGGCTACAGCCTGGGTGGCGACGACTGCCGCGTTCACCGTCAGGCTGAAGGTGGCTGTTGCCGTCGCGCTGTTGGCATCCGTCACCGTCACGGTGTAGGTTGTGGCGCTACTTGTCACCGTGGGAGTGCCGGTGATCGCGCCGGTTGATGCCGAGTAAGTCAGACCCATCGGCAGTGTGGGCGAGACACCGTAGCTCAGGGTGCCCGTACCGCCCGAGCCCGTCACCGGTGTGAACGACGTGGCCGCATGATTTTGAGTGAGCGTGGTAGAGGCGATAGCCTGCGTCGCCCCTACCGCTGCCGTTGCCATTCCGCTCAGCAGAACACTCTGCTTTCCGTTGTTGCCGGCGCTCAAGCTATTGTCCGTAAAAACGAGCGCGCCGGAGATGCTGCCATTCGTGGTCGGCGTAAAGCTGATGAACTCGGTGCATGTGCCCGGCGCGAGCGAACCTGGGGTTTCCGTCGTGCCCAGCGGACACGTGGAACTGCCGCCCAGCACGAAGTTTGTGGAGATGCTGGGATCGGTGCCCGTACTCGGGATGAACGTCAGCGCTGCGTTGCCGATGTTCTGTAGCAGTAGCGTCTGTGGGCTGCTGGTGCTGCCCACGCTGGTAGACGCGAAGCTCAGGCTGGGCGGCGTGGCCAGCGGGATTTCCTTCGCCAAACCGTGGTTCTGATCCGCCACGTAGACGTTGCCCGCGCCGTCCACCGCCACACCGGCGGGACCGCTGAAGCCGCTGCCCAGCGGCAGGATGGTCGGGTTGCTCGCAGGGATGCTGCCCCCCACCGCAACGATCTCCTTCACCAAATTGTTGCCGAAATCCGCCACGTAGACGTCGCCTGCGCCGTCCACAGCCACACCCTCGGGCTGGCTGAAGCCGCTACCCAGCGGCAGGATGGCCGGGTTGCCCGCAGGGATGCTGCCTCCCACCGCAACGATCTCCTTCACCAAACTGTTGCCGGTATCCGCCACGTAGACATTCCCCGCGCCGTCCACCGCTACACCAAAGGGAACGTTGAAGCCGCTGCCCAGCGGCAGGATCGTCGGGTTGCTCGCAGGGATGCTGCCCCCCACCGCAACGATCTCCTTCACCAAACTGTTGCCGTTATCCGCCACGTAGACATTCCCCGCGCCGTCCACAGCCACACCAGTCGGACCGTTGAAGCCGCTGCCCAGCGTCAGGATGGCCGGGTTGCCCGCAGGGATGCTGCCCCCCACCGCAACGATCTCCTTCACCGCATTGTTCGCCGCATCCGCCACGTAGATGTTGCCCGCGCTGTCCACTGCCACACCAAGGGGAACGCTGAAGCCGCTGCCCAGCGGCAGGATGGCCGGGTTGCCCGCAGGGATGCTGCCCTCCACCGCAACAATCTCCTTCACCAAATTGTTGCCGGCATCCCCCACGTAGACGTTGCCCGCGCCGTCCACCGTCACACCGGCGGGAAAGCTGAAGCCGCTGCCCAGCACAGTCGTGCTGCTGTTGCCGGGGAACACCACCGCCGCGCCCGTGCCCGTGCCCGTAAGCAGCGCCGTGCCCAGGATCGTTGCGTTGTCGTTGGCCACCAACTGCACCGCGCCCAACCGCTGCCCCGGCGCTTTCGCGGTGAAGTTGTAGTTGACCGTGCAGGTAGCGTTGACCGCATAAAGGGCGCCGGTCGTGCAGGTGCCGCCCGAGACAAACGTGTAGTCCAGGTTCGGCTGCCCGGTGGTCAACACGTAGATCGTCCCCAGCGTGCCGCCGGTCGCGATCGTCACGGTCGCCGTCTGCGTGCCGCCGGACACACCTACGCTATCCTGCACGGTCACCGTCTGCTGCACCGCAGCGGCCGGGGCGAAGGTGTTGTTGCCGAACTGATCGGCCTCGAGCACCACCGTGCCCGCGCCCGTGTAGGTCACGGTCGCCCCGCTCAGCGTCGCCGGTCCGCTCACCACGCTGTACGTGATCGCGAGATTCGAGCTTGCCGTCGCCGTCAGCGTCGCCATCGTCTCCGCCTGGGCTGGACTGGGGAGTTGCGGGAAGGTGATCGTCTGCGCGGTCGCGCCGGTCGCGCCCGTGGCCGTTCCGTGAAGCGCTACTGTCTGCGAGACGCTCGTTGCGTTGTTGTCATTAAATGTGAGCGAACCGGCTGCGGTGGATGGCATGACGGGCGTAAAGCTGATCACCGCCGTGCAGGTGCCGGGCGCCAGTGTCTGCGCCTCGAAGGTGCTGGGCGTCAACTGCGGGCAGGTGGAGCTATTGCTCAGCGTGTAGTTAGCCGGGAGAGAGGGGTTGGCACCGGAGCCAGGAATCGTGAACATCAGGTTCGCGTTGCCGATATTCTGCAGCAGCAGGGCCTGGGGCGGGGTGGCATTACCCACGCTGGTAGACGCGAAGCTCAGGCTGGGCGGCGTGGCCAGAGGGATCTCATTCATCACACTGGTGCCGAAATCCGCCACGTAGACGTTCCCCGCGCCGTCTACCGCTACCCCTTGGGGAGAGCCGAAGCTGCCGCCCAGCGTCAGGATGGTCGGGTTGCCCGCAGGGATGCTGCCCCCCACCGCAACGATCTCCTTCACTAAACTGTTGCTGTTATCCGCCACATAGACGTTCCCCGCGCCGTCCACTGCCACACCAGTCGGACCGTTGAAGCCGCTGCCCAGCGTCAGGACGGTCGGGTTGCTCGCAGGGATGCTGCCCCCCACCGCAACGATCTCCTTCACTAAATTGTTGCCGAAATCCGCCACGTAGACGTTCCCCGCGCCGTCCACTGCCACATCGCCGGGAAAACTGAAGCCGCTGCCCAGCGTCAGGATGGTCGGACTGCTTTCTGGAATGCTGCCCCCTACAGCAACGATCTCCTTCACTAAATTGTTGCCGAAATCCGCCACGTAGACGTTCCCCGCGCCATCCACCGCCACACCAAAGGGCCGGCTGAAGCCGCTGCCCAGCGTCCGGATCGTCGGATTGCTTTCAGGGATGCTGCCCCCCACCGCAACGATCTCCGTCACCAAACCGGTGATGAAATCCGCAACATAGACGTTCCCCGCGCCGTCTACCGCCACCCCTTGGGGAGCGCCGAAGCCGCCGCCCAGCGTCCGGATGGTCGGGTTGCTCGCAGGGATGCTGCCCCCCACCGCAACGATCTCCTTCACCGCACTGTTGTTGGTATCCGCTACGTAGAGGTTCCCCGCGCCGTCCACTGCCACACCGCCGGGACTGCTGAAGCCGCTGCCCAGCGGCAGGATGGCCGGGTTGCCCGGGAACACCACCGCGGCGCCCGTACCCGTCCCGTTCAGCAGCGCCGTCGCCACGGTCGCGCCGCCGCTGGTCAGTACCACCGCACCCAGCCGCTGTCCCGGCGCTTTCGGCGTGAACACCACGTTGACCGTGCAGGCGCCGGACGAGACCGTACCCATGCAGGTGCTGCCTGTACCCAGCGTGTAGTCGAGATTGGGCGCACCGATGGTCAGCACCAGCGGCGGCGTATCCAACGTGCCGCCCGTGGTGACGGTAAACGTCACGGTCGTCTGCGCCTGCGCGCTGCCCACCGCCTGGCTGCCAAAGCTCACGGGCGTCGGGTTGCTCGCCACTGGAACTTGGGCCGTGCAGGCGGGCACGAAGGCCGTGAAGCCGAGCGCCGCCACCATCGCCGGCAACCAGCGGCCCAGGCGTCGCGACCGCATCCCAACACACACCTCCGGCACGGCCTCGACCGCCATGCGCCTGCACTCCCTACCCCTTCGATCGCCGATCGTTTGTTGTGGGCTGCCGCCCTGAACCATGGAGAAAACTCGGCGGGATGAGTGCGTTCGAGAACGAGCGACAGAGGAAATGGACATTGTCAGAAGCTCCAAGGGATCGATAGATGGATAACTGACGTGGAACAAACCGCCGCGCCAAGCGTGACGGTGGTCCTATGCAAAACAAAAGTTCTTACCGCTTGTCTATCGGCAGAGTCGGGAAGAACTTTATGAGGAAATACGGACCAAGCAATACGCTTCCAGACCTTCCTTACTGGAGCGACCTTGAGGTCCAGGCGAATCTACTATCTGCTCGGCCGGAGTCCTGCCTGATTGATTTCACAACGAGTGGGGAGCATGGGATTAGGGCCGCTCTTCGGGGATTGTCTGGGGCTCGGTCGATTTCAATGTTGCTGGCCGGCCCTGATGGCCCTGGTGGCCCGGCGGCGGGTCCGACTTCGGCGCCGGCTTTTCGATCGCGGTCGAACTCTTCAAAGTCTGTTGCATGGCTTCAATGGGCCGCATGGCATAGACCGCCACGAACGCTATGCCGGCAATCGCCCGCGCCGGTTGACCTGTTGCTTTATTACTGGAGGCAGGGTCCTTACAAGGAAAACATCTTCAAATACCTGAACGAGAATGGCCCTGAAATTGACAAACTATTCCTTGGTAGCCAATTTACCAAGATTTGGATCTACGATAGGGAGTCCGAATCTGTTCTTTGGAAGGCAGAGAGGAAATAGGCCTGACGGCAACGAGTGCTTGGATGCCTTTGCAGCTACGGTTTGCTCGTCATTGACCTTCCACAAATGAGGGATGCTCCAAGTCAGGATTTTCGGACCTGGGATTCGAAGGACTAGCTTGCCAGAGCCTCCACCACCGCTTCGGGATGGCGAGCAATCACTGTCAGGTAGGCGCGGGCAGCCCGGTCGGGACGACGACGACCTTGTTCCCAATCCTGCAAGGCGCGCGGGTCGAGTGCAAATCGACGAGCAAACTCCGCTCGGCTGAGGCCGCTGGCCCCCCGTACCGCGCGCACATCGACATCCAGTGGGAGCGGATACGAATGCACGGCCGCCGGTTCCGTTTCGCTCTGGGCAATGGCGGCCGCCTCGCGCATCG
>Ga0302325_10008161_pt1 | contig 23080 bp, 20 predicted proteins | sample Palsa_T0_2_FD_201948 | JGI IMG/M metagenome (GOLD analysis project Ga0302325, IMG submission 201948) | Peat permafrost microbial communities from Stordalen Mire near Abisko, Sweden - Palsa_T0_2 | ecosystem: Environmental > Terrestrial > Soil > Palsa > Peat permafrost | place: Sweden: Abisko... | reverse complement strand
TGCGGCGGCCGGGGTACGCACTCGCGGCGCACGCCGGCAGAATTGAACGACATGGGCGAGCGCACCGGTATGAATGTCACCGGCCTGATCAGCACCAGCCGACTGGTCGCCAAGATTGACAGCGCGGCCGTACAGGATGGCTATGATCTTTACCTGCACGGTTTTATTGCCACCGTGGAAGGTGACTGGTGCGTGGTTCAGCAGGGCATGAATGGCGTGCAGCGCGAAGCACGGCGTTATCACTGGAAATCCGACAGCGTCTGTGGATTTTTCAATTCTCCCCACGCCGCCATCGAAGGCCGAAACGCTGGCCCCATCATCAATCTCGCGGACCGGCAGGCTCAAGACAACCGCAGCGCCGGTCTCGATCTGTTGCGAGGCGGCCCGGATCAAACAATTGCCGTTCTGCGGCGCTTCGCCGATCGCCGGTCCGGGACTTTGGATTTATTCGCCGCAGAGGACTCCCGGGTTGATCCCATCCAGCCCCATTTGGATTTGCCGCCGCATCACGATTTGCGTTTGGCCGACATTGATCTAAAGAGATTGCACGCCACCCTGGCGGCGGCCGCGGATCGTGGGCCCAAGGATTTCGCAGAGTTGCTGCTCACGCCGGGCGTCGGCGCCCGAACGGTGGCCTCGCTCGCCTTCGTGGCTGAAGTCATCCATGGCGCGCCCTGTCGATTCAAAGATCCCGCGCGCTTTTCTTTGGCCCACGGCGGAAAAGACGGACATCCCTTTCCCGTGCCGCTAAAGGTCTATGACGAAACCATCGCGGTCCTGAAACGCGCGGTGAGCAGCGCCAAGTTAGGCCGCGGCGAGAGGCTCGCCGCGATCAAGCGTCTTGACGACCAAGCGCGTCTGGTCGAGGAGGCGCAAGGACCGTCATTCGCCGAGTACATCGCCGCGGAACGCGAGAACTCGCCACGTTTCGGCGGCCGTACGGTCTAGTTGACGCGATTGACGGGTTCAGCTTTGCGGCTGACCCGGGATCGGCAACACTTCCATGATTTCGATCGAGTCGCCGGGGAAAATGCTGAAATGCGGATGATTTAGAAACAACTTTGCCGCGGCGTCGTGCGACTCGGCTTTCAGGACCACGTAGCCTGACAGGTTATTCTTGGTGTCGGACACGCCCTGCGCAGAGGCCTTTTTGGTTTTACCCAACGGCCCGCCCGTGTCAACGATCACGGAACTGTGGGTCTTCATCCAGTCTCCCCACGCCTTGATGCCCTGCGCCTCGATCTTTTTGCGCTTGCCTTCTTCCATCGCCATGAATTCCGCGAATTTCGGCGAGCCAGGTGCACCCAGAAAGATTGCGAGAAAATTTTTCATCGATTGCTCCGGTTCATTAAGTTGTCAATCAACCCGCCGCGGATGCCAGGGCCTGTTTCTCCGCGGGCCAAGGATGCGCCCAGGCGGGAATTCGTTTCAGACCATCGATCCAGCGCACGATATTGGGATGCGATTCGAACGGCATCTCCGATTCCCGCCAATAGTTTGCCATTGAGGCCAACTGGAAGTCGGCAATGGTCAGCCGGCCGCACGCCGCATAAGTGCGCCCACCCAGATGCTGGTCCAATACGCCGGCAAACTTCAGCAAGTTAGACACGCTCGAGTTCAGCAACTCACGATCCGGCGGCCCCATACCGAATGTTGATTTGACTACGTGCTCGAAATAGAAGGGCGCCACGGCGGGAGACCAGTGACAATCATTCCACGACAACCAGCGCAACACCTCGACCTGCTCGGCCGCATTTCGCGTCGGCCACATGTCCGAACCTGCTTTGATGCAAAGATACGCCATGATGGAAGAGGATTCCCACAGCACTTGATCGCCATCCACGAGCACCGGCACTTTCTTGTTGGGATTAATCGCGGCAAATTCGGGCACCTGCAGTCCTCCGGCCATCAGGTCGACTTCGAAGAATTCCGTCTCGATGCCGAGGTATTTGGCGAGCGCCAGCACCCGTCGAGGGGCCTGTGCCTTGATCCAGTATATTTTCACTCAGAAGGTCTCCTTGCTCTCATAGTTAAGACGACCGGAGTGTGCTCACTTCGACAATCGGCTAAGTTATTTTGCGCACCTATCGCGGCGCCGCAAAAGAAAAGTCTGCCCTAGAGCTACCCGGCCTGGCGATTCCACCACCATGCCGCGGCGAACAGCACGACCATCATGATGGAGGTCGCCAACTTGATCAGGGTACCGAAAATCAGGCCGATCCACGCCGCAACGCCGACATTTGTCGAGCGCTGCAAACTGCCTCCGGTAGAGAGTTCGCCGATGAGCGCGCCGAGAAAGGGTCCGAAAATCAATCCCGGAATTCCGAAGAATAGGCCGATGAGCGTGCCGACGAGCGCGCCCGAGACGGCCTGCGCACTCGCACCGACCCGCTTGGCGCCCAAGGCGGCCGCAGTCAAGTCCAGCACCAATCCCACCGCGGCAATGCTGCCGATACCAACAAGCCAGCCCGGACCCACGTGTTGATAGTGATCCACCGCGGCGGCAAGCCAGATGCCGCCGAAAATCAACGGTATGCCGGGCAGCATCGGCACCGCGGCGCCGGCCAGACCCACGAGGATCAGGGCCGCCGCGATTACATTGAGCGCGATGTACGTAACCGGTCGCCTTTAGCCACCGCCGCCGGCGACGGTGCAGCCCGGATCCAATAGCAATTCCGCTGTGGGTCCGGTACTGGTGAGAATCACGAAACCCGCAGCGTCCGAGTACTGCATGCCGGCGATGAGTACGGTATAGGTTTCGAGGTGGTGCCTGGCATCCGAGCTGAGTTGCGCCACCAAGTCGAATGGCCGCGTCGTCTCAAGACTGGGATCATCGATACGCATGGCCTGATAGGTCGAGCCGATGACCGTGACCGGCGACCATTTGGCGCTGATCTGCGCGGCGGCGGCGTGCAGCGCGTCGAACACCTCCGGCCGTAGGCACTCTATATGTATGTGGAATTGGTCCTGATCGCGCGCCCGCGCCGAATTGAGCGCGAGCCCCACCGCGTTACGCGGCACCGCATGTCCTACATACGCGTCCAAGAGATCGCGTGCATTCCAGGCCTCTGCAAAATAATTGGGCAAGTCAGGGTCCAGCAGCTCGGCACTCTCGGTGCCGCTCATAGTCTGAATGGGAATCAATAAATAGTGCGCACCGCCCTTGCGGTCCTCGAGCACCGCATAACCCGGGCTGTCCGGCTGGGGGCTGGAAAGCCAGATGCGCTCGCAGGGCGAGGGGTTCTTGTGCTGCCGCCAATTCGGAAGACACTGATTCTGAACTACCTGCCTCAGCGCATCACGCCCCGCATTCGGCAACAGATCGGCCCCTTCCGTGCGCGGCGTGTGCAGACCTTTACCGCCGCCGCTGCCGCCCCCACCACCTCCGCCGCCCGCACTCGCCGTCAAGGCCATCAAGATTGCGCTCGACGCGAGCAGGGCTCTACGAATCCTAGCAATGTGTCTTCTCATTCAAATTCTCTTTGCATTAGCGGCGCAGCTAGCGACCAGTGTAGCTCTTCAGTAGACTAGCCTGGAGGCCGCTTAAATCCCTGCTGCCGACCGTGGGTCAACTGCCACCAGTGGACGCGACCAAGTACCGCGCTTTTATCAGCTACAGCCACCGAGATGCGGCGTGGGCGTCTTGGCTGCACAGGTCCCTCGAGAGATACCGCCCCCCCAAGTCGTTGATTGGCACCTCAACCGCCCACGGCGAGGTGCCGAAGCGCCTGGCGCCCATTTTCAAGGACCGCGACGAACTGCCCAGCGCCACCGATCTCGGTGTGTTGATCAATGCCGCGCTCGCGGGGTCCGCCGCCCAGATTGTCATCTGCTCCCCACAGGCCGCGAAATCGAGGTGGGTCAATGAGGAGATTCTCGCGTTCAAGCGCCTGGGACGCGAAGACCGGATCTTCTGCATCATCGTCGGCGGCGAACCGAATGCCAGCGATTTGCCGGGGCGCGAGGAAGAAGAATGCTTTCCCCCTGCCCTGCGCTTTCGCTTAGGCGGCGATGGCAACCTAAGCACCGCCCGCACCGAACCGATCGCAGCCGATGCTCGTCCCGGGAAGGACGGCAAGAACAACGCCAAGCTCAAACTGATTTCCGGACTCCTCGGGGTCGGATACGACACGCTGCGGCGCCGCGAGCAACAACGTCGCAATGCGCGCCTGTTCGCATTTTCATGCGCGGCGGCGGCCGGCATGGTGCTCACCAGCGGCCTTGCCGCCTACGCTCTCTTCCAGCGGGCCGCCGCGCAGCGCCAAACCTTGCGCGCCGAGGCAGAGGCACGCACCTCCAAGGAGGCGACCCGGTTCCTCGTCGACCTCTTTAGAATCTTCGATCCCAGCGAAGCACGCGGCAGTACGGTGACCGCGCGCGAGATGCTCGACAAGGGCGCGATACGCATCGAGAGCGAGTTGGCGACGGAACCGGCCATTCAGGCCACCCTGATGGACACCGTGGGGACGGTCTATATGGGGCTCGGTCTGTTTGCGCAAGCGCGGCCGCTGATCGATGGGGCCGTGGCGAAACGACGCCGTCTGCAGGGCATCGATCCTTTGGACCTGTCGGATTCATTGAGTCATCAAGGTGACCTGATGGCACTGCAGGCCGACTACGGCGAGGGCGAGAAGGCGTACCGCGAGGCGATCCGCATCGAATCGGCCCGCCCGAACGATCGGCAAAATCAGGAAAAACTGGCAAGTTCGCTCTACGGTCTGGGCACGCTGCTCGCCAAGCAAGGCCGGTACGCGGACGCGGAGCAGAATTTGCGCGATGCCTTGCAGCGCCAGAAGGTCCTGTATGGTGAAACACATCCCGCCGTCGCGCGCACGCTGAAGGATCTGGCCCGAGCCATTTCCGACCACGGCGATCTCAACACGGCTATTCCGCTGATGCAGAGTGCTGTGGCCATGCAGCGCAAGCTGCGCGGCAACGAGCCCCATCCGGATCTCGCCGAAGTGCTCAATGACATGGGCGTGCTCTTGTGGCAGCAAGGCGACGGTGTCGGAGCAGAGAAATTCTATCGAGAGTCGCTCGCCATGAACCGGAAGCTACTCGGCGACAAACATCCGGAAATCGCCAATGGGCTCGAAAATGTTGCCATGACGGTGCAGGACAAGGGTGATCTCGCCGGTGCCGAGACACTCTACCTACAATCGCTCGACATGCGGCGCGAATTGCTCGGCCCCGAACATCCGGAAGTTGGGCGAACACTACTCAATCTTGCCTCGCTGCAGTACGACCGAGGCGAAACCGGCCAAGCCCTCGCGAACATGCGGCAAGTGCTCGGGATTTATCGCAAGGCATACCCGCCGGATCACCCGGAGACAGCCCGGGTCTTGAACGTGATCGGTTCTTGGCTGACGATGAGCGGCCAGGATCTGGAAGCCGACGTCTATCTAGAAGAGGGACTGGCAATGCGCCGTCGGCTGCTCAACGAACAGCACCCCGACGTCGCCTCGAGTCTGATTGCCCTCGCCATCCTCCGAGTCGACCAAAAAAACTACGCCGCGGGATTGGAATTCGCGCGCAACGCCAAGGCGATCTATACAGCGGCGTTGTCAGCCGATCACTGGCGGACCGCGCTCGCCGAATGCGCGGAGGGTGCGGCGCTGACCGGCCTCAACCGCTACTCCGAGGCCGAAAAGCCGCTCACCCATGGCCACGCGATCTTAGTCAAAGACACCGGGTTGCCGTTGATCTATCGAACCCTGGCGCAGCGCTACTTCGACACCCTGCACCGACGCGAAAAGGCGCAGGTTGCCGACGTGGCGAAACAGAATCCGGTAGCGCCGTAACATAATGCAAATGAATGCAGACGCGAGTAACAATCATTGTGGTAGCGTATACGGGACGTCGAACGGGGTGACCGCGTTGCGATACCCCTAAAGAACAAAAGCAAGGGGATACCGATGGATTTCTATTTCGCGAAGAAATATCTGCGCGCGCTCGCGCCCGTGCGCCGCCAAGGAATCATCCAGCTTGCCGTCGGCGCAGCCGCAATGCTGGCTTTCGCTTCCCTCCACGCACAGACCGTGCCCGTGGAACAATTCGGCCTGACTGCCGTGAACAGCAACGGCAATGCGCTTTACAATGTGACCGTGACGCCGAACACGCCACCCAGCAACGGCGCGTTGATCACGGGAACCGCGGTTCTGAATACCGACGGTGCCGCGCACGGCAGCTTCTTCGCAGTCGCGCGCGTTCCAAACTCAGTCACCAGTGCGATGGACTTGATCGTGGCCGATGCGGAAAACGGCCGCATCCTGCGTTATCCGGGCCCGGGTCCTACGAGCTACGCAGTCTCAACTCCGATCTTTACCTGGTCGCATCAGGGTTCGGGTCCTAAGTACCCTTTGAGCCTCTCGTCCGACGTCGCCGGTGATGTGTTCGTCGTCTCCGCCGGCGTGCCCTTCGACACCCAGCCGGCACTCTGGGTACTGCCCTTCAATGCAACCACGGGTGCCTACGGCGCACCGATCTTGATCGACAATACTTGCGGCATCGTCACCGAGGTCGTGGTCGCCACGACGGCGGCGACCCCCATCGGCTCGGCGGCACCCGCCTGGAACGTCGGCGATGTGCTGGTATTGTCCAACGATCTTTTCAACGCGCGCGTGATGGTCTATTCGCAATCCGCGATCCAGAGCGTTCTGGCGAGCGGCAAACCGCTCAACAATCCTACTTCCGTCGCAGTCGGCCCCTCGTTGCTGCGCGGCACGTTGCCGATCGGCATGGACATCTGGCCGGCGGATTCGACCCACGGCGTGAGCCTGCTGCTCACGACGTTGGGCGGCCGAATCATGCGTTTCGATTCCGCTAGCGGCGCGATGACCGCGGACTTCGCCAGCGGCTTAGGATTCGGATTGCAGCGAATCAAAGTGGGCACATACTCAACCCTGACCTACGCGTTTGTGTCGCAGTTCACGCCGGGGCGCGGCCAGATCCTGCAATTCGGAGCTCCGCCGGCGGGCAGCGCGAATCCGCCGCTGGCATCGTTGAGCACGGGCAACAAGGACCCGCAGGGTCTCGCGACGAGCAGTTCAGGGTCGGTGCCCGTGACTGCCTGCATCGCGCCCAGCGTCTGCGGGCCATTGGGTCCGCAGTTGACCACGCAATTATCGAGCACAGGCAGCGTACCGACCACCGCGCCTCTGCTCGAAGAGAGCTGTGTGGTGCAATCCGATCCGCGCGTCACGGTTGCCGGGACCTCCTGGAGCTGCGCGGGCGGCAATCTGGATGTCGCGAAATACTGCCCCGGCTTCCCGAGCACCGTGCTGCCCGGAACCATGTGCGGCCATTCCGGACCGACGGGTGCCGGATTCGTGGTCGTGAAAAGCACCGCCAAGACGGTGGATCAGAACGCGAACAATACATTCTTTCAGCAAACCGTCGATCCCAACCTCCCGCTACCGGGACCCTTGAACCTGACTTGTCCGCAGTTGGAGGTTTTTGCCTGGGCACCGCGCTCGGACCTGCCCTTGATCGAGGGCACCATCGTCGAGGGAGGCCCGGCGCCGGGCAGCAATTACTTCATCGACCTCTCTGGGTTCTGCGACAACGGCGGCGGCAACAGCCACGTCCTCTCCATGATGGCGTACGGTTTAGGCCTCAACAGCAACACGACGACCGGCATGACCGCGGGCCTGCCCGGCTTCGTCACGGACAAGTTTACCAACCTGACCAGCACGATCAGTGCGGCGAACGCCCAAATCACTGGCGGCGTCGCCGCAACCGTTCAGGGCTACGTCAATCAGGCGCAAACCTTTTTCAACGCCGGGCTCTCCGAATCGGCATCGAATGGCTATAGCTGCGCGATGAACTCGCTGGCCTCTGGGGACGCCTACGTGCGCTCCAACCTGTCGGCGTTCTCAGGCTTGAGCCCGCCCGGCAATCCGAACCCGGCCGGTGAGATCGACGGTCGTCTCGCCAACCTATTCTTACCCATCGATTTGTTCTTTCTACTGCAGCCTGCAAATGCTCAGTGGCCAACTACTAATGTACCGCCCTGCGTCACGCTCACGCCTTCGCCGGCAACGGTCATCATTACCGCCGCTAGTCCTGGCGTTGCAACGCTGACCTGGGGCCCGGCCACCGCCGCGTACCCATTGTCGTTTCCGCCCACGCAATGCACGATCTCGGCGACAGACGGCGCATATAAGATGACGCCGGGGAGCCTTGCCGGTTCGGGTTCCGTCTCGACCGGCCCGCTGACGGCGCTGGGTACTTACTCCGCTCAGCTCATGTGCTCCGCGGCCGCAGGCAACAGCATCCAGAGCTTCACGCAGGCAACGGTAAACGTCATTGCGCTCGCATCGATTAGTGTGACGCCTCAGGCGCCGCAAGTCGCCGCCGGCGGCACGACACAATTGACGGCCACCGGTACTTACACCGACAACTCCACGCAAAATATCACGCCCACGGCCACCTGGGCTTCCAGCGCGCCGAACGTGGCCTCGGTCGCGGCGGGTCTGGTGAGTTGCAGCACCACCGCTGCGGTCGCCGGATCGGCGACGATTTCAGCAAGCGGTGCCACCGCAACGGGTACCACCAGCGGTTCGACGACGGTCTACTGTCTGGCGCCGGTGCTTCAGTCCATCACGATTGCACCCACGCAGCTCACGCTGCCGACCGGAGGCACGGCGCAATTGGCCGCGACTGGCAACTATTCCTCCGGACCCACGCAAACTCTTACGAACACAGTGCAGTGGAGTTCCAGCGTGTCGAGCGTTGCCACGGTGTCGGCCACCGGTCTCGTGACCTGCAACGCCGGCGCGACGATGAACGGCTCCGCGACGATCACCGCCGCGAGCGGCAGCGTCAATGCGTCGATCGGCGTGACCTGCCAGGCGCCGCAGCTCAAGTACATCAAAGTCTCGCCCGAGAATAATTGCGAGATCCCGGCGCGCGGGCAATTTCAGCTCACCGCGATTGGAGTCTTTGCATCCGGCGCAACCAAGAATGTCACTACAACGGCAAATTGGACTTCCAGCGCTCCGAGCATCGCGACGGTATCGGCGGGGCTGGTGAGTTGCCAAGCGTTTCACTCTTATTACGATGGTTTCGCGACCATCTTCGCGACCGTGGGCTCGGTGAGCGGTTGGACCGAGGTCGTATGCAAGGGGTCGGGCCGCTGAATCTTTCGGCCCAACCCCTAGGATCACGCGTTTAGAGAGCGTTCGGCGCTTGATTCTCGACGGACAATGGCGGTGGTGTACAGGGAGTGCATTTGCCACCCGAGTGTGGTGTAGAGCGCGCGCCCGTCGGCGGTCGCGACGAGCACGCCGTGATTGACGCCTTGGTCCGAGGCGTGTTTTCCGAGCGCATGCATGACGAAGTTTCCCAATCCGCGGCGGCGATGCGCCTCGTGCGTCTCGATTTGATCATAGATGGCAAAAGGGCCGACGAGTGCCACTCGCCCTGTTGCCGTCGCGAGACCACTGGGGACTGTGACTTGCACGCAGAGAATAGGGGGCGTGATCCAGGCCTCGCCGCGGTATCCCTCGGGTAGCGGCGGTATCGCGGGATGAGCCGGCGGCCGGGTCATCATGAATCCAAGCCTTTCAATCATCCAGTGAGGGGGAAGCAGTCTTTGCACGGCTTCCGGCGGGGCGCACACCTTGATATGAACTTCAGGATCGTGGACGGTTTCGGCCAAACGCCGCACATCGTCGCTGCACTGAGGGAATACGTATCGGGTCTTGTGCTGCGGTAATCCGACGTCGATGCGAAACGCGCCGGCAATGTGCACGGGCGGAGGTGTACCGCGGGATAAGGCCCAGCCTCTGGCCCAGCTTTCGACGATGTGAGGATCAGCTTGCAGGGCTACGAGATTAGACCTTCGAAAAGCAAAAATCCAAAGCCTAGGGAATGATCTCAACGCGCGTCGGGCCCGCGGTGAGGTTCCAGACATCTTGCAAATCCTCATCGGACAGAGCGATGCATCCGTTGGTCCAGTCGCGTGTCTTGTAGTAAGAGACCGGCTTGGTCGGTTGATTCGGTTCTCCGTGGATAAAAATATCTCCGCCGACGCGCTGGTGCTGTGCGGCGGAGCGCTTCAAGTCCGCGGCGCTGGGGTAGGAAATATGCAATGCCTTGAAGTAATGGCTGTGCTCTTGGCGAAAATCGACGATGTAACTGCCTTCGGGCGTGCGAAAGTCCCATTCGTGCTCTTTGGCACCGGTTGGACTTAGACCCAGCGCGATCCGATAGCTGCGCAGCGGTGAATTATCGCGCAGCAAGTAGAGTTTGCGTTCGTGTTTGACGATGACAATGGTGTCAGCGCGAATGCTGGGCGCGGCTGGTGCGGCGCTCGCCGCAACCAACGTGATCAAAAATATCCAGGGCGACAGTAAACGGCAAGTTGACATATGCTCGCATAGTCACTGGTTTGGCGATGTGGGCACCTTAGCCAAGCGAGCCCTAAAAGAACTCAGGGTTGGGTCGCAGTCCCGCCGCAAACTCGTTGTCGGCATTGCGCCAGCACGAAGTCCGTCACACTTCGCGCGAAGTTAAAGCAAGACATAAGATGATCACGCTTGAAACGGGGGACATCATGAAGAGAAGAAACTCTATTCGCGTCGCGTTGATGCTGATGGCGGGTGTGGTCGGTGCCGTGGGAGCCGCCACGCCGCAGGAAAGTTCGGACTTCGTCCGCATCACCCCCGCGGAAATTCATTGGCAGAATGTCCCTGATGGGCATGGTGTTCAGCAGGCGATACTGTTCGGAGATCCGGCCAAGCCTGGTATGTACGTGGTCCGAGTGAAGTTTCCGCCGCACATCATGGATCGCCCGCACTGGCATCCGATGTCACGCTACGTGACGGTTCTCGAAGGAACTTGGTACAGCGGTACGGGCGATACCTTCGATCTCGCGCATGCCGTCGCGTTAAAACCCGGAAGTTTCATGGTGCATCCGGCGAAAGCGGTCCACTGGGACGGTTCGGGCAGCGCCGAGACCGTCATTGTTCAGATCATCGGTGAAGGTCCCGGCAGCACCACAGCGCTGGATACGACCAAGCCGTTCTGGCTGGAGGTGCCGCACTAGCCTCGATTGCGGTCAGAACCCAAAACAAAGAGTAAGGAGTGGGCCAATGGAACTGTCACATGATGCGAAAGTTTTCGCCGGGATCATTCTCCTCGCGGTGCCGACGGTACAGTATGGGGGCCTAGCCATTCTGGGAATGCTCACCCATGGGGCTGCAGGGACCGGCGGCGCCGAAGCAGGGTTGAATGCGCAGCAGCTGGCGTTGTTTCGGGCGGGTCACGCGCATGCGGGCGTGTGGCTGTTACTGTCGTTGGTGATTCAGGTATTACTGGATGCCGCGAGATTGCCCTCCTCCACCAAGTGGCTGGCACGCATTGCGGCGCCCGTGGGTACATCGGAGCAGCGGCGCCGGCGTGTATATGCTGCGGGTCTGCGTAATCAGGAGTATCGATGAAAATTCTTGTGACGGGTGTCCTGTTTCTGTGTGGTCTGGCAACTTGGACGCATGCGCAGACGGCGTTAACGTATCAGAAACCGCCCGCTGCGATTGAGCAACTGCTCGATGCTCCGTTGACCCCTGTGGTGAAGCTGTCGCCGGATCGTTCCCTGTTATTGGTACAGCAGCCGCAGTCGTTCCCAACAATTGCGGAGGTCGCGCAGCCGCGCTATCGCCTCGCGGGGATTCGATTTAATCCGGCAACCAATGGGCCAAGCCGCGAGGTGTCGATCGTGAAGCTGTGGCTACAGCATGTCGCGGGCGGCACGCAGCGGTCGATTGCGGGGTTGCCGGCGGTGCTCAAGGCGAGTCACTTGACGTGGTCGCCGGATTCGAAGCATGTCGCCTTTGTCCAGCGGGAAAGCAACGGGCTGCAGCTTTGGGTCGTGGATGTGGCAAAGGCGGCAGGCCGTCGAGTGGGTTCCTTCAAGTTAAATTCGGTGCTGGGTGAACCGTGCGAGTGGCTGGCGGATTCGCAGGCGATGTTGTGCAAGATTGTGCCTATGGCGCGCGGCGCCGCCCCCACATCGAACGAAGTTCCGTCAGGCCCCAACATCGAGGAGAATCTCGGCAAGGTGACGCCGGCGCGCACGTATGAGGACCTGCTCAAAACCTCGGCGGATGAGGCGATCTTCGAGTTCTTCGCAACATCGGATCTCGCCGTTGTGTCACTCGACGGCGCGTTTCGAACGTTACCGACAAAAGGCTTGATCACGGAGGCATTGCCCTCCCCCGATGGGCGCTTCGTATTTGTTGAAATGGTGCATCGGCCGTTCAGCTATGCATTGCCCGTGGAGAACTTTCCCGCCAAGGCCGCGCTGGTCACCTTGAAGACCGGCGCGAGCAAGGACTTGTCCGACCACTCCTTGCTGGATTCCATCCCAATCGCTTTTGATGCGGTGCCTGTCGGCCCGCGTGACTACGTCTGGCGTAGTGACGCACCCGCCACACTCGTCTGGACCGAAGCGCAAGACGGCGGTGATCCAAAGGTAACGGCGGCGGTGCGTGATCGGCTCATGCAACTGTCGGCGCCATTCGAGGGACAAGGCGAGGTGCTATTGGAGTCACCGATGCGGATTCGAAGCGTCGAGTGGGCGCATGATCATTTGGCGCTCGCCACCGAATTTCGTTGGTCGGACCGGAAGATCGCCATCATCCAGTTTGATCCGAGTTCTCGCGGTGGCAAAGGAACCACGCTGTATGAGGGTTCATCGCAAGATCGATATCACAGCCCGGGCCGGCCGGTTTCGCAAACGAATGCCAGCGGTGAGCCGGTTCTGCAGCTGACCCGAGACGGTAAGGGCATTTATTTTTTCTCACCGGGCGCGACACCGGAAGGCGATCTGCCATTTGTCGGCGTGATGCCTTTGGCCGGAGGGGCGGAGCAGATTCTATGGCGCTCGGCAGCGCAAATGTATGCAGAGCCGATTGCATTGCTGTCCGATGACACGGTCCTGGTGCGCCAGGAAAGTCAGAGTATCCCGCCGAATTACTTTGTCGCGATGCTGCCGCAGCGATCGGGCGCGCAAGAACCTTTGAAACAAGTGACGAACTTCGCCTCCCCGTACGCGGGCATCCAGTTGCCGACCAAGCAATTGCTCAAATACCAACGGGCCGACGGCTTGGAATTAACGGCAACGCTGTGGCTGCCCGCCGGGTATGACAAGTCGCAGGGGCCACTGCCTACGTTGATGGAAGCCTACCCGGCGGAATTCAAAACCCGAGCCGCGGCAGGCCAAGTGAATGGGTCGCCCTTTCGCTTTCCGCGGATCGGATGGGGCTCGCCTGTGTTCCTGACGCAAACGGGTTATGCGGTGTTAGAGAACGCGAGCATTCCTATAGTCGGTGAAGGTAATGCACAGCCGAACGATACTTATGTCGAACAGCTCGTCGCCGGAGCGAAGGCGGCGATAAACGCCGGCGCAGCACTCGGCGTCGTCGACGTGAAGCGCGTGGCCGTCATGGGGCACAGCTATGGTGCATTCATGACGGCAAATCTGCTCGCACACAGCGACATGTTTCGCGCCGGCATTGCACGCAGCGGTGCCTACAATCGTACGCTCACACCTTTCGGATTCCAGGCGGAGGAGCGCACGTACTGGGAGGCACCAGATGTTTACTTCAAGATGTCGCCGTTCAGCTATGCCGACAAGATCAAGACGCCGATCCTGCTCATCCATGGCGAAGCGGACGACAATCAAGGAACTTTCCCGATTCAGTCGGAGCGGTTTTACGTGGCGCTCAAGGGCCATGGTGCCACGGTTCGGCTGGTATTTCTGCCGCTCGAGGCCCACGGCTACGAGGCTCACGAAAGCTTGTCGCACATGTTATGGGAGATGAACCGCTGGCTCGACACCTACGTGAAGCCCGCGGATCCAGTTCGCAATGGGAAGTAACGCGGCGCATCGCTCGCACAGTGACTGGAAAAACAGGGGCAAAGGTATGTTAGCAGCGCGTCGTGAGTGGCGGCCGTGCATCTACTTGACCATGGTGCTTCTGTTATGTGCCGGAAGCGTTCGGCTGCAGGCCGCGGATGGTGGGATTCCTTCAAACGAAGATCTACGCCACGTGCGTGCAATCGCTGAACCCCAGTTCTCGCCCGACGGCGCCCGAGTGCTCGTTCGAATCACGGACGCCACGGCAGACGGTGGCCGTCATCATCTTTGGCTTGCGGATGTCGGCGCAAACACGGCGCGCCAACTGACCTTTTCCCCCGCAATGGACAAACTCGGTGAGCACAACGGGCGCTGGCTGGGTGATGGCGGCAGCATTTTGTTTCTGGCGAAGCGCACGGAGCACGTGCAGCTATTTCGATTGCCGATGTCGGGCGGCGAGGCACATGCCTACGACATAAAAATTGCGCCGATCGTTGATGAATCCCAAGAGCCAGACGCCATTCCACCGAAGAAAGTGGGCGATCCGCCGGCGCCGCAGGACCCCGTTCCTTTGGACATCGACCAGTATGAACCCGCACCCGATGGCCATACGATCGCGATCATTGCTAAAGATCCCGAGACGCCCGGCGAGAAAAAACAAAAGGACGAAAAAGCCGATGCGGTTTGGCTCGACCATGAAAAGCACGGCAAGCGGCTTTACCTGCTGGACGCAGAATCAGCCAAGCTGACCGCTGTTGGCGTCGCGTCAGACGTTGCCAAGATCGCCTGGGCAAAGAAGAGCGACCGGCTCATTGCGCTCAGTGAGGGAAGCAATCATGCAGGAGATCTAGGCCCGGCGGTGACTGCATGGCTCGTGGACCTGGCGAATCCCACTCACCCCTCGCAAGTCAAGGAACTTCCCGCAACGACTCGCGGAGGAAGCTGGTCCGAGGACGGCTCGCGCTTTTTTTTCCGCGCTCAGACCAAGCCGGATGCGCCGCCGGGGTATGACGAACTCTTCGTTTTGAATCTCGACGATCGATCGGTTCGGAATTTGACGGCCGAATTCGATGGTTCGCTCGGCGGTGAGGATCCCTTAGTCGCAGGACCTGCCGTGTTTCAAGCTGTGCAGCGGGGCTTTCATCGGGGGTATCTGCGCATCAGCGGCGGCAAAGCGGAGGAGCTTCATTTCGATCACCCCGTGGTACGTGGATTGCAGTGCAGTGTGAGGCATGCGCCGTGCGTGTGGCTCGGGGAGAGCGGGACGCAGTCGCCCGCGCTCTACTTCGCGTTGCGACCCGGGCAGGTCGCGCGACCGCTCAATACACCAAGCTTGCTCCCGGCCAAGTGGGAAACCCCGACCGTGCACGCGGTTCGATGGAAGAACGAAGCCCTCGACATCGAGGGGATTCTTTATCTTCCCGCTCAAGCCGCCACCGGCAAGGTGCCGTTGGTCGTTGAGGTACACGGCGGCCCGACCGGCGCTTTCGTCGATTCGTTTTCGCCCATGACCGCGCATTTATTGGCGCAAGGGTGGGCCGTGTTTATGACGAATCCTCGCGGCAGTACGGGCTATGGGGCCGCCTTCGCCGCGGCGAACAAGAACGACTTGGGCGGCCGCGACCTTAAAGACATCATGGCAGGAGTCGATGCCGTGCTCGCGGCGTACCCAATCGATCGGAACAAACTCGCGTTGATGGGTTACAGCTACGGCGGGGAAATGGCGGCGTTCATCGAAGGCAAAACCGACCGATTCAAGGCGATCGTCAGCGCGGCTCCGGTCATCGATCAGCAAAGCGAATACGGGACGGAGGATGAGTCTTGGTATGACCGGTGGTTCTACGGCAAGCCCTGGGAACACCGCGAGGATGTGTGGCGCCAAAGCCCCCTCGCCTATGTCGCCCAGGCGAAGACACCGCTTATGCTCATCCAGGGTGAAGGAGATACCGTTGACCCGCTGGGCCAAAGCTTAGAGATGTATCGGGCTTTGCGCCAGCAAGGCGTACCGGTGCAGATGCTGCAATATCCTCGGGATAATCACGGTCCCTTGGGCGCGAATATGTACGGATTCCCGAGCACGGAGCCCTGGCACGGATTCGATGCGCGACGCCGCCTCGTACAGTTCATCAGGACTGAGTTTGAGAATAGCGGCGGCGGAGGCTGATGGGTCGGTATGCGCTTCGCCTGAAGCAAGCCGCGCGGACGAGTCAGGGCGTCATCGAACGGCTCGGGCCGGATGAGGTATATCACGGTGAGCAAGCGGCGCATCGGCATCGCAGGCATCATTCTCTTGATGATTGCCATTGGCGTTTGGGTGGTACTCCCTAAGCACAGCAGTGCGCCAGGCTCTGACGCCAGCGGAGCTGGCACAAAAATTCCGGCGCCCGAGGCGCCAATTCAGCCGCCAGGCGCACCGAGCAGGCCAGTAGCGGCGCCGGATCTCTGGACGCGGCCGTCGGCCGAGGTGGCAAGTCGCAACCGTCGCAAGTCTGGGTTTGCTTGGGTCTTAATACCGTTGGGGGCAACGGAACAGCAGTTAAATCGTGTGGTCGACGGGGATCTCAATGGCGTCGTGACGGAACTCAAGCAGAAAGCGCAGGCGGGCGATGCGGCTTCAATTAATATTTTGGGACAATTGGCACTGCTGAACTGTCGGTTAGGCCATGGCAGCGTCACCGGGTTTAAGACTCGTCAAGTAACTGAGGCGCAGGCGTTGCCTCTCGCCGATAGGGATTGGTTCACCGCCACGGTGAATGATGACGTCGCGTTCGACAAGCAAATTGATGCTGTTTGCGACCAGATGGACACGAAGGAAATCCTCTCGAGGGTGACAGCGTGGGCAAATCAGGGAGATGGAGCGAGTCTGTGGGTTCTTTCGGAAGCTGGGTTGCCAATGAAAGATCTACAGGAACGGCTGCGCGAATCCTCTGCCGCAGGCTTCGCCCTGGCTCAATCCTGGCTTGCCCAATTGATTTTCAGTAGCGATGAAAGCGCAGAGAGTAAGGGTGCTGACCAGCCAAATCCTGTGGAATTGCTGAATCAAGCAGCGAGCGCGATGCCGTCGTCGAAAGCCGACCTTGCCAATTGCGAGTATTTCGGCGAGTGCGAGGGGATTCCAGTCGATATCGATGCAGCCATCGCTCACGCGCGGGAAGCGGCGCAAGACGGGTATTTCAGCGCCATCTTAAGGATTGGGCCGCACTTGCCCGCCGGGCAGATGGATCCTGACGAAGTGACGGCTTGGGGTCTCATCGATGCGTCGGTAGAGCAGCAAGGATGCGGTGGAAGTATATTCCTTGTTCGGCAAATGCAAAATATTATGAGCACTCTGAACGCGCCCAACATCACCTCAGCGGCTCGCGCCCAGGCAGAGCAACTTTGGAGCGCCTACGGCTCGCAAATAAAAGCCAACCTTGGATGTGCGCCGTGAACTTTGAAGCAGGATTGCTCTCGAAACGCGGAGCAATGAGTCACTGTTTTTTGCTTTTAAGTTAAATAGTGAGCAAACGGCGCATCGGCATCGCGTTCATCATTCTCTGGGTGATCGCCATTGGTGTTTGGGTGGCACTCCCTAAGCACAACAGTTCGCCAGGCTCTGTTGCCAGCGGAGCTGGCACAAAAATTCCGGCGCCCGAAGTGCCAATTCAGCCGGCAGGCGCACCGAGCAAGCCGGTTGCGGCGTCGGATCCCTGGACGCGGCCGTCGGCGACGGTGGCGGCGCGGCATCTTCGGCGGGCAAGGTTTGCGCTCCTAAGGAGATTTGGTGCCAGCGAGAAGTTGGTAAACCGGCTCACGGACGGCGACATTCTTGCCGTCATCCAGGAACTCAAACAACAGGCGCAGCGCGGCGATGCAGCCGCCGCGAATATTTTGGAGTACATGGCGTACAGCACGTGCGGTTTTGCGGGTGTCAACGGCGAGGGTAGTCCGGCGGAAGCGCAGCAATTGTTGGACGCGCAAGCCCTGCCTATGCAGGACACCCAATGGATAAGGACCGCGATCCAGGAAAAGAATACATATGACAAACAGACGGTCGTTGCATGCCAACAGGCAATAGACAAAAAAGACATCGAGGCATGGGTTACGAGTTCCGCCGATCAGGGCAATGGCGCGAGTCTATGGTTGCTGTCGCGTTACGGCAGCAGCGGGAATTCCGCATTCAAGGGGCAGAAGCTGATGGATGCCGCCGATGCCGGCTACCCGGAAGCGCAAGCATTTCTGGCACAAGGTCTGATGAATGGCACAACGCAGCTCCCGGCTGGTCTGGCCGCTGACGTTAATGCGGCGAATCTACTCAAAGTGGCGGCGGACAGCCTGCCGAATGCGGAGAGTGCACTCGCCATTTGTGAGTTCAAGGGTTGTGCAGGTATTGAGGCGGATATTCCCTCGGCTGTCACGCACACGCGCGACGCTGCGCAACGGGGCAGTTTCGATGCGATCATTCAAATTGGCCCGCAATTGCAGGCGAGTCAGATGGATCCCGATGAGGTGAGCGCCTGGAACCTGGCGGGGGCCATGCTGTCCCAGCAGGGCTGCACATATGGCGGGCTGAGTGTGCAGTGGATGGGGTCGGCGACGAGTACACTGGCGTCGAGCAGTATTTCGGATAGGGCAAAGGCACTTGCGAATCAGTACTGGCAAGAATTTGGGACGCAGATGATGGCGAATATTGGATGCGGTTCGTGATTCACAGGGCGTGCCTGTTGCTGGCCGGCGCGTTGCTGATCCGCAGCGGCGTGTCGCACGCGGTGGAGTGCGGGGCAAGGACTGCGGGCGATGTGGTCTTCACTGCCTGTCGAGTGGATCTTAACGTTGAGCGGTTGGAGTTATTCTGGCGCGACGAGGCTGCCCGGCCTTACCGTCAATTTTCAGCGCTGCGTGACGCGTTGGCCATGAAGGGCAAGCAATTGGTCTTTGCCGTCAACGCGGGGATGTACCAACCAAATTTCTCGCCGGTGGGTCTATTCGTCGCTGAGGGACGGGAACTCGTGCCCTTAAATCATCACGTCGGTTCGGGTAATTTTTCGCAGCAGCCCAATGGCGTTTTCTTGGTGGAGGGAAGTTCTGCACGTGTGATGACGACGGACGAGTACGCCAGCGAACACCCAAAGCCTTGGCTCGCGACGCAATCGGGGCCGATGCTGGTTCACAACGCAGAGATCACGGCTTCTGCGGTCATGAGTCCGAATTCGAACTGGCGAAAGATCCGGAACGGTGTCTGCGCGCCCTCCTCGGATGCCGCCGTCTTCGTCATCAGCGAATCCCCGGTGACATTTTATGAGTTCGCTAGTTTCTTTCGCGATGCCCTGCATTGCCGGGAGGCGTTGTATTTGGATGGGACCATATCGAGCCTTTATGCACCGAGTCTCAAACGGGAGGATCGAGTATCTGATATGGGGCCGATTTTAGGTGTTACCGTATCTCGCGCAGCATCCGGCCGTTGATGAGCTCTCTGTTGCCGCCATTGTCGCTTGGGTTATTATCTACCCATAGTTGATGGAATCTCGCCAGACAACCATGCCGAATGCTGGAGGCGCGAATGAAACCGACCGCGTTTCAAGTTCATAAATCCTGGCTGATTAGGGCGGCGCTAGTGCTGGTGCTCACTGCACTGGCTGACGGTATCGTCGTGTGGTTCGTGCGGCGGCCAATTTTTTGGACTGCGCTGATCGGATCGTCACTTCCGTTCACCATGGTCGTGTTCGTGGCTTTTCCAATACTGCGTGAAGAGAAGCGGAAATCTGAAACGGATAACCCCGGGCCCAGCTAATTCGGCCAAGAGTGCCTAACGGCCCGCGATCTAGGACAATCATGGCTTATGCGATCAAAGCGCAGGTTGTCGATCCGCGGGCGAGGACGTTCAAGTTCACCGCCCAAAAGACAATGTACGGCGGCAAGCTAATCGCCGAAGGTGACACTGTTTTCGTATTCGCGAGCGAGAACGAGGGTGGCCAAGGCCTCATCGCGCGAGCAATTGTCACTCACGCCGAGGCCATTCCGAAGAAGCGCGGCATAGCACGTCAAACGCCGCGCGTGAGCATCTCTATCAAACGCACGGCCTTGGCGAAGCGGCCAATGGGACGTCGCGAGCTCAAGCGTCTTACCGACTGGAATGACGGCCGGCCTGGGACCGAGCTCAACTTCAAATTCTATCGTCAAGCGACTAACAAAATCGTCGGTATCTCCGCTAGAGCAGCGTCGTTCCTCGACAAGTGCTTCTAATACTATGCGGGCCACGATCGCTTCAAGTTTCAGTGGAATAGGGATCGATGCATGCCCAAATTAGACACCAGTTCCGTTCCTGCACGAAAGGGGTCAGGCTACCCCCCACCGTTCGATGAACCTTGCGCTGCGCGTACGCGGCGGCGCTTGGGCAATGCAGGTGGCCTTCGCGATTTCGGGGTGAATCTGATGACGTTGCCGCCGGGTGGCTGGTCTAGTCAACGCCACTGGCACAGCCACGAAGACGAGTTCGTATATCTGCTCGAAGGCTCATTGGTGCTTATCGAAGACGGCAGCGAGACTGTGTTGCACGCGGGCGATTGCGCTGCGTTTCCAAAAGGCACGGGCAACGGCCATCACCTGATCAACCGGTCCTCTGCGATGGCCGTTTATATCGAAGTGGGCTCTCGGAACCCGCTAGACCTCACTACTTGCGCCGATATCGACATGATGAGTGCCAATGCCGACGGCAGGTTCGTGCATAAGGACGGCCGGCCCTACCCTCCGTAAGCTGGAGAACCTCGAATGATCGCGTACGACAGCGTCATGCGGTTCGCACTGTCAACGGGCCTTGGGGCTGTCATCCTCGGTTCTCAGCCTCATGCCGCCGCATCCGTTGATCTTCCTGGGTCAACTACGGTCTCAAGCATCGAGCTCACAGAACCTTTTCACGCAAAAGGGAAGTGGCAATTTGTGATCCGGCAAGATCCACCGCAAGAGACAGGACTCGGTACAGTACCGGGGAACCTTCATTTTTGCTTCGTAAAAGGCAGCGCTCAGAGCTGCTTCAATAGTCCGTTCAACGTCCTAGGTTCGTCTCAGATCGAAAAGCCGACGCCGACGTCGCGCGAACCGATCTTAGTCGTCGAGTTGGTTGACAATGTTTCAGGGACCGGTAGCGGTCGTTCGACCCTCATCTGGACGTACAATTTGAAAACGGATCAGTTTGCGCAGATATTTGATCATGTCGTCGGCCACAACACCAACGGTGAAATTCGCGTCATTACGATCGGGCCCTTGGCTGGCGATGTCGTGATTGACCGCGCGGGGGAACACGCTCCCTATCGCTACGACATTACCGTCTATCGCTTAGAGGTGTCGGAGTACCGTGAAATCCTCAATTACGCCGGCAATTCGAAGTACAACGACGGCAATCCCATGCCCGTCATCGACGCCGAAATGCCCGAGATCGAGCGACGTCTGCATTTTTGGAAGCCTGGAGATCCTCTACCCACGCCAGCGCGCACACATTGCAGCAAGCTTGAGCTGCGGCATGGAATCGAGTGGTGCAAGGCATCGTAGCCGACCCGACGCAATCGGTCACAATATGCGCTGCAAGTGCTTAGAATCGTCACTAGAGCCGTCGGCAGTGAAACAATGCCCTCACCACCGGTCGAAAGTTAGAACCGCGGAAGGAAAATAATGAAACATTTTGCAATCGTCGCTTCGCTCATCTGTGGACTCAGCGCGCCAGTCTTAGCGGAGGATCTGGGTCGGTTCGTTGATGACGAGCTTGCTGGACTGGTAAATACCTATAAAGGCATTCACGCCCATCCGGAACTGTCTCACCACGAAGAAATGACTGCTGTCCTGTTGGCAACGGAGCTACGCAAGGCCGGCTTCACGGTCACCGAGCACGTCGGCAAATATCAAGATGGAACACAGGCATATGGTGTGGTGGCAATACTTGAGAATGGGCCCGGCCCACGGTTACTGATTCGCACCGACATGGATGCGCTGCCGATCGTTGAAGAGACCGGCGTAAGCTACGCGAGTCATGTGCTGAGCAAAAACTCGGCTGGTCAGGAAGTCGGTGTAATGCATGCCTGCGGCCACGATGTGCATGTGACCACTATGATCGGCACGGCGCGTGCGCTCGCCAACTCTCGCGCGAAATGGCACGGCACGGTGATGCTCATCGGACAACCGTCCGAGGAAACTCTTGATGGAGCGAAGGCCATGCTCGCCGACCATCTTTACGAGCGGTTTGGCACGCCTAATCTTGCGATTGCACTGCATGACACTAACTCGCGCGCGGCGGGGACTGTTGCGATTACCGCCGGATCAGCGATGGCTGGTGTTACCTCAGTCGATGTCACGCTGCGCGGTATTGGGGGCCACGGCGCACAGCCGCAGAATGGCAAGGACCCAGTCGTCATGGCGGGCGAGTTCATCGTGCAAGTGCAGACCGTTGTCAGTCGGCAAGAAAATCCGCGCGATCCGGCGGTGGTGACGATTGGCGACATCCACGGCGGCACCAAGCGAAACGTTATTCCATACGAAGTTAAATTGGAGCTAACGACGCGCGCTTTCAGTGAAAGGGCGATGCAAATCATTTTGGATGGCATTAGGCATGCTGCACAGGGCGTCGCCATGTCCGCCGGCGTGCCGGAAGATCGGCAGCCGATCGTCACCATCGTAGATAACGAGTCGGGACCCGCGACCTACAACGATCCCGCGCTCACGGCGCGGGTGAAGGCGGCGCTCGTCAATAGCTTGGGTTCGAAGAATGTCTTTGATGAGGACCCCATTATGGCGAGCGAGGATTTTGGTCTCTTTGGGCTCGAAGGCCATCGGATCCCGACAGTGATCTTCTGGCTCGGGGCGATGGATCCCGTAAAGCTAACCGCGGCCCAAGCAGCGGGGAAATCCCTGCCGGGCCCGCACACAAGCTTATTTGAGCCTGTACCTGAACCGACTCTGCGGACCGGGGTAACGGCGATGACGTCTGTGGCAATTGCGCTACTCCGACAGTAGGGCCGAGGCTAACTGCGTCGGCCAGAGGCGGCATGTGTTGCTAATAAGAGATGAGCGTCCTAAATTTCAAGGCATTTGCCGGATTACTGATGTTGCTGTTGGCCATGGCGGCGCTGATATTCGTACCCGCAAGGACGCTCGAGTATTGGCAGGCGTGGACGTTTCTGAGCGTCTATTTCGGATGCTCTCTCGCAATCACCCTCTACCTGATGGACCGCGACCCACAGCTGCTACGGCAGC
>Ga0302325_10008159_pt1 | contig 23085 bp, 23 predicted proteins | sample Palsa_T0_2_FD_201948 | JGI IMG/M metagenome (GOLD analysis project Ga0302325, IMG submission 201948) | Peat permafrost microbial communities from Stordalen Mire near Abisko, Sweden - Palsa_T0_2 | ecosystem: Environmental > Terrestrial > Soil > Palsa > Peat permafrost | place: Sweden: Abisko... | reverse complement strand
TCAAATCGAGCGCACCGACGTGGCCGCGCAGACTCTGCAAACCGAACGCCGTCGCGAGCCCGAGGATCACGCGCGAAAACGGTGCGGTCGTGACGGAACCCGGCAGCGGGGTCGAGCGCAGTGAAGCGCGGACGACGGGCGTCGGGTCGGTTCGTTGCACCTTATAGACGTCGACGCGGCGTTTCTGATCGAAGATCAGCACGACGATGTCGGCGCGCAGATAGTGGGACGCAACGACCGTGCCCGCAGCCTCGCCATCGCGAGAGGCCGGCGTACCGTCGAGGGCCGACGACACCATGCCGAGCGTGTTCGCTACGTCGCCTTTCAGCGCCGTGACGAACGATCCGAAAATGAAGAGCGCGCCGCTCAGCACGAGGATGCAGAGGGCGCCGGCGATTTCGAGCGCGGTGATGAGGTAGAGGCGCCGCGCGAAATCCATCGTTACGCCGGGGGGGTCGTGCGCAGCGCGTACCCGACGCCGCGCAGGGTGTGAATCAGTTTGACCGGTTCGCCGCTATCGATCTTCGCGCGCAAGTATGAGATGTACGTTTCGACCGTGTTGGGAACGACGTCGCGATCGACGCCCCACACCAGATCGAGCAGCTGCGAGCGCGTGAAGACGTGCTCGGGGTTGCGCACGAGCGTCAGCAGCAGGTCGAACTCGCGAGTCGACAGTTCGACGCGTCGGTTCCCGCGGAACACGGTGCGCCGGCCGACGTCGACGGAGAGATCCGCGTATGCGAACGTCTGGCGAAGTTCCATGCGCGGGCGCCGCAGCGCCGAGTGCAGGCGAGCGATCAGCTCTTCCAACTCGAACGGCTTGCTGACGTAGTCGTCCGCACCGCGCGAGAGGCCCGCGACTTTTTCGGCCGTTTCGGTCTTCGCGCTCAGCATTACGATCGGAACGTCGGTGAGGCGGCGCAGCGCAGGCAGCAAGGTAAAGCCGTCGATTTCCGGCAGCATGACGTCGAGCACGATCACCTCGGGCGCCCACTGCCGCACGGTGTCGAGGGCGGTTCGGCCGTCCGGAACGCTGCGCACCGTAAAGCCGGCCTGGCCGAGCCCGTAGTCGAGCAAATCACGTATCGCGGTCTCGTCGTCGACTACGAGGACGCGGGCGCCAACGGTTTCCATCGCGTGCATCGTACCGTTCGGTCCTGGGAACCCCACCGACTCTTTCCCAGGAGGCGCCAAGGACGGTCGCCCCGATTTCTGGGTAGCATCTAGGCCATGGTGTACCGCACGCTTGCCGCGGCCGCGCTCGTCGCTGCCGGCCTGCTGCTGACTGGCTGCGGACAGCGCTCAGCGACGAAGGCCCCCCAGCCGCCGACGGTTTCGACGGCAGTTGCCCAAGAGGGGACGATCTACCCCAATGAGGTGCTGCCCGGGCTGATCGCACCTTTCCAGAATGTGGCCATCTCATCGACCCTCGTCGAACCCACCTTGCAAGTGAACGTCCAGGAGGGGGACCGCGTCCATCGTGGCGAGCTCCTGGCCGTTCTCGACACCTCCGACCTGCGTGCGCAGCTTGCCGCCGATATCGCGCAAGCGCATAGCGACGCCGCGGGCGCAACCCACACCTCGGATCAAGGTCTGTTGACGATCCAGCAGTCGCAGCAATCGGTCGTCAACGCACAGGCGGCGCTCGCGCAAGCGCGCCAGACGCTGGCAAAAGATTCGCTCGATCTCTCGCGCTACAACCAGCTGATGAGCAAAGGCTACATTGCGGCGCAGCAAGTCGCGCAGCAGCAAGCGCTCGTACGCAACGATCAAGCCGCCGTCAACTCGGCCGTAGCGAGCCTGCGCAGCGCGCAAGAGCAAGTGACGTCGAACGGCACGCTGCAAAATCCGAGCGGGCTCCAGGCGTCGTCCGTCGAGGAAGCGCAGGCACTGCAACAAGTCGCGCTCGCACAAGCCGACCAGATTCGCACGAGCATCGCGAAGGCGGCCATCATCTCGCCGATCGACGGCGTCGTCGTCAATCGCAACCTCAACCCCGGTGAGTACCCCGGCACGCGGCAGATCTTCACGTTGCAGCAAGTCGATCCGATCTTTGCGATCCTGCACGCATCGGGTTCGCAAGTCGCAAACGTCTCGGTCGGATCGACGACGAAGATCGTGGCGAGCGATCTTGGTTCGAGCGGTCTGACCGGCCGCGTCGCAGGCGTTCTCAACCAGGTCAATCCGGGCTCGACCGACTTCCAAGTCAAGGTGCTGCTGCATAATCCGGACGACAGGCTGCGTCCGGGCATGGCGATCGAAGGAAACGTCGCGCTACCGCCGCTGCGCGGCGTAAAAGTCCCCGCGACGGCATTTCTCGACGACAACCGCAATTCGATCATGACCGTCGGCGATGATTCGGCGGTAAAGACGATGCAGGTGCAATATGTCGGCGACGACGGCAAGACCGCGGTCGTGACCGGCATCGCACCCGGCGTGCGTGTGATCTCGGACGGTCAGACCTCCGTCGGCGACGGCGAAAAAGTCGCGGTCCGGTAACGCAGTGTAGTGTCGCTGACCAGAATCTTCGTCGCACGGCCGACGCTCGTTTTCGTCCTCGTCTCGTTGATGCTGTTCGCAGGCACGCTTTCGCTTGCGACCATCGTGCGACAGCTCTTTCCCAACGTTTCGCAGCCGACCGTTACCATTTCCGTTACGTACAACGGCGCGTCGGTCAGCGAGATGCGCGACAACATCGTCGCTCCGATCGAGCAGAACTTGGCGGGCACGACGAACCTGCAGACGTTCAGTTCGACGATCCAGCAAGGGCAAGCCACGATCGCAGCGACGTACACGCTGGACTCGGACATCGCGGTCGACGTCGCGCTGACGCAGAAAGCGATTCAGGCCGCGGAAAAGCAGCTTCCCTCAAACCTGACGCCGCCGGTCATCAACATTCGCGACCCCTCCGAATCGGTCGTCGTGACGGTCGCGCTCTTTTCGAAGAAACTCTCGCCCGGGCAGCTGTCGCTCTACGCGGACAACGTCATCATCCCGGCGATCGAGCAGATCAACGGGATTTCGTTCGTTACCGTCGGGGGCGACGTGACGCCGGCGTACGAAATCACGGTCGACCCGATGAAGCTCGCCGCGGCGGGATTGACCCTAAACGACGTCATCAGCACGGTCACGAACGACAACCAGCGCGTCCCGGGCGGCATCGCCTACGAGCCCGACCGCGAGAGCACGATCGACGTCCGCGGCGACATCACGGACGTCTCGACGGTCGCGCGGCTGCCGATCGAGGTTGCGGGCAGTAGCGCGAGCTCGTCCACCTCGAGTTCCACCGCGAACGGCGAAGGTCTGGACGGCCTCGCGGGCCTGCCGGGAGCCGTCGATCCGTGGACCGCAAGCGACGCCGTACGGCGCGTCGAGGACGTCGCTCAAGTCATCGCAGGTTACGAGCCGCAACGGCGTTCCGCGCAAATCGACGGCGAGAACGGCCTCTTTCTTCAAGTGCAAAAAGCTTCGAATGCGAGCGAAGTCGACGCGTCGAACTCCGTCATCGCGGCGCTGCCCGGCCTGAAGCGACAGTTCCCCTCGGTCGACTTCAACGTCATCAACTTGCAGTCGACGTTTACGGGCCAGCAGATCGCGATCGTCGGACGAACCCTCGCGGAAGCGATTTTCCTGACCGCGCTCGCGATGGTTTTCTTCCTGCGTTCCTGGCGCAGCGCCCTCGTCGTCTGCGTTTCGATTCCGACGTCGCTCGCGATCGCGATCTCGGCGATGAAAGTTCTAAATTTTACGCTCGACACGATCTCGATGCTCGCGATGTCGCTCGTGATCGGCATCCTCGTCGACGACTCGACCGTCGTGCTGGAAAATATCGAACGCCACTTCCGCGAATTGAAGCAGCCGCCGAAGCTCGCGGCCATCGATGGCCGGGAAGAGATCGGAGCGGCGGCGATCGTCATCACGATGGTGGACGTCGTGGTCTTCCTGCCGATCGCGTTCATCGGTGGGCAGGTCGGCAAGAATCTCGTCGAGTTCGCGATCGTCGTCGTACTCTCGACGCTGACGTCGCTCTTCGTCTCGTTCACGGTCACACCGACGCTCGCGGGGCTGTGGGCCTTGAAGTCTGAGTGGAAGCCGCCCAAGATCGTCGACTGGTTCACGAAGGGTTTCGACGGAGTCCGCGATTGGTATCATACGCGCGCGCTCGGCTGGGCGCTCGACAACAAGGTGGCCGTGGCCCTCTTCTGCCTCATCTCGTTTGCCGTAGCGATATCGCTCGTCCCCCTCGGCATCGTGGGCGAAGAGTTCGTACCGCAGACCGACCGCGGCCAGGTCTATATCCAGTCGACGTGGCCCGTCGGCACGCCGCTGACGACCGTCACCGCGAAAATCTACGCACTCGCCCTCAAGGTTAAAGCCGAGCACGACGTGGACCATGAGGCGGCGATTGCCGGCGCCTACTCTGCGGCGTTCGGTGGTCTCGTGGTGCAAGGGAACGTCGGCCAGATCGTGATCTTCCTCAAAGACGGCAGAACGTCGCCGACCAACGTCTGGGTTCGCAACTTCAAGAAAATGGCCGACGACAATATCAAAGGCGCGACCAACGTCGTCGTTCCGTCGACCGGAACGACGGGCGGCAACGTGCAGCCGATCGACTTGCTCGTCTCCGACGTCACCGGTGGCGATCCGACGACGGCCGCATCTGCGGTCCTCGCGCTCCTGCAGCGTACGCCGGGGGCGACCAACGTCAACAGCACGGGGACGCAGCTGGCGCCGGGGGTTTCGGTCGAATTCGATCGCGTCAAAGCACAGGCGCTCGACGTCGATCTGGGCACCGCAGCGACCGCGGCCGGTGCGGCGTTCGGGGGCGACGTCGCGACGCAATTCGAGACGGCGCAGGGCCTCGAGAACGTGCAAGTGATCTATCCGCTCCAAGACCAGCACGAACTCGACAGCCTCAAAGCGATCCCGATTCGCTCGACCAACGGCAACATCGTCCACCTCGGCGACTTCGCGAGCTTCGTTTCAACGCCGACGTCGCCGCTCGTGACGCGCGTCGATCGCAGAACCGTCATTCACGTCGATGCGAACTTCGCCGCGACGTCCTCGCTCTCGAACGTGCAGAACGCGTTCTTCAAGGCGTTGCCGTCGCTCCATCTCTCGCCGAACATCAGCGTGAAGCCCGCGCCGCTCGGGCAGCAAGATTTCATGGCGCAAACCTTGTCGGGAATGGGCCGCGGGTTGATCCTGTCCGTCATCCTCGTCTTTCTGTTGATGGTCGCGCTGTACAATAGCTACCGCTCGCCGTTCATCATCCTGTTCTCGGTGCCGGTGGCGGCCGTCGGCGCTCTGGGCGCACTCGTCATCACGCACAAGACGCTGAACCTGTTCTCGCTGATCGGCACGATGCTGCTGATCGGGATCGCGACCAAGAACGGGATCCTGATCGTCGACTATGCGAACACGCTGCGCGACCGCGGTATGGCGAAGTTCGATGCGATCCGCGAGAGCGCGTTCACGCGTTTCCGGCCGATCGTGATGACCAGCGTCTCGGTCATGCTGGGAAACCTTCCGCTCGCGCTCGCGCTCGATCCGGGTTCCGGCACGCGTGCGAGCTTGGGAATCGTTATCATCGGCGGCGTGTTCAGTTCGCTCGTGCTCACGCTCTTGCTCGTTCCGATCGCGTACGAATGGATCGCCCCGGATGACAAGCACTATCACAAGGCGCACGTCACCGACATCGAAGACGAAGAAGTGCCGGAACCGGCAGGCGAGGAGCCGCACGCCCCGGTTCCCGAGCCCGCGGGCGCGCACGCTAAATTAAAATCTTCGCGTCCCAGGCTGGCTTAAGGCCCGCTGAAGGTTCGCGTGGCAGCATAGCGCGATGCAGCAGCAACGCCACGACGACCGCTCCGTACTCGTCGTTCGCCACAGCGGCGAACTCGACGTATCCGCTACCCGCCGCCTCGTCGAAGAGGTGCGCGAACGAACGACCAGTGACACCGCGCTCATCGTCGTCTCGCTGGCGAACGCGACGGCCGTCCACTGGGACGCGCTCTGCGGCCTGGCTCGCGCCACCCAACTCTGGCGCGCCGCCCACCGCAGCGTCGTCCTGCGAGGGATGCGCCCAAGCCTCCGCGCCGCCCTAGCAAGCGTCGACGGCATCTAGCGCGCACTGTCATCCTGAGCCTGTCGAAGGGGTTAAAAGTCGCACGCCTGCGGCCGGGTCCGGCTTGGCGGGGTTCCCCCCCAGTCGAACCGAAATCCGTACCTATCCACCAGTCGTCGTGAGACTGCGGTCTCCCCGGAGGTAGGAACGTGTCGACAATCCAGAAGCCCCTGCTGTTTAGCGGCAATTCAAATATCGATCTCGCGCGCGAGATCGCGACGCGCATGGACACGCGCGTCGGCAGCGCTCTCGTCGATAAATTCAAGAACGAAGAGTGCCGCATCGAGATCAAGGAAAACGTGCGCGGCGCCGAGGTCTTCGTCCTCCAGTCGATCTGCCGCGCGCCCAACGGCAACTCGGTCAACGACTCGTTGATGGAGCTGCTGCTGATGATCGACGCGCTGAGCCGCGCTTCCGCCTACCGCATCACCGCGGTCGTGCCCTACTACGGCTACGCGAAGCAGGACAAGAAGACCAAAGGCCGCGAGCCGATCTCGGCCAAGCTCGTCGCAAACATCCTCGAGAAGGCCGGCGCCAAACGGTTGGTCACGCTCGACCTCCACGCCGCGCAGATCCAGGGCTTCTTCGATCTTCCCGTCGACAATCTCGTGGCCGCACCGACGCTGTGTTCCTATCTCAAGACGCAGGGTCTTGAGGGCAACAAGATCGTCGTCGTGTCGCCGGATGCCGGCGGCGTCCCGCGCGCCGAAAACTTCGCGAAGCGCCTGCACTCCGACGTCGCGATCGTCTTCAAACGGCGTCCCGAGCCCGACGTCTCCGAGGTCACCACGATCGTCGGCGACGTGAATGGGAAAATCGCGCTCGTCGTCGACGACATGATCTCGACCGGCGGCACGCTCGCCAAAGCGGCGGAAGCGCTGATCAAACGCGGCGCGACCAAGGTCGTTACCTGTGCGACGCACGGCATCTTCGCCGGCGACGCGGTCCGCGTGCTCGCGGAATCGCCGATCGAACGGATCATCGTCACGAACACGCTGCCCAACAGCGAGACGCTGCTCGGACCGAAGTTCAAAGTGCTCTCGATCGCGCAAATCCTCGCCGATGCGATCAAGCGCATCACCGCGAACCGCTCGGTGTCCGAGCTGTTCTCCAAGGATGACGAGCCGGCCACGCCGGCCGTAGCAACGCCCGACAACGTGTTGACGCTGCCGGAAGTTCTCACACCAGCCACGTCAGCGACGGGCTAGAACAAGGAAACATGGCTACCACCAACAACGCGCTCGCCATCAAGACGCGCGCACATACCGGAACGACCGCCGCGACGGCGGTGCGCCGGGCCGGCGGCGTCCCCGGGACACTCTTCGGTCACGGCAAAGATCCCATTTCGATCGAGCTCGACGCGAAGGCGTTCGACGACCTGCTGCACCACGGCGGCAAGAACCATCTGCTCGAGATCACGATCGACGGCGGTTCGAGAGATACCGCCCTGATCCGCGACGTACAGCGCGACCCGATCAGCCGGCGCGTCATTCATGCCGATCTGCAGCGCGTCTCGGCGACCGAAGAGATCTCGGCGGCACTCCCGCTCGTGACGATCGGCGTGCCCATCGGCGTCAAAGAATTCGGCGGCGTCATGGACGTCATCGTGCGCACCGTCGACGTGCTCGGGCCGGCCAACGCGCTGCCCGAATCGATCGAAGCAGACGTCAGCGAGCTCGGCATTCACGAGCACTTGACCGCAGGCGACCTGAAGCTGCCTTCCAACATCAAACTCGACCTCGATCCGGCAACGATTCTGGTCGCCGTCGAACCCTCGCGGACCGAGAGCGAGGCCGAGGTTGCCCCGGCGCCGGAAAGCGTCGAGGTTCCGACCGTCGCCGAGAGCGAGGGCTCGGACTCCGCGGAGAAGAGCTAACGCCGGGAACGCGTATCGTGGCGGGGCTCGGAAATCCGGGCCCTTCCTACGAGCGCACGCGCCACAACGCCGGGTTCCGCGTGGCCGACGAGGTGGCGCGGCGCCTGGGCGTCGAGAACTGGAAGAAGCGCGACGAAGCGCTGCAGGCGCACGTCGCGAAGAGCGGCGTCGTCATCGTCAAGCCGCTCTCGTACATGAACGAGAGCGGCCGGCCGATCTCCAAAATCGCGCACTGGTGGAAGACGGCGCCCGCCGACGTGCTCGTCGTAAGCGACGACCTCGATCTGCCGTTCGGGCGCTTGCGCATGCGCGCCGGCGGCGGCAGCGGCGGCCACAACGGCCTCAAGTCGATCATCGACTACCTCGGTGATGCCTTTCCGCGCCTGCGCGTCGGCGTCGGCCGCGGCCATGCCGATACAATCGAGTATGTGCTCGGATCGTTCAGCCAGACTGAAGAGCGAGAGCTCCCCACCCTGATCGACGTCGCCGCAACCGGCGTCCTACGCTGGCTCGAACGCGGCGCAGCCGACGCCATCCAATACGTCAATGCCTGGCGCCCCGCGTCGCCCCCGCCCTCCGAGGACGAAACGGCGGCGTCGTGAACAGAGGATGATGGAGCGAAGCTTTGCGGGGCGAACGTTCGTCCTGCGCATCGATCGGTCGCCGATCGAGGAACGCACCACGCTTTGGGACGATCTCGGCTTTCTCATGCAGCGCGGCGTGCGCCCGATCGTCGTGGGTCCGAGTGTCGACCTCGCGCGAGCCTACGTGCGCAGGCTCAATCGCAATACCAACATCGCCGTCGGTCTCTCTGGGGCCGACGCCGCACTTTTACCGGCCGGCCCAAGCGATGCGGTGGGCCGCGTTCAACCGGCGATCCTCGCCACGCTTACCGAGGCCGGCTACATCCCGGTCATCGAACCGACCGCGCTCGGGCTCGGAGGCCGCGACGTCGAGATCTGCGCGGACGACGTGGCATCGGCGATAGCGGCCGCTACCGACGCGGCGCGCGCGATCTTCTTTCACGCGGCCGGCGGTGTTTTCGACCCGCAGTCGCAAGCGCTGGTCGCCGAACTGACCCCCGCCGAGGCCTTGGCGCTCACCGAAGAAGGCTTGCTCGACCCCGAGCTCTCCGCTGCCGTCCGCGCGGCAGCGCTCGGCGTGCGCGCCGGCGTCGGGGCCGCGCAGATCTTCGACGGACGTATCGCTCACGCCGCGATCGTCGAGTTTCTGACCGAGTATCACCTCGGAACGCAAGTCACCGGTAGCGTTTTTCGGGCGACCGCATGAAGGCCGCATACGCGATCGCGGGCGGCCTGATCGTCGCAGCCGTCGGCACGTTTGCGTACGTGCGCGCGGCGGACGAGCCCTCGGGATACGTCGGCAAAGGCAACATCGTCGTACAGTCGACGATCATGGGCGACACCAAAATCACCCTCGGCGGAGACGTCGCGATGGAAGAGCGCGGCCCGCGGCTGCGCGTCGACGTGCTCTCGCTCGCCATTCCCGGGACCAGCAGCACGATCTCGGCGCTTATCTCGACGCAGCTCTTTCCGCCGGGGGGCTTCACCATCGTCTACGATCGCACGGCGGGTGCCTTCACGGTGTGGTCTCCTTCGAAGCAGCGCTACTACACGAGCGCGGGCGCGGGAGAGCTGTCCTCGGCGCAACCGGTCGCGGCCGGTCCGGCGGCGGCGATCGTCGAGGGCGGCGACTTGTTCAGCGCGTTCGCGTTCGCGCGCTCGCTCAAGAACGACAGCGCGTTCAACGTATCGCTTGGGCTGGCGGGGCACCAAACCGTCAACGGGCATCCGGCAACGGGTTTGAACTTCCAATACGATCGCAAGACCACATCGGGTGCCGCCCTCGACCTTCACGGCACGTTCGAATTCGCCGACGACCTCGACGGCGTGCCCGTCGAGATCACCGTCGCGGGCAAGGGCGGCTCGATCCCGGATAGCGCGTTCCGTCTCGACTTTTCGAGCTTGACGAAACAGACGCCGCCGGACGAAGATTTCGAAGTGCCTGCCGGCTACACGCGCGCGACCTCGATGGGCGACGTTATCGGGAAAACCTTACCGGGAATATAGGAGCATCATGTCAACCACGACCGCTCTTCAGACCAAAGGCTATGCTGCCACAGCTGCCAAGGCTCCGCTCGAGGCGTTTGCGTTCGAGCGCCGTGAGCCCGGCCCGCACGATGTCGTCATCGACATCAAGTTCTGCGGCATCTGTCACTCGGACATCCACCAAGCGCGTGACGAGTGGGGCGGCGCAACGTTCCCGCTCGTTCCCGGACACGAGATCGCCGGCGTCGTCGCGCAAACGGGCGGCGCCGTCACCGCTTTCAAGGTGGGCGACCGCGTCGGCGTCGGCTGCTTCGTCGATTCGTGCGGAACCTGCGCTTCGTGCAACGCCGGGCTCGAGCAATTCTGCCTCGTGCACACCGCGTTTACGTACAACAGCACGGAAATGGACGAGAAGACCCGCACCTATGGCGGCTACGCGAACCGCATCGTCGTCAAGGACAGCTACGTGCTGCGCATTCCCGACGCGTTGCCGCTCGACGCCGCGGCGCCGCTGTTGTGCGCCGGTATCACGCTCTACTCGCCCCTGAAGCACTGGGGCGCGGGCCCCGGCAAGAAGGTTGCGATTGTCGGTTTGGGCGGACTCGGCCACATGGGCGTCAAGCTCGCGCACGCGCTCGGCGCGGAAGTAACCGTCCTGAGCCAAACGCTCAAGAAACAAGAGGACGCGAAGCGCATGGGCGCCGACCACTTCTATGCGACGTCCGATCGCGAGACATATAAGACGCTCGCGAAGAGTTTCGATCTCATCATCAACACGGTGTCGGAAGCCACCGCTTGGGACAAATTGCTCAGCTTGCTCAAGGTTGACGGCGCGCTCGTCATTCTCGGCATACCGGAGCAGAAGATCCCGCTCGGCGCCTCTCCGCTCGTACAAGGCCGTCGCAGCCTCGCCGGTTCGATGATCGGCGGCATCGCCGAAACGCAAGAGATGCTCGACTTCTGCGGCCGCCACAACATCGTCTCCGACATCGAACTCATCGGATTCGACTACGTCAACCAAGCCTACGACCGCGTCGTCAAAAGCGACGTCCGCTACCGCTTCGTCATCGACATCTCCACGCTGTAGGCCCGCGCTAGGGACAACGGTCGCAGAGTGATCACCGGCATCCACGCGATCTTCTACACAAGGCACTCCAAGGAGATGTACGACTTTCTCAAGGACGTGCTCAACCTGCGCTACGTCGACGCCGGCAACGGGCGGCTCTTCTTCGCCGCACCGCCGACGGAACTCGCCGTCCATGAGACGGAAGACGACTCCGAACACGAACTGTGGCTGATCTGCGACGACATTGCCGGGACGGTACAGCAGGTCGAGAAAAAGGGGATCAAAACGACACCGGTCGCCGACCGCGGCTGGGGTTTAGTGACGACGCTCGAACTCCCGGGCGGCGATAAGCTCGGTCTCTACGAGCCAAAGCACCTTTCGCCGCTCGCGTAAGTTGTCGGAGCTTGTCTGTCATCATGTCTGTCAGGGTGACAGGGGGGCAAACCGTTCGGAAAATTCGCCGGCGATCTCGTCGTTCGAATAGCCGCGGCTGGCGAGCGACGCAAGGAACGCGGTCACAGCTTCACCGAGAGCTCGGCGCCGAGACGCTTTGGCCAGCGCCGGCGATGTCGACGCGACCCGAATGATGCGTCGTTCCTCGCTCGTCACCCAGCCTTCAGTTTTGAGGTCTGCGTAGGCGCGAACCACGGTGTTTGGCGCAACGCCGAGGTCCCCCGCGAGTTGCCGAACGGAGGGCAGTGCATCGCCTGCGCGGACCTCGCCCCGTTCGATCGACGCACGTATCTGTTCGAATATCTGCGCATACGTCGGAACGAGCGACTCGTCGTCGATCGAAATGACGGCGCTAGGACGCGGCAACGGACCAGTTCGCTAGTTCGGCTTCGGGAGGGGGCGTCCGCGCGACGTTGCTTAGGCGTCGGGAAATCACGACAACCGAAGCAGAGGAGGCCAGGAGCGCGGCAAGGCGGAGCACGGGGTGCGCGTCAGCGTCGGTGAACTGGATGAAGAGTGGAATCACTATCGCGGCGTACGTGAGTAACTCCAACGTGCGAAGTTGGCGCAAGCGGTCATCGACGAACCTTTCGGCTGCGAGATCCTTCCCAAGGAGGAGCGCGGGCATCGACGCGACGCGGCGCGCCAAGGCCACGATCATTCCTCCTGCCGCCGCCACTGCGATCGCTGGGAATGGCTCGACCGTCACCCAACACAATGGCAAAAGAACCGCAACGGAAATCATAAGCCAATCGCGCAGCGGAACCACCGCGTTCGGATCCCGCACTTCCAGTGCGGCAAAACGACGAACTCGCAACGTCTGCAGCCTAGCGTAGGCAAACGTGCATAACAGTGCGATCAAAACATTTAGATTGGCCATGAGAGCCGGGATCGGCACTTTCGTGAAGGCCGCGAGAAGCGCCGTAATGAGCGCGAACGCCGCCAACGCGGAAGCAATTGACGCGCTCGGAAGGCGCTCAGTTGACATTCGATCCTCAAATGCCGACATCACCCGGTCAAGGGCCGCTTCTCCGAGCCGCACGTGTCGAAACATTTTAGCTTGCGTCGCAAACTCGTTGCGCGTCCAGAGCAGCCAAATCGCCAAAACCATGATAAGAACGCTGCAGCCCCAGCGCATCCAAAGGTGCATAGTATCGAGCGAATGTTCGCCGGCTTTGAAACCCACGGAGAGTCCAGTGATAACCACGGTCGCGACGCAGCTCCACAACACCCAAGGTTTCCCGGTCGTGCTTCTCACAGTCATCTGTATCTATACGCTAATACAGAAACGCATCTGTGTCAATGGCATGATACAGTCGATCTCACTTACGTCCGCTATAACGCAGGGATACTAGCGGCGCCCTTTGCCCGAGCGGAAGCAGGTTGCGATGTGGTCGTCGACGAGGCCGACGGCTTGCATGAATGAGTAGACGATCGTCGGACCGACGAACCGGAACCCGCGGGCTTTGAGATCTTTGGAGATCTGATCGGCGAGCGGGGTTGAGACGGGAACGTCAGCGGACGAGCGCGGCGCGTTGACGATTTGCTTGCCGCCGACGTACGCCCAGAAGTATTTTGCGAGCGAACCGTGGGTCTTCTGCACCTCGAGCGACGCCTTCGCGTTGTCGATGGCGGCCGCGATCTTCAAGCGGTTGCGGACGATGCCGGGATCGGCCATCAAGCGTGCGACGTCCTTTGCGCCGAAGCGCGCGACCTTCGCAATCTCGAAGTCCGCGAAGTCGACGCGGTAGCGCTCGCGTTTGTTGAGGATCGTCTCCCACGAAAGACCGGCTTGCGCGCCCTCGAGGATGAGGAACTCGAAGAGCGTGCGGTCGTCGCGCGAGGGACGGCCCCATTCTTTGTCGTGATAGGCGATCATCCCGGGCGTCCGTGCCCAGCTGCAGCGTATGCGTTCTACCGGCATGGGTCGGGCCTCCCAGCCGCTTTCGCGATCCGCGCTCCCAGCGGCGGACTGTTGTAGAAGTAGAGCTGCGCGAGCTTCGTCGGGCACAGCGGGGCGAGCGTTTCGTCCGCGATGCGCACGTAGGCGCGGACGGCCGATGCGCGGTCGCCGGTCAGCGCGAGCGCGTAGCCGTCCGCGCGCGACTCGATGTTGCGCGAGTACGCGTCGTACACGGGCGTCATCGCGAGCGCGTACAAACCCAAAAACCCGAGCACGAGCGCGAGGCGCGCGAGCGGATCGTCGTCGCGCCTAAAGCCGACGCGATCGGCCGTGACGACGGCGAGCGCCGTACCAAAGATGAAGAGAAACGTCCAAAATAAGGAGAGGCGAAAGTCGTCGTGGTGTGCGTAGTGGCCAAACTCGCGAGCCGCGAGGAACAGAATCTCGCCCGCTGTGGCGTTCTCGAGCAGCGCGTCGCTGAGGACGATGCGTTTGGTTGGGCCGAAGCCCGCGACGTCGGCGATGGCGGCTGAGGTGCGGCGCGAGTCGTCGGAGATGACGATCGGTGCGTCGCCGATGCCGGCGCGCCGCGCGAGCGCGAGCAGCGGCGTGCGTACCGGCGCCGATGCCGGTAGGAGAGTGAACCGGTTGTAGAGGGGTGCGATGAAGACCGGCTCGAGGAACGCCATGAACAGCGTGACGATGAAGAGTCCGATCATCGACCATGCCCACCATAAGCGGGTGCGATCCACCAGCGCGAACACGCACGCAACGATGAGCCCGATGACGATCGCTTGTCCCGTCACGGTCACGAGCCCGTCTCGCACCCAGCCGAAGAACGGTTCGGTCGTGAGGCCGAAGGCGACCTCGACCCGGTACCGCACGAGCGAAGCCGGCAGTGCCGCGAGCGCCGCCACGATCGCCAGCAGCGCACCATACGCGAAGCGCATCGCAAAGAGCGGGCGGATCGCACGCCGGACCGCGTCGCGCATTCGCGCGGCATTTCCGGACCCCCAGAGGTAAAAGAGCAAGCCGATCTGTGAGAACGCCCAAATGAAGAACAGCGGACGGCTGTAGCCGCGCATGCGTTCCGAACCCGGCTGACGATGCGCGTCGACGAGGGCGGCGGCCGGCTGCGACAAGAGCGTGGCCGCGGGGATCGCGCTGACGCGCCGGTCGACGTAACTCGGAGCGGCGACGACCGGCGTCGCCGACAGCATCGTGAGAAGCGCGATCGCGCAGATCGCTCGAACGAAAGCCCTCGTCGGACTACCCGAGTTTGCGGAGCTCGTCGAGGATCTGTTCCTCGTCGGGTTCTTCCTTGATTTGATGGACGTCGATATAGCGGACGATCCCCTGCGCGTCGACGATGAAGACGGCTCGCTCGGCCATGCCGTCGTCGCGCATCACGCCGTACGCGCTCGCGACGGCACCGTGCGGGTTGAAATCGGACAAGAGCGGGAACGAGAAGCCGCCGAGCGATTCGGCCCACGCGGCGTTCGCATACGTGTGGTCGATCGAGATGCCCGCAACCTTGGCGCCTGCCTCCTCGAAGCGTGAGAGGTTCGCTTGCAGCCCGGGCAGCTGGCTCGAACACGTCGGCGAAAATGCAAACGGGTAGAATGCCAGGACTACGTTCTTGCCCCGCTGCTCGGAGAGCGTAAAGGTCTTACCGGCATGCGTCCGCAGCGTGAAGTCCGGTGCCGGGTCGCCGACGTGGAGCGTGCGCGTCTCACTCGCGAGCGAGCTGCGCCCTTTTTGAACTGCCATGTATCTCCCTTACCCTGCTAACGCGGCCGTTTGCTGATCTGCGACGATCTCTGGATTCGAACGCTCCGGACCGTCTTCGCCGATGCCCGCGCGACGGCGCACCGCAACCGGATTCTTTACCACGACGTAGCGCGGGCATTCCGGCCCGTTGGGTTCGTTGCAGTAGCCGCGCACGCAGGTAGCGCCGGCTCGCACGAACAGCGCGGGCGCCGCGCGCTTCGCCAAGCGCAACATCGCGAATGCCAGCTCCCGAATCTCCCACTGCGCGTTGTTGCAGGTCCGCAGGGTGAAGAAATCGAGAAGCGCGCGAGCGTTCGCCGTAATCACGATCTGCGTTTCCGCGGCGTTCGGAAGCACGAACCGCGCATCTTCGGCCGGCGTGCCCGCGGCGAGCGCTTCGGCGTAAAAATCGGCGATCTGCGCCATCAGCGCGTCGTACTTCGCCTTGATTTCCGGCCGCGCCGCAATTGAGGGCGGCGTGATGAATTCGAATTGGCCCTTGACCTTGATGTAGCGCTGGCTCTTCTGCTCGTAGGACATGTGCCGATGCCGCACGAGTTGATGCGTCAGGGCGCGCGAAACTCCCGAAACTCCGAAGGTGAACATCGTGTGTTCGAAGGTCGAGAGGTGGCCAGCATCGCGCACGCGAGCGACCATCGCTTCGACTTCGGGCTGCGTCCAGTTCTCGTCGATCGTCTCAATGTCGCGCGGGCTATAGCAGTTGCGCGCAGCGGTCGCGACCGCGCGTTCGGGATCGGGCGAGTGAGAGAGCAGCACGACTTTGAGTGCCATCCTGGGTGCTTCGCGCAGCCCTCGCCAAGGCCCGCTCGCTACGGCCGCGAACGAGGCCGCCATGAGCGAGTTGTGGACAAATTCCGCTACTGACCTCGCCGGCCTGATCGCACGTCGCGAGATATCGAGCGCCGAGGCCGTTGCCGCGCATATCGCCCGAATCGAAGCCGTCGACGGCATGCTCAACGCGGTCGTCGTGCGGCGTTTCGACGAGGCGCTCGCCGAAGCGAAAGCGGCCGACGAGCAGCAGGCACGCGGCGAACCGCTCGGGCCGCTGCACGGCGTTCCCGTGACGATCAAAGAATGTTTCGACGTCACGGGCACGGCCTCGACGTTCGGGTTGACCACCCGTGCAAACGATCGTGCGACGGCCGACGACCCGCACGTCGCCCGTTGGCGCGCGGCCGGCGCGATCGTGCTCGCGAAAACGAATCTCTCCCAGCTGATGATCTTCATCGAGTCCGACAATCCGCTGTACGGCCGCACGAACAATCCGTGGGACATCGGCCGTTCGTGCGGCGGTTCGAGCGGCGGCGAAGGAGCGATCATCGCTGCCGGCGGCTCGCCGCTAGGGCTCGGGAGCGACATCGGCGGCAGCTTGCGCAATCCCGCCGCGTTCAACGGCATCGTCTCGATGAAGCCGACGACCGGACGGCTGAACGATACGACGCGGCTCGAAACGTACGCCGGTCAAACCGCGATCGTCAGCCAGGAAGGGCCGCTCGCGCGGACCGTCGCCGATACCGAGCTCGGCCTCGAGATCGCGAACGGCGGGCGCGATCCGGAAGGCGTCCCCGCGCGAACGTTGGGGGCCGCAAAGGACGTCGACGTACGCGGGCTGCGCATCGGGTACTACGAGCATCTCGGTTCGTTTCGCTCCGCCCCCGCGCTCGCGCGTGCGACGCGCGAATCGGCCGCGATCCTCGAAGAAATGGGCGCGCACGTCGTGCCCTTCGATCCGCCCGGCGTCGATCACGCGATGAACCTGTTCTACGGAATTCTGAGCGCCGACGGTGGGCGCGGCGCGATCGCCGTGCTGGGAAAAGGTCCGCGTGACAAGCGGGTCGCCGCGCTGTTCGACATCGTTTCGAAACCACGCGCGCAAATCGCGCCGATCGAGCTGCTGCTCAAGCTCACGGGTCAACGCGGGCTCCTCGAGATCGTGCGCAATTACGGCTACACGGACACACGCCACTATTGGGATCTGGTCGGACAACTGGAAACCTACAAAGCGACGTTCGCGGCAGCAATGAATGGCGTCGCGGGCGGCCCGCTCGATGCGATCGTCTGCCCGCCCGGCGGCCTCCCCGCGATCCGTCACGGCGCCGCTGCCGACGTCAGCGTTGCCGGCGCGTACGCTCCGCTCTACAACGTCATCGGCTATCCCACCGGCACGATCCCGTTTACGCGCGTACGCGCCGATGAGGAACTCGGACGCAAACCCAGCCGCGACAGCGTCGAAGCCGCAGCGCTCGAAAACGAACGCGGCAGCGCGGGCCTCCCGGCCGGCGTCCAAGTCGTCGCCCGCCCGTGGCGCGAAGACGTCGCGTTCGCCGTCATGTACGCAATCGAATCCGTCGCACGCACGCACGCCGACTACCCCACAACACCGGTCACGCCAAGCTACGCACACACGCCCGCGCCGGCATAACCCTTGTCGTCCTGAGCTTGTCGAAGGGCGCACCCGACGTTGAGCTTGCCGAAGCGAGATAACACTGCGGCCGTTCGCCACGTAGGCGCCCTTCGACAAGCTCAGGATGACAGAATGGGATGCCCTTCGACAAGCTCAGGATGACAAGAAAGAACACGATAGCCGAAAGGCGCCAGACGGTTCGCGCGCGCGATCGTATACTGTGCGTGGAGAAACAACATGACCCTGTACCGCGATGAAATACCGTCACCGATCGGAACGATCGTCGTCGTGAGCGACGGCGAAGCGTTGCGAGCGCTCGATTTCGACGACCACGCCGAGCGTTTCCACGAACTGCTGCGCCGCCACTACGGCGACGTCGATCTAGAGCCGCGCCGTGAAACGCTCGGCATTCGCGCATGCCTCGACGCGTACTTCGGCGGAGACCTTCACGCGATCGACGACCTTCCGACGCGGACCAACGGCACGAAATTCCAAACGGCCGTCTGGGCCGCGCTGCGGACGATCCCGGTGGGTACGACGACGTCGTACGGCGCGCTCGCAAGCGCGCTCGGCAATCCCGCGGCGACGCGTGCCGTCGGGCTCGCGAACGGTGCGAACCCCGTCGGCATCGTCGTCCCGTGCCATCGCGTCATCGGCGCGAACGGCACGCTCACGGGCTACGGCGGCGGCCTCGCCCGCAAGGCCTGGCTGCTACGTCACGAGCGCGCGGCGTTCGTGGGTTCCGGCCATCCGAACGCGCACGCCGAGCGCGAACTCACGCTGTTTGCTTAGTCCGCTTTCGCGGGCGGTTTGGACGGAAGGGTGCGCGCCGGGTTCCCGACGACTCGCTCGCCCGGTGCGACATCGCGGATCACGACAGCGCCGGCGCCGGTCGCGGAGCCGTCGCCGAGCGTGACCGGGGCGACGAGCGAAGAATTCGAACCCACGAAGACGTCGGCGCCGATCGTGGTTTCGTTCTTTTTCTCCCCGTCGTAGTTGCAGGTGATCGTTCCGGCGCCGATGTTCGTGCGCTCGCCGACCGTTGCGTCGCCAAGGTAGCTGAGGTGGCCGGCCTTGACGCCGGCGGCGAGCTTGGCTTTCTTGACCTCGACGAAGTTGCCGATGCGCGCTCCCGTGCCGACGGAAGAACCGGCGCGGATGTGTGCCCAGGGGCCGACGTACGCGAAGTCGCCGATCGAGCTATCGACGATGATGCTGTCGGCGACGACGACCTGCTCGCCGATCGTCGCATTTTGCAAGCGCGAATTCGGCCCGATCTCGCTGTGCGCCCCGATGCGCGAGCGACGGCCGATCGTCGTGTTTGGGAGAATCGTGACGTCGCTCGCGAAGGTCAGCTCGGGTTCCAAATACGTCGTCGCAGGATCCGCGATCGTGACGCCCGCGCGCATGTGATGTTCGCACAAACGGCGATTGATCAACGCGGCGGCGGCCGCTAGTTCCACGCGATCGTTGACGCCCAGCACGTTGCGGTAGTCGCGCGCGACCACGGGATCGATCCGGTCGCCGCGCGCCACGAGGCCGCCGATCGTATCGGTGAGATAATATTCCGACTGCGCGTTGTCGTTGTTCAGCTCGGCGACGGCCGCGCGCAGCTTCTTTTCGTCGTACGCGTACAAGCCGGCGTTCATCTCATCCAAGAGCAGCTCTTCGCGGCTCGCATCGCGCGCTTCGACGATTCGAGCGACGTGCGGGCCGTCGCGCACGATGCGGCCGAACGACGACGGCAGCGGCATCCGCGCCGTAACCAGGGCGCAAGCATGCTCGCGGGCGTCGAGCAGCGCGCGCACGAGCGCTCCGTCGACGAGCGGCATATCGCCGTTGAGCACGACGATCGTCCCGCTTTCTTCCGGTAGCGCGCCCAGACCGATCGAAACGGCGTGGCCGGTGCCGAGCTGCGGCTCTTGCAAGACTGCGCGGACGGCGTCGTGCCCGGCGCTGCGCGCGAGCTCCTCGACACGCGGTGCGACTTCCGCGTTCGTCACGACGGTCACGTCGCGTACGCCCGCTTCTGCCAGCGCGTGCAGCACGTACCACAGCATCGGCCGGCCGCACAGCTCGTGCAAAACCTTGGCGCGCGCGCTCTTCATGCGCGTGCCCTTGCCGGCAGCGAGCACCACGGCGCGCACGTTCATTCCGGCGCCTCCGCTCCGAGCAGCTTCTTCCACGCCGTCTGTTCGGCGTTGGTCGCTCCACCTAGGCGCTCGAGTGCGACCCGTAAGCGCTCGCGCACGAGGTCGCGGCCGAGCAAGAGCATCGAATCGTAGAGCGGCAGCGACTGTGCGCTGCCCGCGACCGCAACGTAGAAGGGGCGCACGACGTCGCGCACCTTCGCCTCGAGAACCGCGGCGAGCCTCACGATCGAGGCCGAAATCGATTCCATATCCCACTCGGGCAGCCCGTCGAAGAGTGCTTGCGCGAGCACGAATGCTTTGCGCAGCGCCTCGTCGTCGAGTTTGGCCCCGGCGCGCAATTGCTCGGCCGAGACGTCGAGCCGCCCCGCGAACAAGAACGCGCACAGCAGTCCCAAGTCGGACAGCCGCTCGATCCGCTGCTGCGCGAGCGTCGCGATGCGCTCGAAGACGGGCGCTCCGCCGGCCCACGTCGCGACGCGCTCGAGGAACTGCGCGGTGTCGAGCCGCTCGCGCAGATAGCGCCCGTTGAGCCAATCGAGCTTCTTGATGTCGAAGACCGGACCGCCGAGCGAGATGTGTTTGAGATCGAACCGTTCGACCATCGTCGTGAGGTCCATCAGTTCTTCGCCGTCGACCGGCGGCACCGAAAAGAGGCCGAGAAAGTTTGCGAGCGCCTCGGGCAGATACCCCATGCGCTTGTAGAACAGAATGCCCGTCGGGTTTTTGCGCTTGCTGAGTTTGGACTTGTCGGCGTTACGCAGCAGCGGCAAGTGTGCGATCTTCGGCATCTCCCAGCCGAAGGCGCGATACAGCAAGAGGTGCTTGGGTGCCGATGAGATCCACTCTTCGCCGCGCATGACGTGAGTGATCTCCATAAGGTGATCGTCGACGACGTTGGCGAGGTGATACGTCGGCCAACCGTCGGATTTCACGAGCACTTGCATGTCGACGCTCGTCCACTCGAATTCGATCGGACCACGCAGCAGATCGTCGACGACGACGCTCCCTTCGCGCGGCACGCGCAAGCGCACGACCGACGACAATCCCTGGGCTGCATTGGCCGCAAGTTCCTCGGGGCTCAGCGTGAGGCAGCGGCCGTCGTAGGCCGGAGGCCGTTTGGCGCGGACTTGCTCCGCGCGCATCTCTTCGAGGCGTTCGGGCGTGCAGTAACATCGAAAGGCGGCGCCGTTTGCGAGCAGTTCGTCCGCATAGCGGGCGTAGATGTCGAGGCGTTCGCTCTGCCGGTACGGCCCGTGCGGGCCGCCGACGTCGGGGCCTTCGTCCCACTGCAACCCGAGCCAATGCAGCGCTTCGAGGATGACGGCCTCCGAAGCGGCGGTGCTGCGCACTTGATCGGTGTCTTCGATTCGCAGCAGAAACTCGCCGCCGTGCTGTTTTGCAAAACAGTAGTTGATCAAGGCGACGTAGGCCGTCCCGACGTGCGGGTCGCCCGTCGGCGACGGAGCGACTCGTGTGCGAACGTTCACCGCGATCTAACCGACCAGCTCGCGCCGTTTACCGCATTCGCGTTCGACGAATTCGACGATCGTCGAGAGCGGCGCACCGGGTGTGAAGATCTCGCGTACGCCGAGCGCGCGCAATTCGCGCGCGTCGTCGGCCGGGATCGTTCCGCCACCGAAAAATACGATGTCGCCGGCGCCCTGCGCGCGCAGTTGCTCGAGCACCGCGGGGAACAGCGTCATGTGCGCGCCCGACAGAATCGAGAGCCCGATGCCGTCGGCGTCTTCTTGAATCGCGGTCTGCACGATCTGCTCCGGCGACTGAAAGAGCCCGGTATAAATCACTTCCATCCCGGCGTCGCGCAGGGCCCGCGCGATCACTTTGGCGCCGCGATCGTGCCCGTCGAGGCCGGCCTTGGCCACGATCACGCGCAATGGTCGAGTCGACATATCACGGCCGAGGTTCGCGCCGGGACGAAGGCTTACCCCGTATTGTCCGGTTCGGGGGCGGGTGGAGGCGGGGTCCTGATCGTGAACTCGGTGCCCTTCTCGTAGACGACGTTGGTCTCACGGCTACCGCCGATTGAGAACGGCACGCCGGCGGCCGAGCCGCCCGGATACTGGCGAACGTCGCCCGTGATGTGCCGGTCGAGCTGGCCCGGGTCGAGCCCGACGGCGAGCTTCTTGCCGTCGGGAAGATCGAGGGTCCGCACCTCGAGCGTCAAGACCCCGGGCTGCGGTCCACGTGCCGGCTTGGCGAAGACGACCACGCCGCGGCCATGACTCTCCGCCGGAAGAAACTGTCCATCGACCTCGGAGCTCGAGGACGTATCGAAGCCGAAGGTATCGCCCGTCTTGGCGTCCTGAGACGACAGCCGTTGGGTGAGGTGGACCGGGATGCGGACGACGGTTGCGACATAGGGTCCCTCGATCGCTAGTACGATCGCGAGCAACGCCGCGCGGATCATTACGTCGCTTTCGGCACCGGAGCGGGCAACGGAGTTCCCATCGCGGCCGGCGTCATCGCGGGTCCCGCCGCCGGCACCGAAGCCGGTGACGCTTCCGGCGCTGCGACCGGTGGAGCCGTCAACAGCGCTGCCGGGCCTTTGCGCGGCGGGATCGTCGTGACCCGGAACGCCGTGCCGACGTCGAGCACCAAGTCGCCCTGCGATTTCTTCGAGATGACGACGACGAGCGGATACACGTTCGTCTTCGTGGTGTTTTTCGAATAGTGACCATGCGGGGGCACCGTCGTGTCGATATTGACCCAAACGATGCGGCCGTCGGCGAGATCGATCTCGTCGGCCTGCAGCGTCAGCTGCCCGTTGTTGTCGCCTTGCGCCGGAACCACGACCGCAAGGCGGCCTTTCCCTGGCGTCCCAGCGGGAACGTCGATCGGTCCGAGCTTCGCTTCTTCCGTCGTGTTGTACGAAAACGTGTCGCCGACGTGCGCTGTCTGCGACGTTACGGGCTCCGTGAGCGCAACGTTGATGTTGACGCCGGTCGTGTACGCCGGGGTGGCGCTCGGTGAAGGATACGGCACGACCGGGTCGCCATGCATCACCGGAGGATTCGGAATGACCTGCGGGGCCTTGGGCGGCGGAGTCTGCGCGGCGGCGCCGGCAGCCAGCGCGATTGCGGTGAATGCGGCTATCGCCGCTAAGTTAAAACGCCGCACGTTCCGTGTACCGTCCGTAGACGTCAACCATTGCTTGCACGATCTCTCCCTCGGTTGCGAGTGCTTTGACCGCCTCGATAAGAGGCGGCATCACGTTGCGTTCTT
>Ga0302325_10008157_pt1 | contig 23091 bp, 27 predicted proteins | sample Palsa_T0_2_FD_201948 | JGI IMG/M metagenome (GOLD analysis project Ga0302325, IMG submission 201948) | Peat permafrost microbial communities from Stordalen Mire near Abisko, Sweden - Palsa_T0_2 | ecosystem: Environmental > Terrestrial > Soil > Palsa > Peat permafrost | place: Sweden: Abisko... | reverse complement strand
TGGGCTTGACGGTGGCTCCCAGGAAGGGACGGCCGAACTTGTTGAGGTACTCCCGCTCCATGACGATGCCGTGCGGAGGTCCGGGGAAGGTCTTCAGGTAGGCGGTGGGGATCCGCATGTCCTCGAGGCGCAGGGCCTTGAGGGCCTTGAAGCCGAACACGTTGCCGATGATCGAGGCCGTGAGGTTGGGCACGGAGCCCTCCTCGAACAGGTCGATGTCATGGGCGATGTAAGCGATGTACTGGTTGTCCGAGCCGGGGACCGGGTCCACCCGGTACGCCTTGGCCTGGTACTGCTTGTAGTTGGTCAGCCGGTCGGTCCACACCACCGTCCACGTGGCGGTCGAGGATTCGCCGGCCACGGCGGCCGCCGCTTCGATCGGGTCCACGCCCGCCTGGGGGGTGATCCGGTGGGCCGAAAGGACATCGGTGTCCTTGGGCACGTAGTCGGGCTCCCAGTAGCCCATCTTGGCGTAGGGGATGACCCCGGCGCCCCAGCGCTTCTCACCTTCCAGCGCCTGCTTGCCGTGCAAGTTGCCGTTGCCGCTTTCTGCCATGGAGCCTCCCTGAGTCGAATGGCTGTACTGCGCCTGTCCTCATACTGCCTTACAAACCTTAACCTGTCTAATACTGATTCCCCGCCCATTGATAGTGATATGACTATCTCAAATAGGAGTGACGGCGCGAACAGGCCCGACCAGCAAACCTTCTCGCCGGTCAGGCCAGTCGTCTCTAGGCGCTCGTCCCGAGGGTCGCCTGTGCAGGCGCTGGGCTCGGTCCAAACTGGATGGTTTAGGCAGGTGCGAGGCGAGGTCGCCCAGCCCTGCCCCGAATCAGCGGCCCGGCGCCCGCAGGGGACGAACTCGTGCGGCGGCGGCGGGAGCAGCGGCTGGAGGCGCAGCTGCGGCCCCGGCTCCCGATGCCTTGAGGGCTTCGGCTACGGCGTTGTTGACGAACTTCTGCACCGTAGCTTGCACCTCTTCCACGATGCCGCCGACCATCTTCAGCGCCGGCTCAGCCATTCCAATGACAGTCTCGAAGATGTCGGCCATTTCCTTCTCCTTCGCCTTGGTCGAATAACAGTGTTCAGATAACCAGCGAGAGCCCTCTGCCCCGCTGCTGTGAAACCATTTCCTTGCCCTTCCCGATCAGGTCGAAGACCAGCCCCTGCGCGGTGGACATGCCCGTGGACACGATGCCCTTCACCTGCTCGGAGGATGCCATCTCAGTCAGAGCGTCCTTGACCGAACCCCCACCGCTGAACAGGCCACCGATCAGCCCTTGCGCCGAAGACATGCTGCCGGAGATCACGGACTGGACATCGCCAGAACCCGCGACCGATCCCAATGCGTCCTTCATCACCGACACTCCCTGGGCGCCCGACTCGGTGCCTAGGAAATAGCCGAGCAAAAAACCTGCGACAACTTCCACGTCCCTGCTCCTCTCATCTTGCGAGTAGGTCCCTCCAGCAGGTTGCCGTAGTCACGGCATCCCACATTGTTGTCCATATCTGTACCAATTGCGAGTTTCTCTGACGCAGGTGAGCGGACGGCGCGCTTACGCCCTCCGACCCAGTGTCACTGCCGCCTCACGATGGAGGCGACCGAAGTTGTAGTACGCCGCACACGCGCCCTCCGAGGACACCATGCAGGTGCCGATCGGCGTCTCGGGCGTGCATGCAGTACCGAACACCTTGCACTCCCAAGGCTTGATGACGCCCTTGAGCACCTCGCCGCACTGGCACGCCTTGGGGTCGGCGACTCGAACACCGGGCACGTGGTACTTCAGCTCGGCGTCAAAGTCGGCGAACTCGGGACGTAGTTTCAGCGCGCTCTGGGAGATGAAGCCCAGACCCCGCCACTCGAAGTGAGGGCGCAACTCGAACACCTCGCCCAGCACGTTCAACGCCACCGGGTTGCCTTCTTCCCGCACCACCCGGGTGTACTGGTTTTCGATCTCGCAGCGACCTTCGGAGATCTGAAGGAGCAGCATGGCGATGGCCTGCAGGATGTCGAGTGGCTCGAATCCGGCGGTGACCAACGGCTTGCCGTAGTGGTCTGCCACGAAGCGGTACGGACGTTGACCAACAACTGTCGACACGTGGCCTGGTCCCAGGAAACCATCAAGCCTCAGGTCCGGGGACTCAAGGATGGCCTTGATGGGGGGCACGATCGTGACGTGGTTGCAGAACACGCTGAAGTTCGTGACCCCGTGATCACGAGCCTTCAGCAGGGTAAGTGCGGTAGAGGGAGCGGTGGTTTCGAACCCCACGGCGAAGAAGACAACTTCCCGATCAGGGTTCTCCATGGCGATCTTGAGGGAGTCAAGCGGCGAGTACACGAAACGGATGTCCGCTCCGCGGGCCTTCGCCTCCAAAAGATTGCCATTGCTCCCAGGGACCCGCATCATGTCCCCGAAGGACGTGAAGATGACGCTGCGATCCTGAGAATCCCGGTTCTCAGCCACCGCAATGGCGTCATCGACACGACCCATGGGAATGACACACACCGGGCAGCCCGGGCCGTGGACCAGCTCAACGCTGGACGGCAGGACGTGCTCGATACCGTGCCGGTAGATGGTATGGGTGTGGCCCCCGCACACCTCCATGAACTTGAAATGGCCGTCGCCTGCAAGCTCGGTGATCCGGCCTACCAAGGCCCGCGCGGCAGCGGGATCACGGTACTCGTCGACGAAGCGCATGCTGACCGAACTCCTTAAGCCGCTTGCTCGAGCTCGCGAGAACGGGCTTCGATTTCCGGCGTCTGGAGCTTTGTGGCCAGCGCCCCCCTGCCCTTGTTCACGAACTCAGCCATGAGTGCAAAGAGACCACCCAGCATGTCTCGGAAGCCCTGGGACGTGGTGATGGTCTTCCACGACTCCTCAAGCTCCTTGCGACCCTTGTCTCCCGCACGGGTGCCGAGCAGGTAGCCGATGATCAGCCCCACTATCGCTGCCATGCTTCTCCTCCTGTATTGGTCGTGACACTCGATGACGCTGTCATGGCCGCCATCTCGTCGGTGTATGCCTCGCCCATCATTTGCAACCCAGCCATCGCCTGCTCTGCTTCTTCCTCGTCAATCTTGGACATGGCAAAGCCGACATGGATGAGGACCCAGTCGCCTACCGCGATCTTCTCGTCCTCGAGCAACCCGATATTGATGACCCGGCCTACGCCGGCCACATCGACCCGGGCAAGATGCTCATGGTCGAGCATCTCGATGACCTGGCCAGGTATCCCTAAGCACATTGGACTTGCCTTTCCAGTTCGATTGTCACATCTTGCGGATTCGCGTGTACCGACTGATGCTGGACAGCGAAGCCAGGAACAGCACAAGTACGAACAGCACGAAGACGGCCAGCAGGCCGAGGAAAATGAAGCCGAGGACTGTCATGTCACATCTCGCGTATCTTCAAATAACGCGCAATGTCGGGCAGCGACTTGACAACTACCGCCGCCAGCAGCGCAAACACCAATGACATCACCAAACGTCGAATCATGCTCTGGTCTCCCTTCCAGCAGGTTGGCACACGTCGGTAAGCAGGTCGCCCACCAACTCAGTGAGCAACTCGCTCACCATCTCAACAGCTCGGTCGACGGCAGCAGCCACCGGTTCCGAGAGGCCCATCCCTTCCTCGATTGTCGCGGGCTGGCATCCAACTACCAGTATCCGACCGACGGAACCACCGAGGTTAGCCAAAGTCGTCAGCACCACAAGGGGACTCATGGTGTGAGCGTCCATCACCGGCACGATGTCGTCGCCTTGTTCGGCAGACGGCGGCGCGTCGGGTTCGAGCACTACGAGCGTTCCCGGGGGCTCATCCCCCATCGGCATTGCGTCGATGAGCACCAACACGTCGTAGCCCTGACAGAGCTCGTACGCCAAGTGAACCCCACGAATGCCGTAGTCCTCGATCTGTACGCAATCCGGCATGGGGAGCCGGGCCATACGGTTGGCCACCTCGACCCCGAAGCCGTCATCGCTGAAAAATATGTTGCCGATACCGGCGCACAAGATGCGGGGACTCATTGCCCGTCCCCCTCATCGGCGCCCAGGGAGCTCCCGGCCGAGCCGGTCGCCTTTTCCCCGGTTGCGGCTCCACCGTCTTGACTTCCACCGTCTTGACTTCCACCGTCTTGACTTCCCGCGCCGTAAATGGTGGGGAAGTCGAAGTCGCTCCACGGCGTCGTGCCGGCCCGGGCGGCATCGACGTCACGGCCCGCTTGGGCCATGGCCTCGACCTGGCCCTCCGCGATGGCGTCGGCCTCGCTCATCGGCTCGATCTCGTCGGGGTGGAAGTAATAGAAGCGACCCTGCATCTCGTACAATTCGGTAGCCGGGTCGCCATCCACCGTCACGGCGACGTGGAAACCGCCGTCAACGTCGTGGAACACCCCGGCCACAGTGGCGGTGAGGCCGGCCAGGAAGATGTCGTGCACGTCGGCCCGATGGCTCGGGCGCAACCGCACCCGGGAGCCCTTGCTGACCTCGACATCCGCGATCACCACGATGTCGGACCACGGGTCGAACGATGCGTCGATGACCGGGTCGAGCCACGGAACGGGTTCCGGATCGGTCGGGTCGATGCGCGTGGGGCCGGCGTCGAGGGTCCGGATGTCGCGCATGGTGCCGTGGAGTTTGTCCCACGACCCCTCTTCCATGTTGTCGCAGCGGTCGATGATGGCCCGGGCACGGGGATCGGTACCCCGGGCCTCGGCCTTTTCCTCGTCGGTCAGGGTCAGGACTCGCAGCGCCAGGATCTCGTCGATCTCGCAGCCGTCGTGGAAGTCGCCGTCGCTCTCCGGGGCAATGGCCGGATAGTCGTACAGGATGATGGGCGACGCCAGCACCAGGTCGGTGGCGCCCGCCGAGCCCACCAGCACGGCGTAGGACCCGATGCTCTTGCAACTGGCCACCGCTTGCTCGCTGCCTTCGGGCGGGTCGAACACCGAGCAGAATGCGCCGTCTTCCAGCGCGGCCAAGGTGTGCACGGCAATCAGCGAGCGCCGCATGACCTCTTCCCGGCCCGTTTCGAGGTCGGACCAGGGGGTCGAGTTCTCGACCTCGATGGTCACCTTGATGAGCACGCCGGGGCCATCGGCCCATTGCGCAGTCACCCGGGCCTCACCGGCGATGGGTTCGGTGGTGCGCACGATGCGACCAGCGGGCGGAGCGTCGGCTCCGGCCGTGGCGTCGGTCACGATCTCGGTGTCCTCCGACGCGGGGAAGTTGAGCGGCACAGTCAGCGCGGCGTTGGCCAGCGGCAGCAACGGGATCACACCCAGATCGAAGTCCTGCTCGATCGCCTCGTCCCACTCCATCCACACCCGGTCGTCCACCTCAAGCTTGCCTGTTCGGGTGAAGCCGCCGGGCACCGAGTCGTCGGCCACCTCAAGCGCACGATGCTGCAATTGGAGGAAACGCAGCCGCACCGCGATCTGGGGCTCGGTGCCCGGATCGACGATCAACTCGGTGCGCTGCAGGCAGCGCTCGTGGGGGTCCACCTGGAGCCAAGCGGGCGGAACCAGCACGCCCCACTGGAAGCGGACAGCACCCCGGTTCTTGCCATTGGTGGCGTGGTAGGGGTACAGGACGTAGCCCTCGTACAGCACGGCGTTGGCCACGCCGCTGGCCGTGGCGAAGCGGCGCTCCATCTTCTCGGACAAGAGCCGGTCGGCGCTGCGTGCAGGCGCCGTCATACGTCCTCACCGGCCTGCTTCAGCAGCACCTCGATGGTGTCTTCCCACGTGGGCAGCGCCTTGCTCACCTTGAACTTGGTGAGCAGGTCAATCGTCTCCGTGCGGGCCCGGATCCAGCCGCTGTTGGGGAAGTACATGTCCATGCAGTCCCGCCACACCTGGACGGGCATGCGAAACGACCGGTCCTTGTTCCAGCCCACCGGCTCGGCCGCGAACCCGGTGCCGTTGTCGCCGTTGGTGAAAAAGGTGCCGGCAAACAGGAACTGCAGCGGTACCTCGCCGTCGCGCAGGCTGTGCAGGTACTTGTTGCCCGCTACCTCGAAGTCGTACGTGGCCGTCATGGGCAGATCGACCTCAGTCGTACCCTCGAACCGGGGCACAATGACCCCGGTGTGGGTCCACAGGAACGGCTTGAGGGTCGTACCCCAGCGCTTGGGGTCGTCAAACAACTCATACAGCCGATCGTGATCTTCGCCCTGGTATGAGCGGCGCTGGGGCTCGATCATGATCTGGGCCCGCAGGGCCACGGCGTGGACATAGGCGCCGGAGGCCTCGGTTATGCGCGTCCGGAAGTTGATCGTCGGGACGGCCGCGTAGTTTTGCGCCCGGGCGTCGAGGATCTCGAAATCGAGAGAGCTCATCAGGCTTTCTGGGCTCTCGACTTGACTCGGTCGAAGAACGCCTCGAGGGCCTCCCGGGCTTCCTTGCCACCGTCGAATCCCCGCCACAGCTTGCGCATTTCGCCCACCAACTCGTAGCAGGCGTCGATGGGGACCAGGAAGCACTCCGGATTGTTGCCCGTCTTGTCCTTCTGGACGAGAAATGCCTCGACATCGGGGAGGATGCTGCCCAAGCTTGGGTTGGCCGCCACGACCTCGTCCCAGATCTCCAGGGACAGGAGTGACTCGGTCGCGCCGGCCGGGCTCGGGTAGAACGCCGCCACCCGCTTCAACTCGGAGTTGACCAGGAAGAACGCCACACTCACGGGAATCTGCAGGGCATCCCATTGCATCTGGGAAAGCTCGAAATCGGGGAATGTCAGATACCGCTCAGGCACCGCCAGATAGTGCTTGCCGCCCGAGCCATCCGGGGTGAACAGCAAGTAGCACGGCCGGCACGAGCACATCAGGTTGCGCGCCTTGAGGTCGACCAGATGGCCATGCTCGTCGGGGATCGGTTCCCCGCACAGCTCGCATACCTCGCCCGGGCGGGGACGGCGGGCCACGCTGCGGTCACGGATACGCTCAAGTACCTTGAGCGGCTCACGGGGCACGTCGCTGACCGGGGGCGCGCCGGGGCCGGTCGGGACGCGGGAGCGGATCGGCCCAGTAGTTGTCCCAGTCGTCGCGGTACTGGGCGCGGCGGTGGCACCGTTGCCACCGTTGGTCGCACCGAGTCCGCTGGCTGAGTCGCTCATATTCCTTCACTCATCGTTGTTGCTGTTCTCATCACTTCATTCTTACGCCTGCGAGACCAGTTCGGCCGGGCACTCTTCGTACACCGGCTTCTTCGTCCCCAGCGAGATCGGTACCGGGGCTCCCACCGGAACAACTTCTTCGGTGGGTTGTTCGACGTCGATGATGATGATCTCGGGTGCCGCCTCCGCGATGGCGGTCTCCACTGCCATGCGCAGCGTCACGGTGGACGACGGGCATCCATGGCAGCTGCCCAACAGGTTGAGGTGGACTGCGCCGGCGGCGGCGTCAATATCTAGAAGTTCGACGTCCCCCCCATGGGTGGCCAGCATCGGCCTGACGCCCTCCAGAGCACGGGCGACGCGTGTCGCCAGGTCATCGGGATGAATTCCGTGGACGAGGAGCAAGCTCGAAATGAGCTCGTCGTGGGCCAAGCGGTCCATCAGTGCTGGATCGCTTTCCCCCACTACCTCGACGATTCGCGCCAAGCCACCGCCATACAAATCGGTGACCAGGCCCAACATCTCTTCAGCCTGACCGTATAAGCGCGGATCAGCAGCTGCTCGAAGCTCGTCGAGCAGCTGCTCGATCCGGTCACCAACGGCCCGGAGGTTCTTCTTCTCGGCCATGGGCCCCCCTCCGGGGTCAATTTAGTTACACCAACAACTGGCCTCCCCGGTCACCCGGGGAGGCCAGTCACAACCTTTGTCAACCGACCTGCAGGGTGCAATCCTCGGCCGCGGAGGCAGGTGAGTGCGTCCGCTTGAGGACCTTGCCCTTGCCCAGGTACATGTGGACGCCACACGGCAGGCAGGGGTCGAACGACCGGACCGCACGCATGATGTCGATGCCCTTGAAGTTCTCGAGGCTGTTCTCCTCGAAGATGGGGGTGTTCATGACCGCATCTTCGTAGGGTCCCGGCGTCCCGTAGCTGTCACGCGGGTTGGCGTTCCAGGGGGTCGGAGGGTACGGGTGGTAGTTGGCGATCTTCCCGCCCCGGATAACCAGGTGATGGGAGAGAACACCGCGGACCGCCTCGATGAAGCCGCAACCGATGGCCTCGTCGGGCACCGTGAACGGCGACCAAGTCTTGGTGTGTCCGGCGCGAACTTCCGCCAGTGCCTTGTCCATGAAGTGCAGGGCGCAGCAGCAGGCGTACAGCTGGAAGTAGGACCGGGCACGGTCACGCTCGATGGCGTTGGACCACTTCGGGACATCCCACACGAAGTCCGCAGCCGGCTTGAGGGCCGTCCGGGGCAGGTGGAACTCGATCGAGTGACCAGTGGCCTTGATGTAGCCGATATCCACCAGGCCCGAAAGGGCGATGGCGAAGAGACGGGCCAAGGGGCCGCCGCCAGTGTCCAGAGCGAGGTGATCGCGACCGTCGAACCAACGAGGAGCCATGACCCAGCTGTACTTGCCGTCGAAGTCGCGCTTCTGGGGCTGCGGGATCGTGTGCTGGTTCCACGGGTGACGGCGATCCACTGGGTTGCCCAAGGGATCCTTGGTCACGAACATCTCCTGGCCTTCCCAGTCGTCGTAGAACGAGTGACCGAGGAGGATCCGGATGCCGAGGTTGATGTCGACCAGGTCGTTGGTCACCAGCTTGCCGTCGACGACGACGCCCGGGGTGACGAACATGGCACGACCCCAATCGGTCATGTTGCGGTAGTTGAAGTCGCAGTGATCCGGGTCCTGGAACGAGCCCCAGCAACCGGTCAGGATGCGACGACGGCCGACTTCTTCGTAGCCCGGCATGGCGTCGTAGAAGAACAGGAAGAGGTCCTCGTGCAGGGGCACGACCCGCTTCATGAACTCGGCATAACGCATCAGCCGGGCGTAGTAGTCGGTGAACAGCTGGATGGTCGCCGTGGTGCCGTTGCCGCCCGGATACAGGGTGGACGGGTGAACGTGACGGCCTTCCATGAGGCAGAACATCTCACGGGTCCAGCGGCTGACCGCCAGAGCCTCACGGTAGAACTCACCCGAGAACGGGTTGAGCGACCGCATGATGTCGCCGATGTAGGCATAGCCGTGGGACGCCGCGTTAGGGGCGGGGGTCCGGTTGGCCAGGTCAAGCACGCCCGGGTTGGTCTCTGCGACCATCTTCTCGCAGAAGTCGACGCCTACCAGGTTCTCCTGGAAGATGTTGTGGTCGAACATGTACTCGGCCGCTTCACCCAGGTTGGAGATCCACTCACCCAGGTGCGGGGGAACAACGCCGAACGCCATGTTCTGGGTCCAGGTCGAAACCTCGCAGTGGTTGTCACCACAAATACCGCAAATGCGGCTGGTGATGTAGTGGGCGTCCCGAGGGTCCTTGCCCTTCATGAAGATGCTGTAGCCACGGAAGATCGACGAGGTGGAGTGGCAGTCGACGACCCGGCCGCGACCGAAATCGATCTTCGTGTAAATCCCCAGGCTGCCGACGATGCGCGTGATCGGATCCCACGCCATCTCGACCAGCCCGCTGGCCTGTTGTGTCCTAGTAGGCATACTCGACTACCTCCACTCGCCCTTGTACCCGGTCAGGAGCTTCTTGCCTGGCGTACGCCACTTCGGCTCCTCGTCCACGGTCTTGCCGGTAATACGACGCAATCCACGGATCGCGCCTCCATAAACCCCCGAAGCAGCGGTCGAAACCCTAGCACCGGGGGGCTCATCCATGAAGGGCATGAACTTGTCCGGGAAGCCGGGCATGGTGCAACCGATGCAAATACCGCCGACGTTCGGGCAACCGCCCACGCCGTTGGTCCATCCCCGCTTGGGGACATTGCACTTCACTACGGGACCCCAGCAGCCCAGCTTCACGATGCATTTGGGCGAGCCGTACTCGTCGGCAAAGTCGCCCTGCTCGTAATAGCCGGCCCGGTCGCAACCCTCATGCACGGTGTTGCCGAACAGCCACAGGGGCCGCAGGGCATCGTCCAAGGGGATCATCGGAGCTTGGCCAGTGGCCTGGTACAGCAGGTACAGGATGGTCTCCGACAGGTTGTCGGGGTGGACCGGGCAGCCAGGCACGTTGACGATCGGCAGTCCGGCCTTGGACTTCCAGCCCCATCCGAGGTAGTCCGCGACGCCCATGGCCCCAGTGGGGTTGCCGGACATGGCGTGAATGCCACCGTAGGTGGCGCACGTACCAACGGCCAGGATGGCCGTTGCCTTCGGAGCCAGGCGGTCAAGCCACTCGCTCGTGGTCATGGGCTGATCGGTGGCCGGGTTGTTCCCGAAACCGCACCAGTAACCCTCGCGCTTGATGGCCTCGTTGGGGATGGACCCCTCGACCACCAGCACGAACGGCTCCAGCTCGCCCCGCTCAGCCATGAAGAACCACTCGATGAAGTCGTCTGCTCCACCAACCGGCCCGCACTCAAAGTCGATGAGTGGCCAGTGAACTGCGATCTTCGGCAGTCCGGGCAGTGCCCCAAGGGCAATTTCCTCAATGCTGGGCTGGGTAGCCGAGGTGAGAGCGACGGAGTCGCCATCACAGCTCAGTCCAGCGTTGATCCACAAGACGTGGACAACAAGTTCGTCAAGCGCAGATGCCATACTGCTTTGCCTCCCGCGGTCCTAGAGGACGGCGCATGGTGCGCCAGGGATGAGGTATAGGGGATTGTGTCGGGCGTGTAAATGGGTGTCTTTCACACCCATATACACAAGCTTCACACAGGGCTGACCTGGATATATGACCTAATACGTCAGGATTTCCCCCATCTGGGGGAGACTTTTCCGGCGAGTCGCCCAGGACGGCGAGAAGCGTCACAATGGCGCCATGAGCGACCTCCAAGCGGAAGTCTTCCCCGAGCGTGTGGAGCTTGAGGTCATCGACAGCGTGCCCCCCGTGACCACGATGGGCGCCATGGCATCGTTCAGCGAGCGGGGCCTCACCCTCACCGTCACCGACCCGGCCGCCATCGCCGCCTTTCCCGCCGCCACCCTGGTCCGGGCCAGCTACGGCGACCACTCGGGCTTCTGCCAGTTCGACAGTTCCGTGGTCGAGGCGACCCTTTCTGCCGCCCCGGGCGGGGTCGGGGTCATCCGCCTGGAGCCGCCCAAGCAGGTGACTACTACGCAACGGCGCCGCTTCGTGCGGGCCGACGTGGATCTCACCATCCCGGTGGCGCTGCTGGATGGCAAGGCCATGACCTTCCTCAGCGCCCCCGGTGAGGTTGGCAACCTGGGCGGGGGTGGCCTGATGATGATCATCGCCGCCCACCCGTCGCTCAAGGTGGGCTCGAAGCTGGCGGTAGCCATTACCGTTCCGGGCGGCGACGCGGTGCTGGCGCTGGGGCGGACGGTGCAGGTGGTCGTGGGACAGGAAGGGCCGGCCACGGTGCGCCTCGCCTTCACCTCCATCGACGCCACCGACCGGGACCGCATCGAGCGCTTCGTGTACCGCAAGCTAGGCGGCACGGCGCCCGCCAAGCTGTGGGCCTCGGGCAAGATCACTTCCACGCAGCCCAGCCCCGCGTAGCCTGTTAATTTGACACCGGTGTGCGGGCGGCGGCCTGGGCGCGGCCTCGACACCACCTAGAGAAGCCACATGGAGAAGGTGAACACCCATCACAACGCGCAGCGGCACCGTGCAGGAACAGACGCTCAAGGCCGAGGAGTTGGCCCAGGCCCAGGCCGAGAAGGAGGAGATGGACATCCTTCTCAAGGTCCGGGCCTTGTTGGCCACCGCCGAGTCGAGCGAGTACGACGGCGAAGCGACGGCGTTCCGATCGAAGGCCGACTCGCTGGCCGAGCGCTACGAGATCGAGCCGTCCCTGCTGGCCTTCCCCCGGGAACACCTGAAGGTGGCCGTGGTCATGGCCGAGATCAGCAGGCTGAAGGAATTCCTCGACGCCTACGAGGCCGAGGACGAGACGTGGGAGACCAAGACGGCGGAATGGTCTTCCCTGCTGGACGAGTACGACGGCGTACTGGAGGTGGCATGCGACATCCTGTGCCTGCCCCTCAAGCGCCTTCCGTACGGGTGCCGGCGTCATTTCCGGCCCGACGATCGGGCCAAGATCGAAAAACTCATCTGGGATCGGGTCAACTCGGGCAACCACGCCGCCTTCGAGGGGCACACGTTCGAGTCTCTGACCCGGAGTAATAGTGAGGCGGAGCTCAGCGCTTCGCCGGAAAGCTAGGTGGCACCAATGATCGCAGTCGTGACGATCACCAAGAACGTCGACAATCCCTCCGAGCCGTCCTGGGTGCCGATCGACCAGCTCGTCGGCCCCGTGTCGGTCGGCGCCGAGGCCATGGTCATCGAGGGCTACACCGGCGACGTAGCCGACGGCCACATCGCCGAGATCGACGATGCCGGTCGGCGGGTCCGGGTCGATGTCGACTGGGACAGCCTGCGCACCATCTTGGACGAGAAGTACGAGGGCGAAGAGGGCGGTGGAACGGCATTTGAGTCGAGCCCCGACAAGTTCGGCGGCAAGGCCATGGGCCCGGGTGGGGTCCGGTGGGGCATCGAGCGCCCGCCTCCCATGAAGAAGACACCCGCCCCCTAAGCGACCACTAAGCGGCTTTAGTCGCGGACGGTACAGCCGATCCGCAGCAGCCCCTGGTCGCGGGTGATGAGCACGCTCTGGACGTGATAGCCGTCCGGGGAGACCGTTACCCCGGGCAAGGCGGCACTGCCGGTCACGCCGCTCGCCACGAAGATTCCGTCGTCGGACTCGGACAGGTCGTCGAGCATGAACACCTTGCCCGCCTCGCCTGCGTCGGCCACCATCTGGCGCTCCTCGTCGCTCTGCGGCGCGGGCCGTCCCTGCATGTCGCCCCCGAGCAGGCGCACGGCGCACGCCGTGATCACGCCCTCCGGCGCGCCCCCGATCCCGGCCGACAGGTCGATGCCGCCGCCCGGCACCAGCGACGCCAGGCCCGCCATGACGTCACCGTCGGGGATCTCGACCACGCCCGCCCCGGTGGCCCGGATGCGGCTGATCATCTCGACGTGGCGGGGCTTGGCCAGCACCGCCACCCGCAACGTGGCCACCTTGACTCCGAGGGCCGCCGCCACCGTGGTCAGGTTGTCCTCGATGGGCGCCTCAATGTCGATGGCGCCATGCGCCCCCGGCCCCACCACCAACTTGTCCATGTAGAAGCCCACGATGGGGGCGAAGGTATGACGGGGGGCGGCAGCCAGCACGGTGATGGCCCCGGGCCAGCCACGGGCACACAGGTTGGTCCCCTCCAGCGGGTCGACCGCCAAGTCGAACTCGGGCCCGTGGCCGCAGCCGATCTCCTCCCCGGCGTACAGCATGGGGGCGTTGTCCTTTTCCCCCTCCCCAATGACGACGACGCCGTGCCCCGGCACGGTGGCCAAATGGGCGCGCATGGCCTCGACCGCGGCGTGGTCGGCTGCGATCTTGTCTCCCCGTCCGATCCAGGAATGGCAGCGGGCAGCGGCAACGGTGGCGGCGTCGAGCAGGGGGAGCGCCAGCGAAGCCATACGGTCTTGCCAGGGCGCGTCGGGAGAACTGAGCATCGTGTCAACCTAGGGGGGAGCTGGGAAAAATGCCTCCCCCGCGATGGTGACGCCTGGGTGGAGACTCGCGGTTGTCCGCTCCGTCCGATCGGGACGGTACCGCATGCGTGGTTCAATCAACGCATGCGCATTGCGGTCATCGCCCCTCCGTGGGCCCCCATCCCACCGGCGTTGTACGGCGGTATCGAGCTGATCGTCGACGAGCTGGCGCGGGGATTCCAGGCTGCGGGCCACGAAGTGGTCCTGTTCGCGACGGGCGATTCCACCTCTGAGGTGCCGACCAAGTGGGTCCTGGACAAGGCCCAGGGCCACCGCATCGGCGTGGCCGTCCCCGAGCTGCGTCACGTCATGCACGCCTACGAGGCGGTGCAGGGCTACGACATCGTCCACGACCACACTGTGCTCGGGCCCATCTACGCCGAGCGGTACCCCGACCTGAACGTCGTCACCACCATCCACGGGCCGTTCAACGACGAGCTGACCGATATCTATGCGCGCATCGCCAACCGGGTGCCGATCATCGCCATCTCGCACGACCAGCGCAGCCATGTGCCCGACATCCCCGTCGCCCGGGTCATCCACCACGGGCTCGATCCGTCGGCCTTTCCGGTGGGTCGGGGCGACGGCGGGTACTTCTTGTTCCTGGGGAGGATGGCGCCCGAGAAGGGGGCTCATCGGGCGGTCGAGGCGGCGTGGAAGGCGGGAGTGCCGCTGCTTCTGGCGGCCAAGATGCGAGAGCCGTGGGAGCTGGAGTACTTCGAAACCTACGTCAAGCCCTACCTGAACGACGACATTCGCTACCTGGGCGAGGTCCCCTACCAGGAGAAGCTGCGCCTCCTGGCCGGGGCGCGGGCCCTGCTCAACCCGATCCGGTGGGCCGAGCCGTTCGGGCTTGTCATGGTGGAGGCGTTGGCCTGCGGAACCCCGGTGCTGACCTTCCCGGAGGGTGCCGCCCCGGAGATCGTGGAGGATGGCAAGACGGGATTCCTATGCCGCAACATCGCCGAGATGGCTGAGCGCATCGGACAGGTTGACCAACTGGACAGGACGCTGTGCCGGGCTGCGGTAGACGATTACTTCTGCACCACCCGCATGGTGGCCGAGCATCTGGACCTGTTCGAGGACCTGCTCGCTTGATTCGTTTTGCCGTCGATTGACTTTGGGGCTCGCGGGGAAGAACGCAGGTATGACAAACACCGATGACCTCAAGGGCCGGGCCAAGGAAGCGACCGGTGCCCTGACCGGCAACAAGGACCTGAAGCGTGAAGGCAAGATCGATCAAGCCAAGGGCAAGGCCAAGGACGTGGTGGACGACGTGACCGACAAAGTCACGTGACCGACAAGGTCAAGGGCGTCGTCAACTAGACGTTTCTGCCTCGCCGTTGGCTACGGTGGGAGACGTGGAGGAGGAGTCGGAGCCTGACGAGCCGCGGATAGTTGACGTGGACGGCATGGAGCTCCACCTCGACGCCGCCCCTGACGCCAACGGCGAGGTGCACACCGCGCTTCCGCCTCGGCTGGAAGCGTGGCGGCGACGCAGCGCGGCGGGCGCCATTCTCACCGGAATCGGGTTGGGCCTGAAGGCGGCGCTCGAGCCCGAGCGGGACGAGCCGTCGATCATCATGCAGGCGTCCGGCACGCCCCCGACCGACCTTTCGGTGGAGGCGGAGTTGGGCGGGATCCTCCCGGCCGACAACGTGGTGAAGATCCGCCCCTGGCTGCTTACCCCGCCGTCCGCCGCTGCGACAGCCGGGTCTCCGCTCGACGGGACCCCAGTCACGGCAAAGGTCGCCCAGGCAGCCGACGACGTTTCCCCGGTCAACGGGGCGGCGCACTCGGATGACGAGTCGACGACGCCGGACGACGCACCATGAGCGAGGACGACGCGCCGATTGTCGTTGCCAAACCCACGGCCATGGTGCGGTGGGAGTACCAGGTGGGGTACTTGGTGGCGGGCATCGCAGCGGCAGGCGGCGTCACCGTCGTGACCAGCGGGCACAGCGTGAAGTACGCCGGGGATCTGTTCTCCGCCGCCACCTTTGGGATCTTGGTCATTGCGGCCGCGCTTCTCTTGGCCGCGGCGGTGCATCACGGGCACCGGTTGCTGGCGGCCATGGTCGGCATTCCCAGCCTGCTGCTGACGAGATACCTGCCCATCGAAGTGGCGGTTATGGTGCTCGTCATCCTGCTGGTCATGCGGACCAGCAACGCCCAGTCGCGGGCTCGTCGGGGCATACCGCGCAAGACCTCGGCCGAGCGCCGGGCGGCCGAAGAAGCTCGCATCGCGGCCAAAAAGCTCAAGCACAAGACGCCCGCGGCCCCGGGGGCGTCCAACAAGCCTGCCGCCAATCGCCGTTACACCCCGCCCAAGCCCAAACCGCAGCGCCCCGTGGCCAAACCCGACCCCAAGGGCGACGCCAAAGGCGAGGGCAAACCCGAGGCCAAACGGGGCGACAAGAAGCCCACCAAGTAGCGCTTGGCGCGCGCCGGTGTCTTCGACGCCGGGACCGGCTGACTGGCCGGTCAGCCGGGGACGAGGGCCGAGCGGAGGAACGACAGCAGCTCTCGGCGGCGGCGCACCAGCGAACGGGCGGTCGGTTCGTACCCCAGGGCCCGCAACACCTCCACCTCCGTGGCGACGCCGATCACGGCCGAATAGGAGGCCAACAACAACAGCCGGGGATCGTGGCGGCGCATCGCCCCGGCGTCCATTTCCACCTCGAGGAAGGCAGCCGCCCGGTTGATCAGCGGCCCCAACGCGGCGGTCAGGCGGGTGGCGGCGGGGGGTCCCAGCCGGCTCACCTCGCGCAGCAGCCCCAGCAACTCGGGGCGGCGGGCGGCCAAACGGAACACCGACCGGACGATCGCCTCCACCCGGTCCCAGCCGTTGTCCCCTGCCCCATACAGCGCCTGCTGCAACGCCTCCGACAACTCGGCCGCCGCCTGGTCGATGGCCGCGTCCAGCAACGCCTCCTTGGACGGGCAGTAGTACAGGATGGTTTGCTTGCGCACGCCGAGCTCGCCGGCCAGGGCGTCCAGGCTGGTGGCGTCGTAGCCACGCGAACCGAACGCCAAGAGCGCGGCGTCGACCACACGTTCGCGGGTGCTGGCGCTAGTCATCTACCAAATGGTAGATACTAAGGATGCTCCGTGAGGCACTAGCCGGCCAGCGCATCGCCATTACCGGCGCCACGGGCTTCCTGGGCACGGCCCTGGTCGAGCGGCTGCTGCGCCAGATTCCCGATGCTGAGTTGGTCCTGGTGGTACGCCCCGGCCGGCGGGGAGCGGCTGATCGCATCCGGCGCGAGATCCTGCGCAACGACTGTTTCGACCGCCTGCGGCGGGAGCTGGGCCCGGCGTTCGACGCCGAGATGGCGCGCCGCATCATCCCCCTGGCGGGCGATGTGGCCACCGACGGGCTGAGTCTCGACGCCGAAGGGCAGGCACTGTTTGCCACCTGCCCCACCGTGATCCACTCGGCCGCCTCGGTCAGCTTCGACTCGCCGCTGGACAGCGCAGTGGAGGTCAACCTGCTGGGACCGAGCAGGGTGGCCACCACCATGGCCGCGGTCCGGGCACTCCCGGGCGCCCCGACCGAGATGGTGCCGCCCCACATGATCGCCGTATCCACAGCCTACGTGGCGGGCATCCGGCGGGGCGATGCACCCGAGTCGCTGTTGCCCGACACGCCCTTCGCCACCGAGATCGAGTGGCGGCCCGAGGTGGTGGCGGCCCGTCGAGCCCGAGCCGACTACGACGCCGAGAGCCGCGAACCTCGTCACCTGGCCCATTTCACCTCCAAAGCGCGCTCAGAACTGGGCGCGGCCGGAACCCCGGTGCTGTCGGCCAAGGCGGAGAAGCTGCGCCAGGAATGGGTCAAGGACTCGCTGGTGACAGCGGGCAAGGCACGCGCCCGTGGGCTCGGGTGGCCCGACGCCTACGCCTACACCAAGGCGCTGGGCGAGCGGGCGCTTATGGAGTCGCGCGGCGACGTGCGGGTCAGCATCGTGCGCCCGTCGATCATCGAGTCGGCCCTGGCGGAACCGATGGCGGGATGGATCCGGGGCTTCCGCATGGCCGAGCCGGTCATCATCAGCCTGGGCAAGGGCCTGCTCAAGGAGTTCCCCGGCCTGCCCGAAGGCGTGGTCGATGTCATCCCGGTCGACCTGGTGGTGGCGGCCATCGTGGCCGTGGCGGCCAACGGCGGACCGCCGGCCGGCGCCCCACCCGCCGTGTACCAGGTGGCGTCCGGTTCCCGGAACCCGCTGCGCTACCGCCAGCTGGTCGAGTTGGTGCGGGACTGGTTCGGCGAGCACCCCCTGGCCGACAGCAATGGCCAGCCCATTGTCGTGCCCGAGTGGACCTACCCCGGGCGAGGCCGGGTCCAGAAGCAGCTGGCCCAGGCCACCCGGATGCTGTCGGCGGCCGAGAAGGCGATGTTGTCCCTGCCCCTGCGGGGTCGCCAGGCCGAGCTGTCGGCCCGGCTGGAGGACAAGCGGGCGGAGGCCGAGCGGGCACTGGGCTACGTCGAGCTGTATGGCGCCTACACCGAGACCGAGGCGGTGTTCCGGGTCGACCACCTGCTCGAGCTATGGAACTCCCTGCCCGAGTCCGATCAAGTTGACTTCCTGTTCGACCCGGCGGGGATCGAATGGCCTTTCTATATACGCGACACGCACATGCCCTCGGTCGTGGTCCACGCCCGGGTGCGCATGGCCGGTTTGACCAAGCGTGGTCCGGCCGCACCGCAGCGCGAGACGCGCGAGGCGCGGGGCCGGCGCGCCGTGCTGTCTCCCGACCGCCAACTGGCGGTATTCGACCTGGAAAACACTCTCATCGCGTCGAACGTGGTCGATTCCTACGCCTGGCTGGCCACCCGGCGTATCGACGATGAAGACCGGCTGCGGTTGGTCCTTCGTACGCTGCGCGAGGCTCCACGCCTCCTGGCCCTCGATCGGCAGGACCGGGGGGATTTTCTCCGCCATTTCTACCGCCGGTATGAAGGTGCGCCCGTGGCCCGGCTGGAACAGGACTCGTGGGGTTTGTGGAGCGACCTGCTCCTGGCCAAGGCGTTCCCGGCGGGGATACGGCGGGTGCGGGCCCACCGTCGGTTGGGCCACCGGACGTTGCTCATCACTGGCGCCCTGGACGTGGCCATCGAACCGCTGCGGCCCTTGTTCGACGATGTGATGTGCGCCTCGCTCGGAGTGCGCGACGGGCGCTACACCGGTGAGCTGCTGGCCGCCCCGCCCACAGGCGAGGCCCGGGCCATGCTGATGGCCGACTACGCCCGCACGTGGGGCCTGAAGTTGGAGGAATCGGTGGCGTACGCCGACTCGGCAAGTGACCTTCCCATGCTCGAGGCGGTCGGACATCCCGTGGCAGTCAATCCCGAGACCAAACTGGCAGCCATCGCCCGCAAGCGGGGCTGGCACGTCGAGCAATGGCCGCGCTCCCCCGGTGGTCCCCGACCCTTGCTGCCCATCGCCCGGGCGGGGGCGAACAGATGACGGCAAACAGATGATGGCGAACAGTTGAAGGCGCTGCTGTTCGAGCGTTCGATGCCTAAGTTCGCGGCCGCCCGGGTGGCGTCGGGGTGGCGCAGCGGGAGCGGGGCGCGGGTTGGGCCGTTGCGGCTGACCGATGTCGACGAGCCCGACCTGCCGGCCTCGGGCTGGCAACGGGTCAGGCCCCGCCTGTCGGGTATCTGCGGCAGCGACCTGGCCAGCATCGACGGCCGGTCGTCGCGGTACTTCGAACCACTGGTCAGCTTTCCTTTCATACCGGGCCATGAGGTGGTGGGCGAACTGGACGACGGCACTCGGGTAGTGCTGGAACCGGTCCTGCGCTGCGTCACCCGGGGCATCGACCCGCCCTGCCCAGCGTGCGCCTCCGGTCAGACCAACCGGTGTCGCAACATGGCATTCGGGCACCTCAAACCAGGGCTGCAGACCGGCTATTGCGCGCCCACGGGCGGCGGCTGGGGCGCCACGTTGGTGGCGCACGACTCGCAACTGCATGCCGTGCCCGAGTCGTTCACCGACCAAGCGGCGGTTATGGTCGAGCCCACGGCGTGCGCCCTGCACGGCGCCCTCTTGGGACCAGCCGGCGGTCACGAGACCGCGGTGGTGATCGGGGCAGGGACGCTTGGGTTATGCACGGTGGCTGCCATTCGACGCCTGCGGCCCGACATCGACAACCTGGTGGTGGTGGCCAAGCACCCCGAGCAGCGCCGCCTGGCCACCGAGTTGGGTTCGTGCACCATCGTCCAACCGGGCGAGCTGGCCCGGGCGGTGCGCCGGCGCACCGGCTCGTTGGTCCTGGACTCCGGCCAGCTGACCGGCGGGGCCAGTCTGGTGTTCGACTGCGTCGGCTCCAGCCAGTCCCTGGCCTCGGCCCTGGCGGTGGTGGAGCCGGGCGGCACGATCGTCCTATTGGGCATGCCGGGTGAGGTCAAGGTTGACCTCACCGGGCTGTGGCAGCGCGAGGTGTCCATCACCGGGGCCTACGCGTACGGCACGGAACAGCTGGTCAGCCCCGCCTCGGGCCAACCCCGACGAACGTTCGACCTGTCCTTCGAGCTGGTGGCCGACGCCGGCCTGGAACGTCTCGTCTCAGCCCTCTACCCACTCAACCGGTACCGGGAGGCGATCGAGCACGCGGCCGACGCGGGCCGCCGGGGCGCTACCAAGGTGGCCTTCGACCTCCGGACCAGCAAGAAGTTTCGTAGCAAGGAGACACAAGCCTGATGCCTCGCCCCGGGTTCGTCCTCGAGGTCGACCGCTCCACCCCACCGACGCTGTGCTGGCACGGCGAGGGTTTCAAGCTGCTTCGCCTCCCTGTGGGCAGCCGAATCCTGTACCCACCCGAGCCGCTGGCCGCACTGAAGGATCCCGACGAGGCGATCCGCCAGGCCCTGCTGCACCCCGTCGGCGACTCGGCCCCGCTCCCCGAACTGCTCAAGGCGGGGATGCGCCTCACCATCGCCTTCGACGACATCTCCCTGCCGCTGCCCCCCATGGAGCGGCCGGACAACCGCCAGCGGGTCATCGAGGCGGTACTGGACATGGCGGCCGACGCCGGCGTGGACGACGTGGTGCTGATCTGCGCCCTGGCGCTGCACCGTCGCATGACCTCCGAAGAGTTGCGCCACGCCCTGGGCGACCGGATCTACGACGCCTTCGCCCCCCATGGGCTGCTGCTCCAGCACGACGCCGAGGACCCGTCGGCCCTGGTCCACCTGGGCATGACCGACCACGGCGAGGACGTTGAGATCAACCGCCGGGCGGCCGAGTCGGACCTGCTGGTGTACGTCAACATCAACCTGGTGGCCATGGACGGCGGCCACAAGAGCGTGGCCACTGGCTTGGCCTCCTACAGGAGCCTGCGCCACCACCACAACGTGCGCACCATGCAGCACAGCCGCAGCTTCATGGACCAGGCGCGCTCCGAGCTGCACTCCTCCAATTGGCGCATGGGGCGGTTGATCGCGGCCGCCGGGGTCAAGATCTTCCAGATCGAGACCACACTCAACACCGACACGTTCCCCCCGGCCTTCGGGTTCCTGCAGAAGCGAGAGTGGGAGTGGGGAGCCAAGGATCGGGCCAGCTACCTGGCGGTAAGCAAGAGCCTTGATCACACGCCCCCGCGGATGGCCCGCACCATCTTCCAGTCGATCAAGTCACCCCACAAGATGTCGAGCGTGCAGGCCGGTGAGGTCGAGGCGGTGCATGCCGTCACCACCGATCACGTGTACCGCCAGCAACTGGTGGACGTCGAGGGGCAGACCGACATCGTGGTCATGGGGCTGCCCTATATCTGCCCGTACAACGTGAACTCGATCATGAACCCGATCCTGGTGGCGTGCCTGGGACTCGGGTACTTCTTCAACCTGTACCGGGGCAAGCCACTGGTCCGCCCGGGGGGCGTTGTCATCCTCAGCCACCCAACACCCTGGTCGTTCAACCCCATCCACCACCCCTCGTACATCGACTTCTTCGAGGAGGTCCTGGCCGACACCACCGACCCGGTGGAAATCGAGAAGACCTATGAGGAGCGTTTCGCCACCGACGACTGGTACCGCCATCTGTACCGCACCAGCTACGCCTACCACGGGGTTCACCCCTTTTACATGTGGTACTGGTGCGCCCATGCCCTGGACCACGTGGCCGGGGTGATCATCGTCGGGGGCGACACCAAGGCGGTCCATCGCCTGGGCTTCAAGCGGGCGTCGACCATGCGCGACGCCCTGGAGATGGCCGAGGACATCGTCGGTCGCGACCCTAGTATCACCCAGTTCCACTGCCCGCCCATGATGATCGCCGACGTCCACTGAGGACCTGCGATGTCTGAGCCCGAACAAAACGAGGCGGCGCCCAACAAAGCGGTCCCCGCCGTTCTGAAGGCCCCGGCCGTTCTGAAGACCCCCGCCGTTCTGAAGACTGTGGCCAAGAAGGCGGTCGCCACCAAGGCCATGAAGGATCTGCCCGGGGCACGCCGAATCGCCCGGTCGACTTTCCCCTGGTCGGCCCCCACATGGCCCGGTTCGGTCACCCGGCCCCCGGCCAAGCGCACCCTGGGAGTCGACTACGAGACTGAATGGGCCCGCAGCTACGGCGCCCGGTTGGCCCGGGTGGTCATGACCGAGGGCGTGACCCGGCCCATCGTCCGTCTTCTGGCCGCCCCCAAGGTGGACGGCGTGGACCGCCTCGACCAACTGGACGAGCCGGTGATCTTCGCCGCCAACCACGCCAGCCACATCGACACGCCGTTGTTACTGAGCGTGCTGCCCGAGCGGTGGCGGCACCGCACCGTGGTGGCGGGGGCGGCCGACTACTTCTTCGACCGGCGATGGAAGGCGGCATTCTTCGCCTTCAGCATCAACGCCATCCCGATCGAGCGGCTACGCGTCAACCGCCGCTCCGCCGATCTGGCGGCATCGCTGCTGGACGACGAATGGAGCCTGTTGATTTTTCCCGAGGGCGGGCGCACGCCCGATGGCTGGGGCCAGACCCACCGGCCCGGCGCGGCCTGGTTGGCCGTGCGCACCCAGCGGACCGTCGTCCCGGTGTACGTCGAGGGCACCCGCCAGGTGTTGCCCCGCCATGGCAGCCGGCTCCGGCCCGCCACCACCCGGGTCACCTTCGGCCGCCCCATCCGGCCCACCCCGGACATGGACGCGCGCGACCTGGCAGGCCAGATCGAGCGGTCGCTGGCCGTCTTGGCCGACGAACAGGTCACCGACTGGTGGACGGCCCGCCGACGCGCCGCGTCGGGCGCCACTCCCGGTCTGACCGGGCCGGCGGCCGGGGTGTGGCGACGTTCCTGGGCCTTGACCGACCGGGCCCGGGCCGGTGGACGCGACGCCGCCAGTGACCGGGCTCGGCGACGGACCGAGGTGCGCTGGCCCAAGGTGTAGTTCCGACGATTATTTGGTGATGAGGGCCCAGAACGCGGCCACGGCGGCCACGGCGACGCCGGCCAGGCCAT
>Ga0302325_10008156_pt1 | contig 23093 bp, 20 predicted proteins | sample Palsa_T0_2_FD_201948 | JGI IMG/M metagenome (GOLD analysis project Ga0302325, IMG submission 201948) | Peat permafrost microbial communities from Stordalen Mire near Abisko, Sweden - Palsa_T0_2 | ecosystem: Environmental > Terrestrial > Soil > Palsa > Peat permafrost | place: Sweden: Abisko... | reverse complement strand
ATTTCGCGAGCCGGCGCACGGGCGACATCCAGCGCCGGCTGGATGGGGCGCGCCAGGTGCGCCAGTTTTTCGTGCAGCATGGAATCGGCGCTTTCCTGGCGCTCATACAGCTTCTTGGGGCGGTGATCTTCATGTCGCTCTACAGCCTGGAGCTGACGATGGTCTTCCTGGCCACGACTCCCCTCTACGCCATCCTGATGGTCTACTCCGTCAAAGTGCTGAGACCGCTGTTTGCCGACATCGAGCAGAGCCAGGGCAAGTACACCTCTCAGCAGATCGACGCGATTAAGGGCATAGAGGCCGTAAAGGCGGCCTCGGCGGAGCTCGCCTTTCGCGAGGCGATGCTGACCGAATTCCTCGCCGTCGCGACCAAGATGTTCAGGAGCAATTTCATCGTGATGTCCTACGACGGCATCCTCCAGACCATCGGCCTGATCTCGACGGGGCTTTTCCTGTGGTTTGGCGCCCATGCGGTTATCGACGGTCACATGACGGTCGGCGGCTTCGTGGCCTTTGGCTCCCTCTCCGCGATGGCCTATGCGGCCATCCTTCGGGCGCTGGGCATCTGGGACAGCCTTCAGATGGCTTCGGTGCTCCTGAACAGGCTGAACGACATCTTTGAACATGAGCCGGAGCAGGGGCGCGACCGGTCCCGGCTGACACCCGTCGCAAGCGTGGAAGGGCGCATAGAACTGAGGAAGGTCGGCTTCAGGTACGGCGGCCCCGAGGCACCGTCCATCCTGAAGGACGTGTCCGTCGACATCGCGCCTGGCCAGATGATCGCGATCGTCGGCCGAAGCGGCAGCGGCAAGACGACCCTCATCAAGCTGCTGGCCGGCCTGATGGAGGCGACGGAGGGCACGATCCGCATCGACCATCTCGACCTGAAAACGGTCAACCACCGGGACCTTCGGCGCCAGATCGGCGTCGTCCTGCAGGAGAATTACCTCTTCGACGCCACCATTGCCAATAACATCTCCTTCGGCGACGGCGAGCCCGACTTCGACCGCGTGCTGTGGTCGGCGCAGGTCGCCAACGCCCACGACTTCATCATGCGCCTGCCGATGGGCTACGAAACGCGCATCGGGGAGTCCGGACTGGCGCTCTCCGGGGGACAAAGGCAGCGGATCGCGATCGCGCGCGCCGTCTACAATGACCCGCCCATTCTTATCTTTGACGAGGCGACAAGCGCCCTTGATACGGAGTCGGAGCGGACGATCCAAGACAACATGAGCCGGCTGATGCATGGCCGCACCTGCCTCGTCATCGCGCACCGGCTGAGCACGATCCGCGAGGCGGACATGATCATTGTGCTCGAGAAGGGGGAGATTGCCGAGACCGGTACCCACGACCAACTCATGGCAAGGCGGGGACTCTATTTCTACCTTTCAAGCCAGCAATTGGGGATCTGAACCGCGACGATGACCATCAACTCAAAGCGGGGCGACATGGATTCTCTGGAAAGCGAATCGTCTCTGCTGCCCCAGGATCCCCCCCATTGGGTCATTTGGGGTACGGCATGGCTGATCATTGGACTGTTCGCGACTGCGGTGGCGGCATCGTTTCTCGTCCACATCCCCGAGACAATCCGCTGTCCCTGCGTCCTTGTGCCGGAAAGCGGCGCCGATCCGATCCAATCGCCGCGGATCGCGGTCATACGCCAGGTCAAGATCTGGGAGGGCCGCGAAGTTGCGGCGGGAGACGAGCTCTTTGTACTCAGCTCCGAGGAAGTGGGCGATCGCGACACGGAGGCGCGCACGCTGCAGGAGGACATGGCGTCCCGGGAACGAAACCTCAAGCAGTCCGAAACCACCGACGCCGCCGACCTCCAGATGAAGGATCACGAGATAGCCCAGTCTGACGACGAGCTGAAATTCCGCGAATCCACCGTCGCCGTCGAACGCGACCTGGCGGCCCGTGTCGAGAAACTGTACAAGCTGGGGATCTATTCCCAGACGGACCTGATCCTTCGCCAGCTGGAGGTGGAGGGCGCGGAGAAGGACCTCAGTGTGGTCGCGAGAACCCGACAACAGGTCATTTTGCAACGCCAACAGATGGCGGCCGAGCAGGCGCGCCAGAGGGCCGACCAGCTGGCTGAAATCAAGAAACTGGAGATCCGGCTAGCCGCTCTGAAAGTGCAGCTCGCCGACACCCACCAGAATATGGTCTCGATTTACGCCCCGTATGACGCCGTGGTCGTTTCCGTGGCTCAGAACAATCCGGGAAGCGTCGTGCAGAACGGTCAGGAGCTCTGCCAGCTTGCCCGCGCAGACGGGAAGCTGAGGGTGCGGCTGCTGCTGACCGAGGCGGGCCTTGCGCGGCTTGCGGTGGGCGAGCGCATGAGGTTCTTTGCCGATGCCTTTCCCTACCAGCGCTATGGTACGGTGACGGGCACCCTCTCCTGGATAAGCCAGTCGGCCGTCTCGTCACGGGAGGGCCAGCAGTTCATCGCGCTGGCGACCCTCGACAGGAATTCAATCGAGGTCGGGGGGCAGTCCAAGCCTCTGCGTGTGGGGATGAGGGGCGAAGCGCGCATTGTGGTCGGAAACCGGACGCTGATCGAATACGTCCTGGAGCCGGTCCGCCAGCTGCGGGAAAACATGGGCCGACCCTGATTCGCGGGATGGGCGGCCTGTCGCCGTCCGTTACGGACGTGGCGGCACGCTCGGGCGGCGGCGCCTCCCGCAACGCTTCAGCTGCCGTCCCGCGCAGGCAACAGGTTGATGACGCCAAGCTGGTAAAGGAGGTAGAGCTGCTTGCGCAGCTCGGCAAAGGGCACAGAAAGCGGGCACTCGCGCAGCTGGCTTGCCAGCGAACGGCCGCCGTCCGCGCCGCGCAGGAGCTCCATCTCCCATTCCGGCATACGCCACTCCGTCGCCACATTCATCGAAACGCTGGTTATCCTGAGTCTCCTCAGCCGGTCGAGCACCCGCCGTCCCGCCTTCGGAAACTCGATGTCGTAGAGGCGCGTCAGCGCGACCCTCTGGAGCAAGAGCCGGCCCCTCTCCTGCCACGGGGGAGCTGGCTGCGCCTTCCTTGAAAAGAGTAGCTGGTGAAATGCGGAGGGGCAGAGCAGCTCCAGGAATTCACAGACCTGGGCGCGGGACCACGGAATCAAGAGCGGATATGACTCGTCCTGCGCCAGCCTCCAGAAGAGCGCCATCGCGGCCTTGTTTCCCAGTAATTGGAGGCCGGCCCAGCGCGCGCGGGAGATCCAATCCGCCAGCGAACGGCTCTGGTTGAGCGCCCCGAACACATCGCTTGCCAGATACGCCGGTCCAAAACCCGAAATCCGCGGCCGGCGGTCGGCAGCGACGAAGGTGTCGCATAGCGCGAGCACGCCGCGCAGGCGCCTCGTGTCCGAGTACTCATTCAGGTCGTATCCAAATTTCGCCAACGCCGGCCGAAGGAGCCTGCTGGTGTGATTTGCGCCGTTGACTCCCGCATAGAGCACGCCGTCAGGCACCAGGCACAGCCCCAGGTTCTTCAGTACGGGGCCCGGATTCGGGACATAAGACAGGACGCCCTGGCACGTGATCAGGTCGAACTCGCCAAGCCTTGAGCAGAGCCGACGATCGGCGAGGTCGCCCAGGACGAACCGGATCCTTCGCAACTCGGGGGCGCGCCGCTGCAGGCGCCTGGCGATCGAGATGGAACGGGCGCTGAAATCCACCGCGACAATCTCGGACTGCGGCAGCATGCGCTGCAGGTTGAAGGCCTCGGTTCCGTCTCCGCAGCCGGCCACAAGCACTCGCGCCGGCGCATCATTCGACGAATCGATCCGTCCCATTGCGCTCACCCACTTCAAGTCGAGCCGCCATAAGAGGCTTGTCAGGGCCTTGGAGTTCCCGAAGGGGTACGGTCGGCGTTCATAGCCCCTGCGAACCCTTTCTGCGGTTTTCATTCGGAAGGAGGAGATGGGAGGGGAACCACCGGCACTAATTCGTTGACCGCCCGATATCAAAGAAGCAGAGAGTCTTCATGGCCGAGGCGCTCGGCGCATGATCCCGCGATTGCAAAATCCATGATCGAAGAGACGGGATGTTGAACAAATCGTTATGACAAAAAAATGATATGAAGCCCCCAAAGAAAAAAGCTACGGCAAAAGAGGCGTTCAGGGTGCGCGGCATGAGATCGAGAGGGGATCCCAAGGGGTTGGCGGCCTGCCCCCAATGGTGAATATCGCCGGCCCACTCAAGATCGGCTGAGGTCATAGCCGGCTTCTCGATTGTCGCCGACCGAAGACTGCCCCGTCTTTGCCTTCAACGGCGCCGAAGTAAGCGTCGGCGAGGTGGTGCGCGCCGCGCTGTTTCGAGGCGAGCTGCAGGCGTCAATGTCCGAGGTCTCGCTGGGGATCGCGTGCGAGGACCAGGCGTCGCAACAGGACGCGGAGGCGGAGGAAGGCGCCGTCGACGCGATGGTCGAGCAATTCCGGATTGAGAACGACCTCATTTCAGCGGAGGAGACCGAGGCGTGGCTCGACAAGCGCGGAATAACAGCCGTCGAGCTGCAGGACCATTTCACACGAAGCTACTGGCGGAACGCCATGGAGAAGGAGCATGAGTCCGGCGAGCGCGGTGCCGGAAGCCTGTCCGCGGATCTCCTCGGCAAACTTGAGGTCGGACTGTTCGTCTCGGGCGAACTGGCCGCGCACGCCATCGGGCTCAGTCGGCGCCTCGTCGCGCGCTCCCGAGCGGAGACGCCGGCGGACCCGGCCCGGCTGTCGTCCGAGAGCGACCGGTTCCTCGAGCGCACGGGGCTCATGCCCGACCGAGTGGCGGAATGGCTCGTTTCGCTGGACAGGGAACAGGCGTGGCTCGACGGCATGCTCGAGATGGAGGCGTCATACCGCGCAATGAGCGACGCCATCCTGACGCCGGAACGGCTTTCCAAGGCGCTGTCAGGGATGCGGCTGCAACTCACGAGAATTGAGCTCGAAAGGGTGGAATTTGACTCGATCGACGCCGCCCGCGAGGGGCGTCTGTGCGTCGTCGATGACCACCTGTCCCTCGAGGAGGTGGCCCGGGAATCGCGCTATCCTTTCAAACGGCTCGAAATATGGGCGGGACAACAGCCCGAAGTTGAGCGCCAGAAGCTCCTTTGCGCCGAAATCGGCGAGATCCAGGAGCCGGCGCCTTCAGGCGGCGTATTCCTCCTGAGCCGCGTGATCCGCAGGACCGATCCCACCCTCGAGAATCCGACCGTGCGGCGCGCGGTCGAGCAGAAGATACTGGACACGCATTTTTCAGAAACGGGAGCCAGGGAGATAAGCTGGTTGATTCGATAGGAAATGAGCGCTGTGCTTGCCCGGGTGGCGCGCTGTTCAAAGCATTTTTCCGGCCCGACAGGGCCGGGCCCCGGGAAACAGGCGAACGGCACACGGACGGCGTCCCGCGCATGACCCTCCGGCTCGTCCCCTTTCTCCTTCTCACATGGGCGGCGGGAGCTCGGTGCGTCGCGCAGGAGCCAGCGCCCGTTCAGATGGCACCCGTCACGGTGAAGGCGGGTCCGCTGGCGTTCATCGGAATCCGATGTTCTGTCGACGTGGGGTTTTTCGGACTCGTCTCAAACAGCGCACATATTAGGGAGCTCGTGATCATCGAGGTCTTCAAGGATTCGGCGGGACAGCGCGCGGGCCTCCTCGCCCAGGACCACATCCTGCGGATCGACGGAGTTCCCATCACGGACTATTCGATCAACGGCCTGAAGGAAATTGGCGCGAGGGAGAGGGGCGACACGATAGAGCTCGTGGTGCGCGGACCCGACGGGAAGGCGCCGCGCACGGTTCCGGTCACGCTTGGGACTCGGAAAACGCCGCCCGGCTAGCGGGCGCGAAAGCTCTCCGGGGGACCCAGGTAGCTCGGGCGCACGCCGCCGAGGTCCACAACGATCCGTTCCAGCACGACCCCCGGGTCGATCCTCCAGAACTTCAGGACGTGCCGCCCGGCCGGGACAGCCTCTGTTCTAAGATGACGTGGCGGACGCCTTCGAGGACCGACTCGGACCAGGCTCCCCTGTCTTCGCCGACCCTGGCATAGTACTCCTGAACCTGCGGAGCCTCGTCGTCCCAAGACAGCGCGAATCGCAGGCCGTGGCCCGGAGTGAAGTTGAGCGTGGGCGCCGCAACTGCGTCGACCTTCGCGTCGCCGTCTGAGAACAGGTAGACGTCAAACTCAAGCCGGGGCGAATCGCCTCCCGGCATCATGCTGGCTGCCGTGACCGGAAAAGCCGTGACCGCGCCGAGCGCGTGGCCGTAGTCCCGAAGCACCTTCCACTCGATGCCATGCGACTCCACGGCGCGGTCGAAATGCGGCGCCTCGATCGAAACGCAGCCGTTGCTTTCGACAAACCCCGACAGCCCCGCCTGGGGCTTCCACACGGGAACGGCGACGCGGACAGGGGGTCCGCCGGGCGAGGTCACCGTGACGACGGCCCCGCTGCGGCCGCTGGGAACGGCGCCCCAATCCGCGGTCACCTCCAGCCTGCCGTCCAGGCTCACCTGGCCCCGGGCGGGCGTCACATGCAGCCAGGGCACGCTCGCCTCGACCGAATAGGCCGCCGATCCCTGCCCCCGGTTGAACACCTCAATATGGGTGGCAGCCATGCCGCAGGGGCTGAGTTCCGGCAGCACGGGCGCCGGAATGCTCCCGTGTCCGTGGGCCACGCATTCGGGCTCCCATCGATCGCCACGCCAAGCTCCGGCCCGGGCGGCAACTGCAGTTCGGTGACGGCCGGCATGGCGTCGCGAACCGGCTCCTGCCAGGTGGTGTAGCCCAGGTGGGTCTGGTCCATGAAGTGGCGCCATTTGCCTCCCGAAAGCCGCTCGTCCCAGTATTTTCTCAGGTCCGCGTCAGCCGAGAAGAGTTCGCGCGCGCGCGGCCCACGCGTTTGTCGAGGCGCGTCCCTGCACCGCGTAGAGGCGGTTTCGGGCCGCGGCGACGTTCAGCTCGGTGACCGTCGCGCTGGCCGCGGCGGGGTGGAGGACGAGCTGATAAAAGGCGTCGCGCGCGTCCGCGGGCAGCTGGGCCTGCACCTGCGTCGCCTGGGCGACCAGCCGCTCCCAGTCAGCGACCACCCGATCGGCCTCGCCGTAGTCGACGATGCTGAACGTCTCAGGGCTGATGTGCTCGGGTTTGCGGCGGCCGTTGAACTTGGTGTAGGCCGACACGAAGCCGGCAATCTCCGCGGCATGCTCCGGCCCGAACTCGCGCGAGGCCCACAGGCGGCCGAACTCCCCGAGGCGCTCGCCGGGCCAGCCGCCGGGCGCCCACGCGTAGCGAAGGAAAAACTCGATGGGGAACTCCATCGGCTTCAGGTCTCCGACATTCACGATCCAGATGCGTTTGGCGTCACATTGCGCCGCGAGGTGCATCTGCTCCCAGACCTTCGCCACGGGATAGGTGTTGAGCCACTTGTAGGAGCGCGGGCCTCCCACGAAGTCGAAATGATAATAGACGCCAGCCCCCCTGGCCTCCGGCGCTCGGCCTCCGTGCGGAGACGCCGGATGTTGCCCCAATTGTCGTCGCACCAGAGGAGCGTGACGTCGTCGGGCACTCGCATTCCCTTCTCAAAGTAGTCCTGGACCTCCTTGTACAGCGCCCAGAGCTGTGGCACGCGCGCCACATCCGGATTCATCTCCCTCGCAAGGACGCCGCGCTGGACCCCGATGATCCGCTGCAGCAGGTCGACGTTGCTCTGCTGCGACATCGGGATGTCACCGTCCCCGCGCATGCCGATCGTGACGACGCTCTCGAAGTCCCGGTTGCGCCGAATGCCGGCCGTCCAGAACTGGGTGAGCTCCGGCGCGTTGTCCGCGAAGTTCCACGCACGGCTGCCGTGGCGCTTCCACTCCTTCTGGGCGCGGAGCATGGGCTCGTGGTGGGAGGTGCCCATGACGATTCCGTACTCGTCGGCAAGCCGGGGATTCTCGGTATCGTCCTCATTGAAGGCGTTGTCCCACATCGCCGGCCAGAGGTAGTTGGCCCGCAGCCGCAGCAGCAGTTCGAACACCTTCGCGTAGAACGCGTGGCTGAACCCGCCGAATCTCTCCTTCGCCCAGCCCGAAAGCGCCGGGGCCTCGTCGTTGAGGAAGATGCCCCTGTATTTGACCGCGGGTTCGCCCTCAACATGGCGCAAGGGGGGCACGTAGAGCGAACCGCGGCGGCGCACAGGCACGTCGGCCCACCAATACCAGGGCGAAACCCCGATTTGCTCGGAAAGCTCATAGGTCCCGTAGATGGTTCCCCGCTTGTCGCTGCCCGCTATGACCAGGGCGCGCGCGATGCCTGGAGCCGGATTGTCCACGACCTGAAGCAGAAACGACTCCCATTTCCCGCGAATTTCGCGGACGTCGATCCTGCCGCCGGCGACGAGCCCGTCGATGAGCGCGCTGCGCCCGACGGTGCCGACGATCACGGCGTCGGCGGCGGATGCCGTCAGGTCGGTCGCAAACGCGGGCGCCGTGCCGGTGACGCGCGCGATGTCGGACTGGAGGTCGTGCGCGGCGCGAAGGACGCCGGGCCAGTCGCCGGCCGACGCGAATTTCGGCGCGGCGGCGCCCGGCCTGGCAAGGGCGAGCGACCCGGGGGCCGGCTCATCCCCCACTATCGGCGCGTCGCCGATCGCGCCATGGGCCGCCGGTGCGCCGAAAAGAAGCACCGCAAGACCTGCGAGGGCCGGCAGCCGAGGGAAATCGCGGACGCGTCGGCGGGGATCCGGGGTCACAATCCCGGAAATCTTGAGGGAACGCGGGATTCTGCCAGCCGGAAATCAGCGGGCGATGTTCCGCGGGTCGATCCCCTTGCCCAGCTCGAAATACGAGCCCACGGCCGCCACGACGCAGTGCCGCCGGTCGAGGCCCAGCGCCGAGCGGAAGCGAAACACCGTTTCGATGCCCGTACAGTGGCCGCCGAGGAAATTGTCCACCCCGAAGCCCGCGAGCTTCCCGGCGGTCCAGGCCAGGGTCTCGTCCGACGCCGCGAACAGGTGCACCCCCCCGATGACGGCGTAGAACCGCGCCGGGCGCACCACTGCCTGCGCATAATCGAGCGTGTTGACGATCCCCGCATGCGCGCAGCCTACGAGCACGACGAGGCCCTTGTCCGTGTCGAATACGAGGGCCTGATCCTCCGGTATGTTGTCCTCGACCCATCCCTGGGGCGTGAGCATGCGCCCCTTGCCGCTCCAGTTCCGCTCGGGGTATTTCCGCGGAACGGGACCGGTCAGCCAGACACCGGGATACATCTGCGCCGGCCCGTCATGGACGATGAACACGCCTCCGGTCCTTTCATACTCGGGCTTGAGCAGCAGGGCCGGATTGTCGTCGATGCCCGGGTTGAAGCTCGTGCGCCGATAGAAGATGCCCTGCCCCACGTGCACGCGCGAAAGCGCCGAAGGGGACTTGGCCAGGACCGACTGGCGCAGCGTGAGCAGGCCTCCCACATGGTCCCAATGGTCGTGTGAGAGAACGACCTCGGGCACCGTGGTGAGGTCGATGCCCAGGGTATGCGCGTTCTTGAGGACGACGTCGGTGTGCGCTCCCGTATCAAAAAGGATGCGGTGGCCGTCCGCCTCGACCAGCGCGGCAAACCCCCATTCTCCCAGTTCCTCGCCGTCGGCGAGCATCGTGGACAGGATCGTTATCTTGAGCGACTGGACGTGAACGGCCGGCTCCGAAGCCGCGCCGGAAGGGACGCCCGCCGAGAGAGCGGCGGTCAACGCGAGGGATCTCAGCATGCGCATTGGGCCACTGTAATCGCGCGCGGCCCCGATGTGCAAACGCGGGTTTCCGGGCGCGGACCGAATGGGGCCGGCTAGGTCCCGGCCGCCGGCCGCATCCGCGAGCCGCGGTTGGGGATGCCAAGGCTCAGGCCGATGCATGCGAGATTTATCAGGAACATCGCAAGGACGACGTCCTGCATGGAGCGGACGCCGACCAGGGTCCTGTCGTAGCCCTCCATCGTGAGCCGGACGGTCGTCGTCGCGGCCAGGATGCCGAAGACGGCGACCGCAAAGGAGCCCCCGAGCTGTCGGAAGGTCGTGACCGCGCTCGCGGCATCCCCCATGCGCTCGGGCCCAACTTCCTGGAGAGATGCCGTGTTGAGCTGGGCCCCCGAAAGCCCGGCTCCGAACCCGAATAGGGCGAACGGAACGACCAGCTCCCAGATGGACAGGTGCGGAGCCAGAACCCACCACACCCATGCAATCCCTCCCGACTGGCATATCAGGCCGATCTGCACGGACCTCGCGGCGCCGATGCGGGAGGCCAGCCAGCCTCCCGCCGGGCCCGCGAGAAGGCCCGCAAGCGCGTTGGGCACCGAGATGAGGCCCGCCCGCAGCGCCGGTATCCCCTCGTCGATCTGCAGGTAGAGGGTCACGCCGTAGTTCACCGTGAACTGGGCCAGGTAGCGCAGCATCGTGATGAAGCCTCCCCACCGAAAACTGGGCAGAAGGAAGAGCGTGACGTCGAACACGGGCTCGCGACCCCGCCTGCTCAGGCGCAGCTCACGAAGGCCGTAGGCGACCAGGACAGCGGTGCCCGCGACCATCGCCAAGGGCGCGGCAGAGACGGCCATGGGATGTCCGAAAACGGCATAGGGAATTCTGGGCCGTCCCCACCCCAGCGTCTGCACCTCGCTGAGTCCCGTGATGAGGAGTCCGAGGCCGATCAGGCTCTCGAGCGCGCCGAAAAGATCCAGCGGGTGCGGATGGCCCGCCTCGGAGGCGCGGGGCACGTAGCGAAGCGCACCGGCGATCGCCAGGGCGCAGATGGGCACGTTCACATAGAAGGCCCACCGCCAGTTCACGAATTCGGCGCAGGCCCCGCCAAGAACATAGCCGAGCGCGACTCCGATGCTCCCCGCCATCCCGTTGATGCCATAGGCCAGCGGGCGGTCTATCGGGTTGAAAAGCAGGCCGATCAGCGCGATGGCGGCCGGGTTGAACATCGCCGCCCCCGTCCCCTGAAGCGCCCGCATGGCGATCATCGTCCCCATGTTGGGCGACCATCCGACAAGAGCCGAGCCGACGGCGAAAAGGGCGCTCCCGGCGATGAAAAGGTGACGATGCCCGAAGATCGAACCCATCTTGCCCCAGAGGAGCATCGTCGCACCGAAGAAGAGGGAGTAGACGGTCGTCGTCCATTCGACAACCGGAAGGGCCGCATGAAACGTCTGGGCAATGGTCGGCGTGACGACGGTCATCACCGAGCTGTCCACCACGCTGGTCAGCACCGCCATTGTCAGGAATCCAAGGCCGATCCAGTGGCCCGCCGACGACCTCGGGTGGGTGATGACGGATCCGGGCGGACCGGATCCCGCGCCGTCAGGCGGGGCGTCTCGTCGGGCGGTTCCAGCCATTGCGGCGGTTACAGTAACCGGATGGACTCAAGGGTTCCCCTGGGAATCGCGCAAATCCGCAGGGAAGCTCCGCGACTGCGCTCAGCCGCGGCCGCCCGAAAACGTCGGGCTGTTTCCTGCGGCGCAGACATCCCCGGGAGCCCTCATCATGAAGACGTGGCTCGCCAGATACAAAGGAACCAGCCAAAGCGGAATCAGCGCCAGCGGGAGGCCCGTGATCTCCGCCATCGACCCGGGCCGAGTGGCACTGAGCCACGCGGCCGGGCCCACTGCGATAAGGAGGTCGATGAGGCCGATCAGGTTCCATGCGAGGAATGCGCCGCGCGATGCGCGGACGCGCGGCATGAGGAGCAGCAGGACGGCGCCGGCGGCCACGACCACGTCGCCCCACCCCGCGCGCTCGGCGAACTCCGCCGGCAGCCGTCCGTGCGCCTGCAGCCAGATGAAGTAGAATCCGACAAAGCGAAAAACGTTGAAGAGCAGCAGCGCCGGCAGTCCCAGCGCGCGCAGGCCCGCGCCGACCCAGCCGGTTCCCAGGGCGCCGAGCGCCAGGGCAACGGTCGGGACGCCTATCAGGAAGGGCAGGCCGAGCGGGGGCACCTTTGCCTGGGCATGAAAGGCCCCCGCCACAAAGGCGGCGAACCCCCATGCCGAGACAAGGGCGATGAAACGTGGATTGGGTGTTTTCATGAGGGGAGCCAGTGACTTTAAATGTGCAAGCGACTCTAGCGTGAACAGTCACTTGCCTTTGGCAAGTTAATGTTTTAGGCATTCCGCGTGACCCGAATCCACCGCACGCCGGCCCACGTCCCGCGTTCCCGCTGCCCGGTTGCCGGCTCGCTCGACCTGCTGGGCGACCGCTGGACCCTGCTGGTCGTGCGCGACCTTTTCCTGGGAAAGCGGCGCTATGGCGAGTTCCTGGCCTCGCCCGAGCGGATCCCGACCAATATCCTTGCCGATCGGCTGTCCCGCCTCGAAAGGGCCGGAATCGTCACCCGCAGGCCGTACCAGGACAATCCGCCGCGACACGCCTACGCGCTGACCCTGAAGGGCCGCAGCCTCGGGGCCGTCCTGAAGGCCCTCGTCGCCTGGGGAAAGCGGCACATCCCCGGCTCACGGACGCTGGGTGAGGCGCGAAGGGCCCGGGGCGGCGGCCGGGCTACGTCCCCAGGCCGACGATCCGCTCGAATTCTGACGGCGCGAGCGGCATGACCGAAAGCCTCGTATGCCTGACGAGGATGACGCCAGCGAGGGCCGGGTCCGCCCTTATCTCGGCGAGCGTGACTGGGCGCTTGAGCTCACTCAGCGCCTCCAATTCAACCGATACCCAGGCGGGCTCGTCCGCGGTGGGGTCCGGATAGGGCCCCCGCGACACCCGCGCGATCCCGATGACCGACTTGGAATCGCCGCTGGCATAAAAGAGCACCGGGTCGCCGGCTTGCATCGCCTTGAGGTTGTTCCGAGCCTGGTAGTTGCGGACACCGTCCCAAGAGGTGCGGCCGTCCTTCACGAAATCCTGCCACGAATAGCTCTCCGGCTCCTGCTTCACCAGCCAATGGCCAAGGGCGTTCGTCCTTTTCACGGAACGAGAGCATGGGCCACGCTTGAGGGCCGCGGCAAAGGGAAACGGACCGCCCGCCGCGGGAACTCGGGGATTGCCGACCGGAAAATTGTGCGCCTTCCTTCGGGCTTGCCCCCTGCTGCGGCCCCTTGGCGCCCCCCTTTCCCCTGGATCCCATGAAAAAAACACTGCTCTTTTCCTTGCTCGTCCTTTCGGCCCTCCTTGTCCCCGCCTCTTTGGCCGTCGCTTCGGACGACAACACCCTGACCGGCGCCGAGCAAGCTGCAGGCTGGCGCCTCCTGTTTGACGGCAGCTCGCTCACCGGCTGGCGCTCCCTGGCAGCCCCCGCGCCCGGCTCCGGATGGAAGGCGGCCGACGGGGCCATCGTGAGGACCGCGAGGAGCGGCGACCTCCTCACCGTGGACGAATTCGGGGACTTCGAGCTCTCCATCGACTGGAAGGTCGAGGATGCCACGAACAGCGGCATCCTCTACCGGGTTTCGCTCGGCGAGGATCATACCTATTTCACGGGTCCCGAGTACCAGATCCTGGACAACATCAAGGGAGGCGACCGGTTCGATCCGAAGCACCTGGCGGGCGCGCTCTACGACCTGGTGGCGCCTCCACGGGATTTCACACACCCGGTCGGCAGCTGGAACACCACCCGCATTGTCGTCAGGGGTTGGCACATCGAGCACTGGCTGAACGGCGAGAAGATCGTGGACGTGGACCTTTCCAGTCCGGAAGGCCGCCTGCTCAAGATGCACAGCAAATTCAGTGCGATGCCGCACTTCGCCGAGTATGCGCGAGGGCACATCGCGCTTCAGGACCACGACAACATGGTCGCCTTCCGCAACATCAAGATCCGCGATCTGGGCGCGTCGCCCTGACTTGTCCTGGACCCCGCAACGATGCCCTGGACTCAGGCCTACGCCCCGGTTGAAGGAAGCGTGGCCCTGTCGGCGGCGGTCGCAGCCGTCCCGCTTGCCGTCGTGTTCGCCTGCCTCGCGATCTTCAGGATGAAGGCGTTCCATGCGGCCCTGCTGGCCCTGGCGTCGGCCCTTTGCATTTCCGTCCTCGTCTGGGGAATGCCGGCCAAGCTGGCGGCTCTCGCGGCCGGCCAGGGCGCGGCATTCGGGCTGTTTCCCGTCTTCTTCATCGTGCTGGCGACCCTTTTTCTGTTCAACATCACCGTCAAGGCCGGGCAGTTCGAGATCATCAGGGCGTCGCTGGCCGGCGTGACCGGCGACCGGCGCCTGCAGGCGCTTCTCATCGCGTTCTGCTTCGGCGCCTTCATCGAGGGCGCCGCGGGATTCGGGGCGCCCGTGGCCATCGCGGGCGCGACGCTGGTTGGGCTCGGGTTCCGCCCCTTTTACGCCGCGGCGATCTGCCTGGTGGCGAACACGGCCCCCGTTGCCTTCGGCACCATCGGCATCCCGATCGTCGCGATGGGCGGAGTCCTGGGACTCAATGACGCGGGGCTGATGAAGCTCTCGAGCGTCGTGGGGCACATGCTGCCGGCCGTCTCCCTCATTATACCGGCCTACCTCGTCCTGATCATCGCGGGGTTCAGGAGAACAGTGGAGGTCCTTCCCGCGGTCGCCGCCTGCGGCGGCGTCTTCGCCGTCTGCCAGTGGGAGGTCGCGAGCCACCTCGGACCCTACCTTCCGGACCTCCTGGCTTCCCTGGCCGCCATGGCCGCGCTGATGATCCTGCTCCGCTTCTGGCGGCCGAGGACGCTCTTCCGTTTCGACCACGACGCGCCCGCAGAGGAGGGAGCCCACAGCTATACAAGGGCCCAGGTTGTCCGCGCCTGGTCGCCCTACCTTGCGCTGACGGCAGTGGTGCTCCTGTGGGGCGCTCCCCCCGTCAAGGCCTTTCTCAACCGGACGACTGTGACGATTTCCGTCACGGGCCTCGACAACGCCGTTGCAAGGCCGCAGCCGGCGGCCCCGGGCTTCGCCAGCCAGGCGGCGCTTCCGTCCGTTCCGATTCCCGCGAAATTCAAGCTGGACTACATCGCGAGCGGAGGCTCGGCCGTCCTCATCGCAGCGCTGTTTTCCGCACTGGTGTCCGGCCTGGGGGCGGGCGAAACCCTTCGGACATTCGGGAAAACCCTTTACGACATGCGCTACCCCGCCGCAACGATCGCGTCTGTCCTCGCCCTCGCCTACGTGATGAACGCGTCGGGGATGACCCCGTGCCTGGGCCTCTATTCGACAAAGGCGGGCCACATGTTTCCCTTCATCTCACCCATCCTGGGCTGGCTCGGGGTCTTCCTCACGGGCTCCGACACGTCGAGCAACGTCCTCTTTGGCGGACTTCAGAAAACCGCCGCCGAGCGGCTCGGCATCAACCCGCTGCTTGCCGCCGCCGCCAACACGAGCGGCGGTGTGATGGGGAAAATGATCTCGCCCCAGTCCCTCGCCGTCGCCTGCGCCGCCACGGGCATGGTCGGCGAGGAGGGTTCGCTGTTTCGATTCACCCTGAGGCACTCGCTCCTGCTGCTCCTTCTCATCTGCATCATCACCTACCTCCAGGCCTACGCCCTGGCCTGGATGGTCCCTGCCTGATGCCGTCCGTCCTCTTTCCAACCGCCTTCGGCACGTGCGGCCTCTCGTGGAGCGAGGGCCGGCTCACGCGCTTCCACCTGCCCGAAGAGTCCGAGGCGCTCACCCGGAAGCGTCTCGAGACGAGGGGTGAAGCCTGCACCGGCGAGGACGAGTCGCCGCAATGGGTGCGCAGCATCATCGCGCGCGTGCGCCTCCACTTCGAGGGCGACCTTCAGGATTTCTCGGATGTGCCGCTCGAGTGGTCGCGTGTGAGCGACTTCCAGCAGTCGGTCTACCGCCAGACCCAGTCGATAGGGGCGGGGTACAAGCGGGGCTATGGGGAGGTCGCCCTCGCGCTGGCGCTGGGCCCCGGCTCGGCACGCGCCGTGGGCGTCGCGCTCGCGACAAATCCGTGGCCTCTCATCGTGCCGTGCCACCGCGTCGTGTCGGCCGACGACAGGATGACGGGCTTTTCAGGACCCGGCGGGGTCCGCACGAAGACGCGCCTGCTGGCGCTCGAGGGAGCCGAGCTGCTGTCGGATTGACGGTCTGCGGACCCGCTCTGGAGCCCGCCGGGCCCTTTCGCCACGGGGTGAAAAGGAAGCCGCGCGCGACTCGACAAAGCCGGGTTTGTGGGTGTCTTGCGCTACCTATCGATGCCAAGCCTATTCGATTCCCTCACCGTCGGCGATCTCCACCTCCCCAACCGCATCATCATGTCACCGCTCACGCGGTCGCGCGCCGGAGCCGAGCGGCTTCCGAATGCCCTCATGGCGGAATACTACGCCCAGCGCGCATCGGCCGGGCTGATCATCTCGGAGGCCACCTCGGTGACGCCGATGGGAGTGGGCTATGCCGACACCCCGGGCGTGTGGTCGGCCGAGCAGGTCGAGGGATGGAGGCTGACCACGGGCGCGGTTCACGCGGCGGGCGGCCGGATGCTGCTGCAGCTCTGGCATGTCGGCCGAATTTCCGACCCGTCATTCCTGGGGGGGGCCCTTCCCGTCGCGCCCAGCGCGATCGCCCCGGACGGGATGGTGCGGCTTGTCCGGCCGCAGAGGCCCTATGTGACGCCGCGCGCGTTGGAATCGGCCGAGCTGCCCGGAGTGGTGGAGGCGTTCCGCCGGGGCGCCGAAAACGCCCGCGAGGCCGGCTTTGACGGAGTCGAGATACACGGGGCCAACGGCTATCTCCTCGACCAGTTCCTGCAGGATCGATCCAACCGCCGGACCGACGAATACGGCGGAAGCATCGAGAACCGGGCGCGCCTGATGCTCGAGGTGGCCGACGCCGTCATTTCCGTGTGGGGCGCGCGCAGGGTCGGCATGCACCTGGCCCCGCGCGGCGACGTGCAGTCCATGGGGGATTCCAATCCGCTCGCAACCTTTGGCTATGTGGCACGGGAGCTGGGGAAGCGGCGCATTGCGTTCATCTGCGCGCGCGAGTCGGTCGGCCCGAACCGGATAGGGCCGCAGCTCAAGGCGGCATTCGGCGGCGTGTATATCGCAAACGAGAAATTCTCGCGGGAGACCGCCGAGGAGGTCATCGCAAGGGGCGAGGCCGACGCCGTGGCCTTTGGGACGCCGTTCCTTGCGAATCCGGACCTGCCCCGCCGCTTCGCCCTGAAGGCCCCGCTGAACGAGCCGCATCCCGAGAGTTTCTACAGCCCGGGGCCAAAGGGATATATCGACTACCCCGCGCTTGCGATTCCTGCGTAGTGCCCGCAGGGTCGCTGTTAAAATTCTTTTAATCAATATGTTCGGCGTCCCTTGGCCGCCGTAATTCGCGGCTTTGGCGTTGCGTCGATTCGACCCGGGCTGCGACGATCACGGGCCCAGTCCAACCGGGTCAAACCGCGCAACGCACAGTGCCCACCTCACCGCCCCAACTCGTTCTCGTCGTGCCCGTACACAACGAGGAGGATGCCATCGCGCCCGTGCTTGCGGAATGGCGGGCTGAATTCGTCCGGACCGTCGGAGAGGGACGATTTGTCATCCTTGTGGTCGACGACGGGTCGACGGATGGAACCCCGGCCCGCCTCGCCGCGCTCGGCTGGCCCGAGCTCCGCGTCCACCGGCACGCCAACAGGGGGCACGGCCAGAGCTGCCTCGTCGGCTACATCGAGGCCGCGAAAATGGGGGCGACCTATATCTTCCAGATAGACTCGGACGGGCAATGCGATCCGGCGGGTTTCGCGGGCGTGTGGGAAAGGCGCGACCGGGCTTTCGCGGTGTATGGAAGGCGGACGAGCAGGGACGACGGGATGGCCCGCAGGGTGATCAGCGCGATCCTTCGTGTCTCGCTGAAGATCACCCGCGGGACCCGGCTGAACGACACCAACGTTCCCTTCCGCCTCTACCGCGCGCCGCTGGCCGCCGCGGCCGCAGGGCGGATTCCCGCGGACTTCAACCTGGCGAACATCGCGATGGCGCTGCTCCTCGAGCCCGAGGGCTTCGAGGAGGTGCCCATCCATTTTCGCGACCGCGTCGGAGGACACCCCACCGTGCGCATGTGGGGGTTCGCGCCAAAGGCCCTGCGGTTGCATCGCGACCTGTTTAGGCTAGGCCACTAGGGGATGCGCGAGAGCTACGACTATCTCATCGTCGGGGCGGGCCTTTCGGGACTTGTCCTCGCGGAACGGCTGGGCTCGCTCGGGCGCAGCTGCCTCGTCGTCGAGCGGCGCGACCACATCGGGGGCAATTGCCACGACCGCAGGGACCGCAACGGTCTTTTCTTCCATGTCTACGGGCCGCACTATTTCCGGACGAATTCCGAGCTCGTGCGCGCGTACCTGAGCCGTTTCACCGAATGGCACGACGCGAAGTACCGCGTGAACGTCTTCGCGGGCGGCACGTACTGGAGCTTCCCGATCAACCTGGGGACCTTCCGCCAGTTCAGCCGCAATCCCTCCGCGACGGAGGACGACTTCAAGGCGTACCTCGCCCGCAGCGCGGTACCGATCGCATCCCCCGCAAATTCCAGGGAGGCCATCCTCTCGGCCGTGGGCGTCGACCTCTACGAGTTCTTCTACAAGGGCTACACCCAGAAGCAGTGGGGGCGCCCGGCCGAGGCCCTCGACGCCTCCGTCTGCAGGCGCATCCCGATACACACGGGCCTCGACGAGCGTTATTTCCGCGACGAATTCCAGGCGCTTCCCAAAATGGGCTATCACCCCATGTTCGAGGCGATCCTCGAGGCCTCGAAGGCGGACCTGCGCCTGGAGACGGACTACCGCGAGGTCCTGCCACGGATCCGCCACCGCCACCTGATCTACACCGGGCCGCTCGACGAGTACTTTGACTGCAAGTTCGGGCCGCTGCCCTACCGCACGGCGCGCTATGCGCTGGAGGAGCTGGATGCGGGCTCCGTGCCCGAGAGCGGATTCATCCAGCCCGTCCTCCAGGTGAACTATCCCGGCTCGGAGCCCTTCACGCGGACCGTCGAGTTGAAGCACGTCACCGGCCAGCAGAGCCGCTGCTCGAACCTCGTGCGCGAGTTTCCTGCCGAGTACAGGCCCGGGGAGAGCGATCCCAACTATCCCATACCGGGCGCCGAAAGCGACTCCCTCGCGGCGCGCTACCGCGAGCTCGCCGAGCGGGAGCAGGGCGTGACCTTCATCGGCAGGCTGGCCCAGTACCGCTACCTCAACATGGACCAGGTGGTCGGGGCGGCCCTCCACACCTTCGACAAGCTCAGCGGCGCGAAGCCGTGATTCCCGGACCTCACGGAGCGGGCGTGCGCACGCGCTTCCAGAGGCCGACGCGGCGCCCGTCCTCGCTCCCGTTCTCGTAGGTCAGGATGTCGCACCAGATGAACTCCGGCCCGACCGACCGGTTCACCTTTTCCCAGAGGTCCGGCGTGTCCCCGGGCCGATACCAGAGGACGTAGTCGATTCCCTGCGAGACAAGCCACTTTCCTGCATCCGGCATCTCGCCGTCGAACAGGGTGACAAGCTTGTCGTGCCGCCTCCTCACGTCCTCCCGGAATTCCCGCCAAAGAAGCTCGTGGCCGTACCAGCCGAGCCACATCCGCTGGCCCGCAAACAGCGGGATGACTGCCGAGTTGGTGAACCCTCCCGCGTTCTCGGGACGCTCCGCCACCACGCCGGGCCTCTCCACCTTCAGCCGTCCGAGCATGAGGCGCGGGAACTCGTCCTTGGTGAGGTAGGTTGTCCCCTCCATGTGCCCCATGTATTCCCTGGGTGAGCCGAGGAGCGGCCTCCAGAGGTCGAACACGTACAGGCAGGGATAAAGGCAGAAAAGCGCGCCCGTGATCCGGACCCAGCGGCGGCCGGCCCTCTCGAGGACGAACGGCCCGAGCGTCATCAGCGCCCCCGCGGCCACCCAGGGCCACCACTTGAGCGTCGTGTTGAAGCGGTCGTAGATTCCCGCGTACACGTCGTCCACGTAGAAATATTCGGTGAACAGCAGAAACGTGAGCCACAGCATGCCCAGGCGGCGGCCCTCCCTGCTTCCCGAGGCGAGCCCAAGGACGATCAGGGCCACGGTGGGGAGCATGAAAATGAGAAACAGGAGCGGCGGCGTGTGCTCGTTCCACGGCACCATCCGAAACACGGCGCCGTAGCCCGCGGCCGAAGCGGTGAAGGCCGACAGGTAGACCCACGCGACAAGCCAAATGACCGCGGCTCCGGCCGCAACGGAAGGAAGAAGGAGCCTCCAGTCCCTGAGGCTGAAGACGAGCCATGCGGCGATTCCCATCGCCTGGAGAGGAAGGGCCCAGGTGTTGGCGAGGACGGTCCATGTCAGCGTGCCTCCCACGATCACGGCGTACCGCCTCTTTCGGCAGCGTGACCAGAGCATCATGGCCATGGCGCAAAGCCCGAGGAGGTAGTATCCGGAGAGCGGCGCGTGGTAGTCGCCGAGATAGATGGAATATGAAAACGGCTCACCGGGAAGCTCGAGATGCTCAAATCTGGACTGGTAGGCCTTCAGCCAGGTGCCCACCGGCGGCTTGTCCATCGGCGCGCTGCCTATGAAGCGCATGCTGGTCCATGGGCGGACATGAGTGTCGGTCAGGTGGACGAGCGCCGTTGTTCCCATCCCGCCCACGACGAATCCCGCGACGACCAGCGCCCGGACCCAGAATTTCCGTGCGGCCGCGGCCACGGCGCCGGCGAAGGCCGTCCCGGCGAGCGCGATCAGCAGGCAGAACCCCAGGTTGTAGGTTTCGCCCGGCGTGATCGAGAGCACCCTGCCCATGAGCGCGGCGCCGTAGTGCTGGAAACTGTAGTACTGCGTCGAGGCGTATGGATAGAACCACACGTCCGGCACCGGAATCGTGTCTCCCGTGAGGTAGCTGCAGATGAAGGAAAAGTCCGCGATCTTCTCGGACGAGCCGTCGATGCTTGGAGACGTAAATCTCCAGAGCATCGCGTATCCGAAAATCGCGGCGGCGACCCCGAGGCATCCGGCGACCCTCCTGGGGGCAAATTCGGCGCGCCATTCTCTCAGGAGCCTCGTCGCCCCGCTTCCCAGCGAGGCAGGTTCCCATGCCGTCGCGCTCAGCGCGATCGCGGCGACTGAGACCAGCGTGGAAAGGAGCCCGAGGCCCGCGAGTGACGGCCCGAGGCCCCAATGGCACTCGATTGCGTAGACCCCTGTCACCGCGAGGATTGGACCCACGGCGAGGGCGAACCATCGGTCGCGCCAATATATGCCGGCCACCAGCATCAGCCCCCACATATTCACCGCCAGTAGCGCTAGCGTAAACAGCAGTCCGAGATATTGCATGCGCCTATGCGGTAGATACGTATTACGATCGTTTGACGTCGAATTGCGTTGAATGGGCCATCCAGTTGCAATGCTATTACGACAGGAAAAAATAGGTCCAACAGCCAGCAAATCCAACGTGCATCTCATGAATACCGCGACAGTGCAGGGGCCCTCAGTGGGGCCTCGCCGCGCCGCCCTCCAGCGGGCGTTCACGCTTGTCGAGGTCATGGTCGCGACGGTGCTGCTGTCGATGATCATCCTGGGCATCCTCGAGGTGCTGATCGGCTCGTACCGTGTGGCGGCGAAGGCCCGCTATCGGGACCACGCACGCTACATCATCAAGTCGTTTGCCGATCAATTCCTCACGCAACAGCCCTTTGACGGCAACGGGAACACGCTCACGTTCTTCACGCCGACCGTCGACACCCTCGGAAATGCCATGCCGCTCGGGACGGGCATGACCTGGACGAACTCGGACGGATCGCCCGGGACCGTCTCCGGCGACTCGCTGGGCGCCTATTTTTACGTGAAGCTGGGCGATAACTCCGGGGCGCCCATCACGGCGACGGTGACGCGCTCGGTCCAGTACGTCTATCCCCAGGTGGGCGGCACAGAGACCCTGATCACGCAGAATGCGCCGGCGGGATACATGCTGCAGGCCGACTTTACCATTACCTACCAGTTCCTGGGTGTGACGATCAACCCCCCCCTGACCATCACCGCCGTAAGGGCGATCCCATGATTTCTTCCCAGGACAATTCCGGCGGGAAAAAGGACGGGGTTCGCAAGAACCCGCCCCGGGTGGCCTTCACGCTGGTGGAGATGATCGTGACGCTGGCCGTGGCCTGCATCCTGATGGTCGCGGTCGTGGCATTCCTGGTGAACGGCGTGATCAGCACGACGAAGACGACGGCGATCAATGACACCACCACGAAGGGACGTTACGTGTTCGAGCACATGTCCAGGGAGATGTCGCGGTCGGCGGATCTGAGCATCTCGCCCACGCCGGCGGGCAATTTCTTCGGACCGAACCCGAATTATACCTTCCCGCCGACCCCGACGCCCGGAAACCCGGGACTGGGCTACCAGGGCTTCAACTACAGGATCCCGGTGGGAGGCCAGGCGACCAATCCCAACAGCATCCCGGTCACCGCCGGCGTAAGCCCGGGAATCACGGTCAACCTCGACGCCGCGTCGGCGCCGGAGTTTCTCGTGCCGCAGCCGGGCGACTACATACAGATCCCGGGACTCAACCTGGGCTCCGGCGGAGTCCAGATCGCTTCGGTGAGCAGCCCCAGCAGCTCGGACGGATCGGGTCAGTGGACCATCTTCCTCGCCCAGCCCCTCTACCTCACCGCCGGCATTTCCGCCGGCGCCATCGACGTTCCCGCGCTGACCGTCCTGACGATCCAGCGCCAGCGCTCCTATTCGATCCAGACGGATTCCAGCACGGGCGACGTCCAGCTCTGGTGGTACCCCAATACCGTCACCGAGCCCCCCCAGGTGGGGTTGCCCGCGACGGTGGTCGTCGCCAAGTCGCTGCCCCAGATCAACGGGGCAAACCAGTACCCGTTTTTTGCCCAGCCTAAGGTTCCCATCGCGGGCGGCGGCGACGGCACCGTCTATGTGGGCGTGAGCTTGGCGCTGACCCTTCCCACCGGAACGCAGGCTGGCGGCGTAGAAGGCGTCAATGTCCTCGCCGGCCAATCGAGCTTTTACTCGAACAACACGGTCAACGCGGTGTTCGCCAACAAGTCCGGCAAGTCATTCGCCCTGATTTACCTGCCGACGCCGACCCCGACACCCTCGCCTACGCCGACCCCGTCGCCGACCCCGTCGCCGACTCCGTCGCCTACTCCGACGCCCACGCCGACACCGACACCTTCGCCAA
>Ga0302325_10008155_pt1 | contig 23093 bp, 15 predicted proteins | sample Palsa_T0_2_FD_201948 | JGI IMG/M metagenome (GOLD analysis project Ga0302325, IMG submission 201948) | Peat permafrost microbial communities from Stordalen Mire near Abisko, Sweden - Palsa_T0_2 | ecosystem: Environmental > Terrestrial > Soil > Palsa > Peat permafrost | place: Sweden: Abisko... | reverse complement strand
AAGTTACAATTGGATGTCATTTGCTCGACCGGTGACCGGGCTTTAGTGAACTGTTGGAAGCCGGACCGCGCGACTCAGCGCGCCACTCCGTTGAGCTGGCGCGATTAACAGTCTGTCGGCCACTTCGACGGCGGTTATGGGTTTGCTGAAGTAATATCCTTGGATCTCGTCGCAGTGGTGTTCACGCAGAAATGACATTTGCGCTTCAGTTTCAACCCCCTCGGCGATCACCTTGAGATTCAGACTCTTTGCCAGACTGATGATTGCCGTCGTGATGGCTGCGTCGTCGGAATGCATCGCGATATCCCGGATAAATGAGCGGTCAATTTTGAGTTTGTTCACTCGAAATTGCTTGAGGTAACTGAGGCTTGAATAGCCCGTGCCGAAGTCATCAATCGCTAGCCTTAAGCCCATTTCCTTCAGTTCCTGTAGAACCGTGAACATCACGTCCGCGTTTGACAGGAGCAGGCTTTCTGTCAGCTCCAATTCGAGGAATTGCGGTGGCAAGCCGGTTTCAAGAAGAACTCTCCGGATCAGTTGGCAGAAACCTTCCTGGCGAAACTGGACGGCTGAGACATTGACTGCAACAGGAACTGCCAGGAGTCCATCCCTATGCCATTTGCGGGCCTGTGCACATGCGGTTCTGAGAACCCATTCGCCGATTGGAAGGATCAATCCATTATTCTCTGCAATTGCGATGAATTCGTTCGGAGGGACAAGGCCCAATTTCGGATGTTGCCAGCGAATCAGAGCTTCAAATCCCGTGACTTCGCCGCTGGCAATTCCCATCTGCGGTTGATACACGAGGAAAAACTCTTCTCTCTCAAGTGCCAGCCGCAAGTCATTTTCCAGGCTTAACCGCTCCATGACCCGGATGTTCATGTCCGGCTTGAAGAATTGAAATCTGTTTCGGCCATTCTCCTTAGCGCGATACATGGCTTGATCTGCATACCGGATTAGGGTGTCGCAGTCTTCGCTGTGATCGGGGAAAATGCTAATGCCCACGCTGCAACTTGTACTAAGCGAATGCCCCTGAACTACGAACCTGCCGGCAAGCTTTTCCGTGATCCGCGCAGCCGCAATTGCCGCTTCAGCTTCATCGTGCACCCCGTTCAGCACGATGACGAATTCGTCGCCATTCACTTTTGCAACTGTATCCTGTTCTCGCGTGCATCCCTTGATCCGCTCAGCAACATCCTTCAGCAGCAAATCGCCTATCGGGTGACCGAGGGAATCGTTAACGAGTTTGAATCGGTCGAGATCGAGGGACAGAAGCGCAACTTTAACGCTTTTGCGACGGGCACCAGCCAATGCTTTCAGGAGCCGATCCTTGAGCAGAGTTCGATTCGGCAATCCAGTCAACGCATCGTAATAGGCCAGAAACTGGATACGCTCTTCGGCATTTATGCGGTCTGAGATGTCGCGAAAGTACCAGATTCGTCCTCGATGGCGCCCATTCGAATCGACGAGAGGCGCAGAGTACCGGTCGAAGGTCTTACCATTCTTGAGCTTGAACTCGTCTCTGCTCTTTTCATCCGGGCGAGTATAGAGATATTTGATCCTCTCAACGAAAGCGTCAGGATCTTCGACTCTATCTGTCACATGCTTTAGCACCAGCCGATCGTCTCTCCCGATTATCAGCCTGCTTGGTACTCCAAAGTGAAGCCCGAATTGTTTGTTTGCGAGGATGATGCGATCTGATTCATCGACGACAAGGATGCCTTCAATTGTCGTTTCAGTTTGCGCCTCCAACAGCGCTGTCTTGAATAGCAATTGTTCCTCGGCACGTTTGCGCTCCGTCAGGTCGTAGGCGGCAACCAACATTGCTTCGGATCCGTGGAAGTCCAAGGGATGGCAGACAATCTCTACGTCGATGATCACACCATCCTTCTTGCGATGTTTCCAAACACCAGCCCTCTGGAGTCCCAGCTCCCGTTTCGCTACGTCCTGCAACAATTCGGGGACGTTTTCTTCGGGCCGTATGTCCGCAATCGTCATCGCCAGAAACTCCGGCTCCGAATAGCCGTATTGCTGGATCGTCGCTTGGTTTACAGCCAGAAAGCGAAGAGTGCTGCGGTCGAATACCCACATCGGGATTGGACTGCCATCAAACAGGAAACGATACTGCTTCTCGGAATTGCGCAAGCACTCTTCGGCTTGCTTTCTATCTGAAATATCTCTGGCGATGGCAGCTGCTCCAATCACCGCCCCTGCCGCGTCCGTAATGGGTGAGACTGAGAGAGCAATGGTAATCTGCTGGCCGTCTTTTTTTACCCGAATTGCCTCGATGTCGTCCACTTCCTGTCCGCGTTGAATTCTCTCCAGGATTTGCAGGTGCTCGTTTGCACGGTCCACTGGAGCCAGGATCCCGAGCGATTTTCCGATTGTCTCTTCGGCGCCATAGCCGAAGATGCGTTCGGCGCCGGCGTTCCAGGTTTCAATCTCTCCTCCGGTCGTGCAGGAGATAATTGCGTCGTCTGAACAACGAACGATGGCCGCCAATCGGCGGTGTTCCTGTTCTGCTTTTCTGAGATCGCTGATGTCGGTTATGGTGCCCTTGATGACCGGCCCCGTTCCGTCCTCACGTGTCAACAGAATTGCGCTGTTCAGAATCCAGACCGGGCTCCCGTCTTTCCGTCGCAGGCGTTGCTCGAAGTTGGTCAGACTCTTCTCTTCCCGAAGCTTCTCAATGAATCGGACTCGATCAGAAGTGCTGAAGTAGCCGGCAGTGATCGAGTGGCCGATCATTTCCTCGCGTGCCGAATATCCAAACATCCGGCAAAATGAGACATTGCAATCCAGGACAAGGCCGTCCAGAGTTGTTCTGTATGCACCCGCCAGGCTCTTTTCGAAAAGCAACTTATAACGGTCTTCTCTCAACTCAATCTCAAGCCTAAGTCGCGCTTGCCGCTTAAGAATCGAGAAGCTGGCGATGGAGACTAGCAGCGCAGCGAAAAGGATCGAGACGAGATGAGAGGCCCATACTCTGAGGTCGGGATAAAGGGCCATCTTCGATAGCTCAAAGACGCCCATGATTGTCGCGGCGATCGCGGCTGCCCGTAGCGCATGCATTCGGATGTAGGACGGGCTTGTCGCCATTGCGCCGGGCTTGCTCGCAATGTTGCTATGCAACAGCTTCACGGTGGTAACCCCGATCACGAGAAAGGAGATGGCCATCGTGCCGGTCACACTTAGAACGGATATGTCCATTCCTTTTAAGAATGCGAGCGTGACATGCGAAACGATGAAACTGATCGCTCCGATCGGTCTCTCAAAGATGTCTTTCGCTGGGCCGTGGACAAATCCTCGTCCGTCGTAGCTGGTTCTTGCGGGGATCAGGAAGAGGGCCGACTTGAGTAGTTTTTGCCGCCCTGTCATTGATGCCAGCCTCATTTGCGAACCTTGAATTGAGCAGGCATCACTCCGGTTCGAATATGTTTGGGCTCGGTATAGCCTTCAAACAGAAAGGCGTCTCCAAATCAAGAGGACGCACATCTAGTTAAGTCCTATCCTCTGACCATTAGAATTCCTCGATAGTTGCACGGAGCACGTGACATAAGTCATTGCACAGAGGCATTTTTTGAGCGAATGTTCACTCGATCAGATCTGCCTCAAAAGAGGGATAGCGCGTTACCGATGGATTCAAGTATGAAGTGAGTGACGCCCGATTAGGCTACGGAACCGTACTATGGCATCGGCCGTATTCATGGCTCGAGTCCACAGAGTCGGATGGGTGGAGCAAAATTGGGCAGTCTGAAAAATGTTGGCGCTTTTGGAACGCCGCATTACTCGAAGACTTCGCCAAAGGACGGCCCGGAAGGGTGGAGGCATGAACGAAGCTAGGGAAACCAGGCCGCCCTATCGCGGCCGGGCTGTCGACTTCGTCCTCCGACAGCTGATTCCTGCAGGAACGTTTGTTCTGGCTTCTCTTTCCGCGGCCAGGGCTTCGGAGCCCGTCCCACTTACATCGCTTCGCGCCGTTCACTCCCTCAGCAATGCTGAGGCGAGTCAAGCAATTCCTGTAGCCGTTGAAGCCACGGTTCTTTATTCCCGTGGGTATGAAAGCCTACTGTTCGTGCAGGACGGCGACTCTGCCCTCTTCGTCCGCCCCCCCTCGACTTCGGCACTGCTTCCCGGTGACCGCGTCTTCATCAAGGGAATGACTCAGGGAAGTTTTCGACCCCTTCTGGTGGCCAGTGCCATCACCCTGCTCCGCCACGGCAACCCGCCAAAACCTGTGTTAGCGACATTCGATGAACTGATTCGTGGCGAGTACGACTCCCGGCTGGTTACCGTTGAAGCCAAGGTCCGCGCCGCGGACCTTGTGGTCAGTCCGGCCGCCCCAGTACGCAGTGCCTGCGTACAACTGCTCACCGAGGGGGGGCACATTGAAGCGTACGTCGACAATACCGATGAAAGCGCGCTCAAAGACCTCCTGGACGCCGATGTGGAGATCACCGGGGTAGCCGCTGGGAAGTTCGACGACAAGATGCAACAGACTGGAAGCGTGCTCTACGTCTCCACATTGACGAACATTAAAGTTATCAAGCGCGCCAGCATTGGATTTTGGTCTCTTCCAGCCACGCCCATGGATCAGATTCTCTCCGGCTACCATGTACGAGATTCCACGCGCCGGGTCCAGGTCCACGGAACCATTACGTATTACCAGCCCGGCTCCGCCGTTGTGCTTCAGGACGGATCCAAAAGCCTGTGGATCTCAACCCACACTCGTGAACCTTTGCAGATTGGCGACCTCGCGGACGGAACAGGCTTTCCCGATGCACACGATCGTCTCTTGAGCCTCACCGACGGCGAAATCCGGGATCGCCACATCCTTGCGCCTATCGCGCCACAGTCGGCGACCTGGCGCCAACTCGGTTTCTGGAGCAGTAACAAGCCCGACGGGCATCAGAATGACCTCGTATCCATCGACGGTCAAATAGTCACCGAGCTCCGGCAGGCCACGCAGGACGAATATGTCGTGGTCTCCGATGGACGGCTGTTCACGGCGATTTATCGTCACCCGCGCGTGTCCGCGGTTCTGCCGCCAATGCGGTGGATAGCTCAGGGCTCGAGAGTCCATGTCACTGGCATTTGCACAATCCTGGACAGCAGTGCAGTCAATCCCGGAGAGGAGGCGCCGTTCAATATCCTGATCCGCTCCTTCGACGACATTTCCGTCATTGCCAAGCCATCCATGCTGAACGTTCGCAACCTCATCCTGCTTGTCGGTCTATTGCTTGTGTTGCTGTTGGCCGCAGGCGCGAGGGCCTGGGTGGTGGAACGCAAGGTGCGTCATCAAAACGCTGAGGTAGCTTACGCCGAGCGGCGGCGGGGCAGAATTCTTGAAGACATTAACGGCTCCCGTCCTCTCGCCGAGGTCATCGAACAGATCACCGAGTTGGTTTCTTTCAAGCTCCGTGGCGCACCGTGTTGGTGCCAGATCTTCGATGGAGCACAACTCGGAAACTGTCCGCACAACCTCACTTCTTTCCGTATCGTCAGCGAGCAGATTCTCGCCCGTTCCGGATCGCCGCTCGGAACGATGTACGCCGCGTTCGATCCGCTCGCCCAACGGTGCGCCGACGAATCGGCTCCCCTTTCGATGGCTGTGGGGCTGGCCACACTGGCCATTGAAACCCGGCGGCTCTATTCCGATCTGGTTCACCGCTCCGAGTTTGACTTGCTCACCGACATCCACAACCGATTCTCGCTGGAAAACAATCTGGATCGGCAAATTGCTCAGGCCCGCCAGAGCGCGGGCGTCTTCGGATTGATCTACATCGACCTCAATGACTTTAAGCAGGTGAACGATGTCTACGGCCACCAGGTCGGAGATATGTTTCTGCAGAAAGTGGCGATCCGCATGAAGCGCCAGCTCCGCGCCATCGACATGCTGGCGCGGCTCGGTGGCGACGAATTTGCCGTAGTGCTTCCGATGATTCACAGCCGCCGGGAAGCCGAAGAGATTGCACAGCGCCTGGAAAGCAGCTTTGACGATCCATATCCATTAGATGGATATGTCCTGCGTGGTTCTGCAAGCGTGGGCATCGCCCTTTATCCGGAGGACGGCACGACCAGGGATAGCCTTTTGAGCGCCGCCGATGCTGCCATGTATGTTGCCAAGCAAACAAAGCGGCACGTCGATGATCTCCTGTCCGATCGAGCCGATCCCCCTGTGAAGACCGAAGATCGCGCATAACAGCGGCCGGGCTCAAATTTGCCTTCTTTTCGAGCTGTCGCGGTCCGGCCCTATCGCCGCTCGAGTCCCGCGGCTCGTTGAAATAGACCTCTTTTGACCACCAAGAAATTTCCACTCTGTTCTTCCGTTATCAAAATGGACTATATTGTCGAAATTGTCGGATTGCGGAGCCAGCCATCACCTGGGTGGCCCGCCGGCCCGGCGAATCCGTTGTTTTGACCCCGGATGACGGGACGATAGTTCAGCACGAATTGAATTCAGCTGTTCCGCGACGACAGGGGTTGTCTGGGAGAGGCATTCGGTTTCACATCCCCACTAGTGGTTCCAGGAGGGTCTGATGAGCATTTCCGACACCATTGGCTTGGTGCTGAATCGGAAGAATCAGAACACCGTACTATCGATAGCTCCCGAGCAATCGGTTTACGAAGCGCTCGAGAAGATGGCAAAGCATGACGTTGGTGCCTTGCTGGTCCTCTCAAACGATCGGCTGGTCGGCATCCTGTCCGAGCGTGACTACGCACGCAAAGGGATTCTGATGGACCACCCCTCCAGAGAGACCAAAGTCCGCCAGATCATGACTTGTCCGGTGGTATCTGTGAGTCCGCAGCACACGGTGGACGAATGTTTGGCGATGATGACGGATCACCATTTTCGTCACCTTCCGGTAGTGCAACATGACGCCGTTGTCGGAGTGATCTCGATTGGAGACCTTGTGAAATGGGTGATCTCCGGTCAGGCGCAAACTATTCAGGCGCTTGAGGGCTACGTTACGGGAGCCTATCCGGGGTAGCTCGCGCAATTGCAACCCAGAACGCCAAAGGACCTTTCACCCTTATGCGCCGACTAGCGGATGCGCTTCTTCGTCCTGCTCGATCTTGCAGAGCCTAGATGCCTCGCGGACTAGATTCACTCTTCAGGTGCCGTCTTTTGGGAGGGATGCGATCGTTCGATGTGACGAGCAAAGATGATCATCATTTCCCCGCGGTTCTCTGGATTGGGACGAAATTCCGCGTCGCAAAGCGAACATTTGTAGTAGCCTGAAAATCTTCCTTCGCGGTCTTTGGCTGCGGTGAGATGTGCGTCTTCTCCCATACCCAAAGTCTACGCCGCACAAGTCTGCATCGCCTAACATGAACGGTGCTAGCATCCCGCCTACTGGCGCGGATGACCGATTGGATTTCGTCGGCAGAAGTGTCATGTGGTAGACCGTTATAGGGGGGCGACCGCTGTATTCTGTGTCGTCATGCGCCCCCTTTAGGACGTTCATCATGCGGTTGCCGCCAAAACCTCCGACCCTAGCGGGCAATCGTCTGCCTCGAAGGGTGCGGCGACGCAGTTTATGTCTGCAAACCGTAATTGCCTTAGTCCTCTATTCGGCCCTCCCTTGTTATGCGCAAACCACGCCGTGGTCAGAACGAGTCGCGAACGCCATCATTCGGCTCAACCCCGTAAACGAAACCGAAGCTCGACCAGTGAACGCGTGGGACGAAGAGACTGGTTTGCAACTCGAGGGACTGGACGCTGTCTGGTACAACACGGCGAATGGAGACTATTTTCGCTATGGAAAGGGCAAGGTTGATGAGTATCTCCGCGTGAATGAGCCGACCGATTCCGACAACCGAACCACGAGCGTATTTGACAACGCTCTTCTAGGCCGTCAACTTCTCCTCTTATACCGTGTAGCGCTCGATGCGAAATATTACAAAGCAGCCGCGGGAATCCGCGAGACGATCGCCGCTGCCTGTGATATTTCATCAGCCGGGCGAAGCCAATCGCGATTGAAGGGCCCGTGCATGGCTCAGCCGTTTCTCGCGGAATACGCTTCTGTGTTTCAAGAACCGACGGACTTTGCCGGAATTACGCGAAGCTTTGAGAAGTGGAACAGGAGTGTCCAAGCGCCTACGAAGGAACTGGATCAAGCAGCTGTCTATTCCGATACTCTAAAGGCACGGCTGGCTGCGGCGCTTGTCGATTCGCTGCCTTCTTATCCGCAGGAAGATCCGGGGCGTGGCGAACTCATCGCTATGCTGAATCGCATCGCAACCGAAGCGGTGCAACATCAGGACACCGAGACGGGGCTCTTTGACGAATTGCCGCGGTCGACCACGCCCCGCCACCGTCCGGATTCCCCGACCGCAGAGTGTCTGCTCGTCTATGCACTGTCAAAAGGCGCTCGCCTGGGATATTTGCCTGAACGCGACTCTTTGCATGCTCAGCGTGCCTGGCAGGGAGTCCTGAAGCATTTCGTGCAACAGGATCCGAGCGGCGTCATCACGATGACTCAAGGAGCCATTCACAACGCGCGTAATCGGAGCGCAGCCGAAGACAAAGGTTCCGCGCCTCCAGCGGCCCTCAAAGATCCCGACAAGGAAGGTATTGGCCCGGGCGTCTTGCTTTTGGCTGCCGCCGAGGTTGACAACGCACCCACAGCGGCTATCGCGCGCGGCGAAAGGGTGATGCTCGATGCTTGGTTTAACAGCCAGCAGCGCAAGAATCCCGCCGGGCAGTGGGAGGCCTTCCATTACAAATGGTCCGACCTGAGCGACAGCGGCTACTCCCTCTTCGGGAATATCTTTCAAAGCTTTGGAGCGATGACGGAGACCCTCTACTCCGCGCCGACGCAAGGGAACTTGGCGAAGGCACGGTTTTATATCATCGTGTCACCCGACATTCCAGTCAAGAATCCCAACCCGCATTACATGACGGACCACGACGCCAAAGAGATTGCCGCATGGGTCAAAAGCGGAGGTGTACTGGTCCTCATGGAGAACGATCCGCCCAACGCCGACATCGCCCATTTGAATCTGTTAGCTGATCGTTTTGGAATCCATTTCGACGATGTCTTGCACCATCACATCATCGGCGAACAGGTTGGAGATGGCCGAATTCCTGTTGCCGCGGAGGGCCCGGTCTTTCATCATCCACACACTCTCTACATGAAGGACACATGCGCCATCTCGCTCAGTGGACCCGCGCTTGCATTGCTGCGCGATCGAGGCGACGTTGTTATGGCGACTGCAAAATACGGTCGTGGCACAGTATTTGCCGCCGTCGATCCCTGGCTTTATAACGAATACACCGATGGGCGAAAGAATCCACGCATCTACAATCAGTTCGATAATTATTCCGGCGGCAAGGAGCTGGTGCAATGGCTGCTGCAACAACATCCTCATTGAAGTCCGCTAAAGGGAGAGAGGAAAACACCTTGGGCATGAAGACCGTCTTAATAGCAGATCCCGTGCGTTACCCGCGCATGACAACGCAGGAACTTCGCGAATCCTTTCTTCTCGGAAGCCTTTACCAAGCAGGCACGATTCAGCTCACGTATGTGGATTTAGACCGCGCTGTGGTGGGGATGGCAGTGCCGCTCGAAAATCCGCTGAAATTGTCGACAAGTCCGGAATTGAGAGCTGAGTACTTCACCGAGCGCCGTGAACTGGGCGCACTCAATGTCGGCGGAGCGGGCGTCGTACATGTCGGTAAGTCATCCTATCAACTCGACAATCTCGACCTGATTTACATCGGACGAGGCAATGCTGATATCCGTTTCGAATCGAAATCGAAAGACACGCCCGCCGGATATTATCTCCTCAGTTATCCGGCACACGGAGTCTATCCCGTCAGCGTTGTCAAGAAAGCAGACGCGCAGCCCACCGAAATTGGAAGCGCTGAGACTTGCAACCACCGAACCATTTATAAGTATGTCCACTTGACAGGGGCAAAGAGCTGTCAGTTGGTCATGGGCGTCACCCATCTGCAAACGGGAAGCGCCTGGAATACCATGCCGGCTCATACCCACATGCGTCGCTCCGAAATCTACCTTTACTTCGACGTCGCGGAAAACGCTCGCATTTTTCACTTCATGGGCCCGCCGCAAGAAACCCGGCACCTGCTTATGAGCAATTGCGAGGCTGTCGTTTCGCCCGGATGGTCGATCCACGCAGGTGTGGGCACACAGGCCTACAAATTCTGCTGGGGCATGGGCGGCGAAAACCAGGACTATGCCGACATGGACCCGGCGCCGCTTGAAAGCATGCGCTGAGGAGGGAATTCGATGAAATGTGCTGTATTCTTTTTGGTCTTTGCCGCGCTAAGCATTCCGGCGTTCGCGCAGAGCGGCGGAAAGGCCGAGCTGTTCTCCGCCGCCCAGATTCGAGAGCGAGTTGCGGCGCTTACTCCCCAAGCCGCCGCGTCAGGCAGCGCTGGGCAAATGCTGGCGGACTACGGAAACCACAGGGTGCAGATCTCGGTGCGCACCACAAGCGGCGGCGCTGAAGTCCACGCCCACTTCGATGACGTGATGATTGTGCAGCAGGGAAGCGCGACACTGGTCACCGGTGGCACCATCATTGATCCGAAATCGACCCCCGATGGTGAGACCAAGGGAACCGGTATTCAGGGCGGAAAATCGCAGACCATCTCGCCCGGAGATCTAGTAACAGTGAATGCCGGAGTGCCACATCAGTTATTGGTTTCCCCCGGCACAACCTATAGCGCGGTCGTCATCAAAGTTAGGGAGTGACTCGCAGCAGCAAGCGCGCGACCAAGTATAACTCGCCCCCCTCTCCCTCATGTCTCTCCGGACAAGCTGCTTTCGAGACGCCGATAACTCCACAGCAGCCCAACTTACCTCTGGATGCGCGCCGACCCTCCTTGTGCGAACGCGCGCACTTGCTCCGATGTCGCCATCGTGGTGTCGCCAGGAAAAGTGGTGAGCAGCGCACCGTGCGCCCAGCCAAGCTTTGTAGCCACATCCGGAGTCTCACCGGTCAACAAGCCATAAAAGAACCCCGCGGCAAAACCGTCCCCACCGCCCACGCGATCGTATACATCCAGTTCTGCAGTCGGCGCGGTATATGTCTTCCCATCCATCCAGGCAACCGCGCTCCAGCTATGCCGGTTTGTGGAGTGCACCTCCCGCAGCGTCGTCGCGACCACCTTCACATGGGGATGCTTCTGCACAACCTTATCGATCATCTCAACGAAAACGCGCGGGTCAAGCTTGGACTTCGACGCGACTTCGGGTCCGGCAATACCCAACCCCTTCTGCAAATCCTCTTCGTTCCCGACCAGTACATCTACGTTTTCAACGATCCGCCCGATCACGTCGACAGCATGCTTGTTGCCTCCGGAGATTTTCCAAAGTTTTTCACGGAAGTTAAGGTCGAAAGAAGTCACAGCACCGGCAGCTTTGGCCTCGCGCATCGCTTCCACCGCAAGCTCCGACGTGGTCGGCGAAAGCGCGGCAAAGATTCCCCCGCTATGCACCCATTTGACGCCGCCGGCGAAGATCGCCTTCCAATCAAAGTCTCCGGGTTTTAATTGCGCCGCAGCTTCGTTGGCCCGGTTGTAGAAGACCACGGGAGCGCGCACCCCAAAACCCCGGTCGCTGTATACGGCAGCCATGTTGGGCCCGTTCACACCGTTGTGAGCGAAATGCTTGTAGAACGGTTTCACGCCCATGGCCAGCACGCGCTCAGAGATCAGATCACCCAACGGATAATCCACCATCGCGGACGCGATGCTGGTCCTGAGTCCGAAGCAGTCAGAAAGATTGGCTGCCACATTAAACTCGCCACCGCTGACATGAATCGCACATTGTGTCGCCTTGCGAAACGGAATGATCCCTGGGTCAAGCCGGTGCACCAAGGCGCCCAACGAAAGTAGATCTAGCTCGGCATCCTTACGGAACGTCAAACTGTTACCCTTTGATTCACTCATCGATAACTCGCCTCGTCACTTCCTCTGAGATTCTAAGCGACCAACACCCAGCATCCGGTCGCGCATCAGCGGCTCATCCATCCGCCATCGACGACAAGTATGTGACCGTGCATGTAGTCGCTGGCCCGCGAGGCCAGGAATATCGCAGCTCCGCCCAAATCCGAGAGCGTTCCCCACCGCCCCGCGGGAATTCGCTCCAGAATCTGCCGCGAACGCACAGGGTCAGCCCGCAGCGCCGCTGTGTTGTCTGTCTCCATATAGCCGGGAGCAATCGCATTTACGTTGATTCCTCGCGAGGCCCATTCATTGGCAAAGGCCTTCGTCAACTGTCCCACGCCACCCTTGGCCGCCGCATACGACGGCACAAACACGCCACCCTGGAATGTGAGCAACGACGCAATGTTGATGATCTTTCCGCTGCCCTGGGCCAGCATCTGCCGACCCGCGAGTTGGCTCAGGCGAAAGACGCTCGACAGATTGGTTTCAAGAACCGCACTCCAATCCTCCCACGAGTAATCGGCTGCCGGAGATCGCTGGATTGTCCCGGCATTGTTCACCAGGATGTCGATCCTGCCGAAATCTGTCATAACTTTGTCGATCATCCGAGTACAAGCATCCGCGTCGCTCACGTCGCCAGTGACAACTGTGGGTTTTCCACCCGCTTCTTCAACTTGCTTCGTCGATTCTGCGGGAACGGAACTCGACCCATGCAGCGCAATCTTCGCACCGGCCTCCGCCAATGCCAGCGCAATCCCCAACCCCAGCCCTCGCGAAGAGCCAGTCACCAAAGCCGTCTTCCCATGCAAATCAAAAACATCCAAAGTCACAAAACGCCTCGTCTTTCCGACCAATCTTGTCGGTCCACGTTTCCTGTTTTCGATGGCCAGCCATAGCCTCAAGTATCGCCTTCACTTCCCGTCTGTCAAAATCTCTCCGCTCCTGTCTGGGATATTCCGTTCGACGCTCGCCACTAACTTGCCGATTGGACGCCGTCTTCGTCCGTTTTTCCACCGAAATCCCAGCACCTTTCTTTCGTACTGCCCGAAGCACACAAAAAATTGGCTCGCTTCGAAGCAACCGGGTATATTCACAGGTACCGGAGATAGCAAATTGGAAGATATTCTCAATATTCAAAACTTCCGTAAGACTGAGCACGTTGCCACTCCAGACCATCGGCCCCGAAACATTCCAGAAGTCGGCGTACGCGAATCGGTCCTTGAAGACATCGCTCTTAAATCTCTCTATACTTCTGGCCCGTTCTCGGTACTCGATCTCGGCGATCATATGCGGCTCAACTACGATGTCGCAAACGATCTCTTCAGCCGGCTGCGGGGAAAGCTTCTGTGCGAAGTGACCGGAATGACCGGCAACATTCCTTATATCGCGATCACGTCGCAAGGCAGGTCCCGTGCACTCGAGCTTCTTTCGCACAGTCAATATGCGGGACCCGCGCCGGTATCCTTGGCCAGCTATGTCGAGCAGGTGCGCCTGCAGAGCGTCCGCAACGTCGAAGTGCATCCGCCCGACATCGAGCGCGCATTTGCTCATATGGTTATCGACAGCAAGACGCTGGCTCAGTTCGGAACCGCACTCAACTCCGGTTCCGCCATCTTCCTCTACGGCCCTCCCGGTGTAGGAAAAACTGCGATCGCCGAGACTCTTTCGCGCGTGCTCGCTGAGGACGCGATCTGGATACCGTATGCGATCGAGGTCGACGGCCAGATCATTACCGTCTACGACCCTGCCATTCATAAACGAACCTGGGAGTCCGAGTCGGACAACCGCGATCTGCGCTGGGTGCGCTGCCATCGTCCCACGGTCATGGTCGGTGGCGAACTGACCGCCGAGATGCTCGACCTGCAGTTCAACCCGATCAACAAATTCTATGTTGGCCCGATGCAGATGAAAGCCAACAACGGCGTCCTGATCATCGACGACCTTGGGCGGCAACGCATTCGCCCCGATGAGTTGCTGAACAGATGGGTCGTTCCCCTCGATCGCAAAATCGAGTTCCTAACCTTGGCAGGCGGACGAAAGATCGAAATCCCCTTCGAAATGTTGGTTGTGTTCGCTTCCAACCTTGATCCTGCCGAGCTACTGGATCCTGCCTTCTTGCGGCGCATCCAGACAAAGATCAGCATTGGCGCGGTCACCGACGATCAATTCTGCGAGATCTTTCGCCGAGTCGCTAGGGATCATGAAATAGACGCCGATCCCACACTCATCAAGGAACTCATCATCCTGATCCGCGGTACATTGAAATTGGAGTTGCGCGGTTGTCATCCGCGAGATCTCGTGAATCAGATTTGCTGGGCAGCGCGTTACGAGGGCGTCGCCCCGAAGATCGACCAACCGGCTTTGATGCGCGCCGTCGAGGCCTACTTCCTCCCCAACGTCAAATAGGATCGGGCGGTCCCACCGAAGATTTGTGCAGGACAAGCGGCGCAGCCTGCAAGAGCTCCGCCGCTTCGTTCTTGGATCGAGGAGGCCATCGGTTGCCAAGCATCGAATTTCTAAAACAGATTCCACAGTGACTGGTTGTAGACAGCGTGGTGGAACTGCACCTCGGAGCCTTTCACAATCGTTCCTAGCTCGCGTGGGGAGCGATTCGCGACCGCTTGCTTCAAGTCCCCGTACCGGCCCTGCACATCCGTTCCCAGAATCTCCCCGATCCACTTCGAGTCCATGAAATCCTGGATCGCTTCTTGGATATTATCCGGCAGATACTTGCCGCCCGCGCGCAGGTTGTCGGCTTCGGAGATTTGCCCGTCAATTCCAGTCTTGAAAATGCCATAGAGCGCAAGGTAGGGGTTGGCATCCGGCGCCACCGCGCGCACTTCCGTCCTCATCGATCGATGATTGCCGATCGGCACGCGCACCATCGCACCGCGGTCTACTGCCGAAGCGCGGATCTGGTTCGGCGCCTCGAAGTGCGGATCAAGCCGCCGGTAGGCGTTCACGCTCGAATTGAAGACCAGGCACAGATCCAGCGCGTGAGTCAGAATGCGGTCAAGGAAGTCCCAACCGAACTTCGACAACTGCTCCAGGCCCTTCTCGTCCCAGAACAGGTTGGTCTTGCCTTTCGAAACAGAAACGTTGGTGTGCATGCCGCTGCCGTTCACACCCACAACGGGCTTGGGCAGGAAGGAGGCCGTGTAGCCCATGTTGCTGGCGATCTGGCGGCACAGCAGTTTGTAGAGCTGAATTTGGTCCGCCGCCGCTACTGCCTCGGCGTAGCCATAGTTGATTTCGAACTGGCTCGGCGCCACCTCCGGGTGGTCCTTCTCGTTCTGGAAGCCCATCGCCCGCTGCACTTCAGCCGCAGTATCGATGAACTGGCGAAGCGGATCGAGCGGCAGCGAGTGATAGTAACCGCCTGTACTGATGAACTCGAACTTGCCCGTCTGGTGGTAAGTCTGCTCCGCGTCGCGCCCGGCGAACAGGAAGCCTTCGATCTCAGTGGCCGCATTTAGGGTGTACTCCTTCTCCTTAAATAGCTTCTCGGAGTAGCCCTTCAGTACGCCACGAAGATCTCCGGCGTAGGCCGTTCCGTCCTTGTCGATCACGTTACCGAACACCAGCGCTTTCCCGGTGCCGAACACATCGGCAGGCACCCAGTAGAATGCGCTCCAGTCAATACCCAACCGCAGATCGCTCTCTTTCTGGGCTGTAAATCCGCGTATAGAAGAGCCATCAAAAGTCAGATTCTCGTACGCGCCAATCAAAAACTTCTTGTCGTAGTCGAGCAGATGAAGCCGGCCTTCGAGATCGCTGAAGAGCACCGTGACCGCCTTGATCCGTTTCTCATCGGTCAGGTATTTGAGCCGCTTCTCGCGAATCTCCTCGATCGCCACCCGGTTCAGGCGATCCCCTTTGGCTTGCAAATTAAGTTCTTCTAGCTCTTCGTAGGAAAGGGCGAGAAAATTACGTAACTCAGTCGACATACATCTCCTCTTGCAATGAAAGTGGTAACCCATGAATCTACCACCAGCCACAAAAGGAGATCAAACCGGGATCCCACCGCGTCGAGGGAACTGGAAAAGCAAACTTCGCTCTCCATTCCTCCATCGAATTCCAACTCAATCGCCAACCGCGAGTTTTTTTGTCCGCGTAAGCCTGGAAGCGGGGCCGCCAATAATCGGACGCCCTCGATTGCGGCGGGATGGAAAAGAATACTCCGTTCGGCAAACCGCCCTTCACCGCTCGCTGTCGTGCATAAATCAGACGATGGCGGTTTCTGGTCTCGGACCTGAGTTTTGGGACTTTGGCTCTTTGACCTTACGCTCGTAGATCACCGGGATGAAGTGCTGATTCCGCATAGGAGGGCGAACGTAGTCCGATTTGACGAGCTTGGGCAATTTAAGCGACTCCGGAGTTAGATCGCGATAGGGGATGAGTGAAAGCAGGTGGCGGATTACGTTGAGACGGGCAGACTTCTTGTCCTCGGAGTTTACGACGAACCAAGGGGACTCTTTGGTGTCGGTGATGGCAAACATCTCGTCTTTGGCGCGGGAATAATCGCCCCAGTGCTTGCGGGATTCCAAGTCCATTGGGCTGATCTTCCATCGCTTGGTGGGATTGTTCATGCGCTCCTGGAATCGGCGTTCCTGCTCTTCGTCGCTGACAGAAAACCAGTACTTGACGAGCAGGATGCCGGAGCGAATCAACATGCGTTCAAACTCCGGGCAGCTGTGCATAAACTCCTGATGCTCGGCTTCGGTGCAGAAGCCCATCACGCGTTCGACGCCGGCGCGGTTGTACCAGCTGCGGTCGAAGAGGACCAGCTCACCGGCGGCAGGCAGATGGGGGACGTAGCGCTGGAAGTACCACTGGGATTTTTCGCGTTCGGTAGGAGTACCGAGGGCAACGATTCGGCATACGCGAGGGTTGAGCGACTCGGTGACGCACTTGATGGAGCCGCCCTTGCCTGCGGCGTCGCGCCCTTCAAAAAGAACCACCACGCGCAGCTTCTCGTGCTTGATCCACTCTTGAAGCTTGACCAGTTCGATCTGCAGAAGGGCCATCTCGCCTTCGTATTCGCAGTCTTTGCCCAGGCGCATGGAAACCGCGGGCACCGAAGCCATGCCGTTGGAGTGGTGGTCGGCGCTGTTGGTCGCCTTTCCGTTTACATGTGCGTGCTTGTGCTTCTTCTTCTTCTTCTTCTTTTCCGCCATAATGACTCCTCCGCATCGGGTCGGCTGCGTGGGGTAGCAGCGGCCTTTCAAGCAAGTGCAGTGACTAAGAAGCTGCGACGAGAATGTGTCCCAATCTCCCCGGAGAAATAACAACGCTGCTAGGCTGGGGCACAGATTCCCGAGAGAAAAGAGCTGGAGGGTTACGATGCTCCGCCGATCTAAATCTTCTTTCGGCGGGAAAAAGCGAATCCGTTCAACAGAATCGATGGCCCGCGCCGGAAGCCTTGTAGCCCGGCGATAAAGCTGGAAATGGAGAAGAGGAAAGCCAGGCGCTTCCCACTTCCCCATTTAAGACTGCCAGATAGTACTTGATCAAAAACGACGCCGCACAAACGTTAAGGCTTCGGCACGCTGTTGATCGTCTTCAGAATCCGCGAAACGATCTGGTACGGATCGCCCTCGGAATTCGGGCGGCGATCTTCAAGATAGCCTTTGTACCCGTTCTTGACGAAGTTGACAGGCATTCTGATCGAGGCGCCGCGATCGGAGAGGCCATAGCTGAACTTGTCGATGGCTTGCGTTTCGTGCAGTCCCGTCAGGCGCAGATGGTTGTCCGGACCATATACGGCGATGTGCTCGGGAATGTGTGCCTCGAATGCCTTCATAAGGGCTTCGAAATATTCCTTGCCACCGACTTCGCGGAGATACTTGGTGGAGAAGTTGCAGTGCATACCGGACCCGTTCCAGTCACCCTTGAGAGGCTTGCAATGCAGGACAACATCCACTTCGTATTTCTCGCAGAGACGCATCAGCAAATAGCGAGCGGTCCAGGTGTCGTCGGCGGCTTTGGCAGAGCCTTTGGCAAAGATCTGGAACTCCCACTGGCCTTTAGCGACTTCAGCATTGATGCCTTCATGATTGATTCCGGCAGCGAGACAGGCCTCCCAGTGCTCTTCCACGATGGTGCGGGCGATGCTGCCCATATATTTGTAACCAACACCGCAGTAGTACGGGCCTTGGGGGACTAACGGGAATCCGCCTTTCGGCCAGCCAAGAGGAGCGCCGTCCTTATAGAGGAAGTACTCCTGTTCGAGACCAACCCACAGGTCTGGGTCATCCTCAATGGTCGCGCGCATATTCGTCGAATGCGGAGTGCCATCCGGATGCATGACTTCGCTCAGAACGATATAGGCGTCCTTGCGGCTTGGGTCGGGATAGAGAGCCACAGGCTTAAGAACGCAGTCAGACTTGCTGCCCTCGGCCTGCATCGTGGAACTGCCATCAAAGCCCCAAAGGGGCAGATCTGCAAGCGTGGGTGGTTTCTCAAAAGCCTTGAGTAGACTCTTGCCGCGCAGTTCAGGAACGGGCTTCTTGCCATCGAGCCAGATGTACTCAAGTTTGTACTTTGCCATGGGTCTCCTTCGAGCGGAAAAGATGTGGGTTTGCATTCAAATCGTAGAGCTTGGGTCGTAAAGAATCCGTGAGGATTTTTCGGCCAATTGCTCTACTTGCGATGCGCAACCAGCATCATCAGCAGAAGGATCGCAACCGGGATAAGAGCGATCGCGGCATAATAGAGAATCGCTCGTGGTAACTGGGCTTTTCGCTTGCTCCAGTTGTGGATTTCAGGCCGATCTTCGACCCCAACCTCGTCCAGATGCTGCAAATCGTGTGCAAAATCCTTCGCCCGCGCATATCTGTTTTTCGGATCGCGTTCGAGTGCACGGTACAACACCTCCTGCACCTGTGGCGAAATGGACGGATCTACTACGGACGGCGGCGTTGGATAGTTCAACAGACGGTCGTTCATTACTTCCAGCGGCGATGAGCCGGTGAATGGTTGCTTGCCCGTCAGCATCTCGTACAAGATGATGCCCATCGCGTAAACGTCCGAACGCCCATCCCCTCGCTTACCCTTGGCCTGTTCCGGCGAAATGTAGTCCGCGGTGCCGAGAGTCGCCGTAAAATTGGCATAAGTCAAACGTCGTGCCGCCGAGTCGCCGGCAATCCCGAAATCGATCAGCTTGATATTGTCATTGGCATCCACCATGATGTTTTCCGGCTTTAGGTCGCGGTGGACCACACCGTTTTCATGGATGTATTCGAGAGCCTCCAGCACTTCGATCGCGATTCGTATCGCCCGGTCCTGAGACATCTTTCCTTCGCTTAGAATCTCGCGCAGGAGCCTCCCATCGCACCACTCCATCACCATGTAGACCCGCGAGCGTTTTTCGACGGCAAACACCCTCATAACTCCGGGGTGACTCAGCCGCTCGCCAATGCCGGCTTCACGTTGGAATCGGTCGAAAAGAATCGGGTCGGCTTCCATGTCAGGGTGCGGAATCTTCAGGGCAACTACGCGGTTGTTGCTTAGGTCGGTAGCGCGAAAGATAGAAGCCATTCCGCTGCGCGCAACGGGAGCGTCAATGCGGTAGGAATCAATTTGCGTTCCGGCTTCGACGCTGTCAAGAAATCCCATCGTCCGTTCTTACTCCAAGCAATGCCTTCACCACTCTACAGGCTGAACCCATGGAATTCGTTACCAACTTGAGGCTGGGTCGCCCAGATCTTAAGATGGCAGACTGTAGGGCCGGCCGCGATACATACCCACTTGCTCCACAGATCGCACGCGAATCACCTGTGCCGTGGTGTTATCGTTGCCATCGATCTCGACGGCCCGCGCCACCAGCTCTCGTGCGAGCTCATCGATGTTTTTTTGTTGCGAAACAATCTCCGCAATCATCGCACTGCTCATCTCGTCGTGCAGGCCATCGGTGCAAAGCACCAACAAATCCCCCGGCTGTAGCGTCAATGCTGTCGTGTCGGGCGATACAAACATCTCCGGCCCAAGAGAACGAATTAACACATGCCGCGCGTCCGAGTCCGCGATATCGCTCGCTGAAATCAAGCCAAGCTTTCTTTGTTCATTCACCCAGGTATGATCCTGAGTAATTTGCTTTGCCTTGCCATTGCGCACAAGATAGCATCGCGAATCGCCCACATGCGAAACGATGGCCTGGTCGTGCCGCAGCGCACACGCCACCACGGTCGTTGCCATCTTCTTGCCCCGATATTGCGGAGTCAGCGTGCGGTCGTGCACCGCGGCATTGGCAAAGTGGATTAGTCTCGGCAGCAGACTGATCAGCATCGCTCCCGATTGCGCTTTCGCAAACTCCTCGGTGATTACGGAAACGGCAGTGGCCGAAGCAACTTCGCCCAGATCCAATCCGCCTACTCCGTCTGCCACGGTAAAAAGGTAGCCGTGCGATCGAGCCTGCTGGCGCGAGGAGGGAATGAACGATCCCATCGAGTCTTCGTTATTTGTTCGGACTTTGCCCGGATCGCTGGCCTGGCCGAACTGTACCTCTAACATGAGCGGCGCCGCCTGAAGGTTCTTCCGCGATTTCGCGGGGAGATGTAATGTTCCTTAATCGAAATACATTCAAGAACCTACTGGGTGGTACTCCGCAACCGCCTTTGCCAAAGCAGTCCTCGAAGATGCCACCCAGTATTTCTGTTGCGGTTTCCGGTCGACTTAACGGCTAGCTGAGAACGTTCTTTGATTCAAGCAGAACCGTTTTTCCTTTGGCCTTGGACGAACGCAAGAAGTAAATCGCACCATACAAGCCCCAGATCCCCGAGATGGCCAGCGCTCCCAGCGGTTCCATCTTAGTGCCCAGGTTAAAGAACGGACCCGCCACGTAGAAGCCCATGCAGACCAGATTGGCCAGCAGGCCAAAACCGGGGATGAGAGTGTGAACCAGGAAGTTGTGGTCCGGCCGCTTATGGTAAGCCACGATGCACAAGAAACAGCTTAACGCGTAAAGAATGAAAGTTCCGAAGTTCGAGGTTAGCGTGATCATCAACAACGAGTTAGGCAGTGCTGCTAACTTATCGTGCGTTGTATACCCAAAGTTTGAGAACAGCCCATGCGGCAGAGCGGCGATGGTGGCGTCTGTAGGCGCAGTGGCATCGGCAAAAACCAGCGAAACAGCAACAACGCCGATGATCGCTGAGATAATGGCCAGCGTCCAGATGGCCCTCCGTGGCGACAAAGACCCGGCATGCAAAATGCCGAAGTGTTCGGGGGCTTCATCGTCCTTGCCCATGGCGTAAGTCACGCGGGCGCCGGTGTTCATGCAGCTGAGCGTGGTGCCGATCAGTGCAAAGAAGACAGTGACGGCTTCAGCAAGCATGAAGTACTTGCCGTGCCCCTGACCGAGCAGCGCATCGCCGACCATGATCATCATGTCACCGATGGGAGCGGCGGACCCTGTCGCACTTGCCATGGTGTAGCCGGAGTTGAGGAAGTAGTTGGCCGCAAAGTATTCGATCAGGTAACAGACCAACCCCTGGATCAACAACGACGCAATGACTGCAATTGGAATGTGTTTGGTTGGGTTTTTCGCCTCGCCTCCCATCGAGGTTACCGATTCAAAGCCGACCAGGATCAGAATTGCGACTGTCGCCTGAATGAACATGTAACTGAATTTGTGCGGGGCAATGACCGATGCAGCGTTGGGATGCGCTAGGAAGTTGCCGCTTGCGTCTGTCTCGGTATAGTCAATTGTGAACGGAACGGGCTTGCCGGCTTTATCCAGCAGCGGGAGTGGGTTTCCGCTTGCGTCACGGACCGTTGAACCGTCCTTGGCTGTGGCGAACTGATAAGTGTAGGTCGAGAGCGTTTGCCCATCGTAGTTGAATGCAGGTGAGCCCGCGGGATGGTTAACGCGATAGCCGAGCGCCAGCACGCTGAAGACAATCAGCGCCGAGATCTGCACAATATTAATCGCCAGGTTCACTGCGGTTGAGGCGCCGGCGCCCTTGGAGGCGATCCACGCGACGAAGAATGAAAAGACAACCGCAACCAGTCCCATGAAAACCGGGCCCGGATTCGACCCGCTCATGACGTTGGGATAGAGAAAGCCAACGATGTAGCCACAGAAGACGCCGGTGACCGCCACCATCACCCCGGGATACACCCAGTAGTAGAGGTGCGAGCCCCAGCCGACTATAAATTTTGCGATACGGGCATACTTGAAGGCCTTATCCTTCGACAGCATGGCCTGCTCCGCGTAGTAGTAGCTGGAACCGGTGCCGGGGTAGAGCTTGGAAATCTCGGCATAGGCAACGGCGGTGGCCAGACACAGCAGTAAGGCGGCAAAGATGCCAAGCCACATGGCGGGCGCGGTTGATGGTTGGCCGGCGACTCCTGTACCGGCTTGGATGGCGAAGGTGAGCCATAAAAAGGCGCCGGGAGCGATGAGCGCCATTGCGTTGCTGGTCAGCCCGGTAAGACCTAGGGTGGCCTGCATCTGCGGTGCTTTTTGGTCTGCCATGAGCATTCTCCTGGAAATTTGAAAATTCGTGGGTCTGCTTCGGGGTAGGGATTCCCGCTCATTTCGATTGGCTCGCCCGTCTCCAATTTCCTACGCGGGCTGATGCAGGACGGGTTCTTTGGATAACTGAAAGGCTAGAGTCGCTTCTATAAAGATGAAATGAAGAAACTCAACTCCTGCCCTAAAACCCGTTTGCGAGAATCGCGGCTTCGTCGGCGATGACCGTCGAACCCGCGACCTCCTGGGGCTAGCGCTTGGGACCGAAAAATGCAACGAATCCCATCGTCAACGTCGTCTGCGCGCTGACCAACTGGTCATTGCCCTTGTGGAAGAAGAGTACCTGCGACCAGTCACGCCGATACTCAATCCGGGTCAGCAAGCCTTCAGCCCACTTGTACTCGTAGGTAGCGGTACCCTCTTTCAAGTCCTGATTCGCGCCGGTGGAGTAGCCCTGCGGATCTTTGAAGTACTCGAAACGGGCTGCAAATGCAGAGGTCCCGTTCAACTGTTCGTGGATCGCGCCTGCAACTCCCTGCCAATGATTCAGATTGGTGTCGCCGACCGCCGTTGTCCCGCTTCCCGTAAGCGCATCGCGGTTCTGGCCGTAGTCGTAGTTGAGGTACGCGTTGAACTTTGCGTTCGGCGTCAGCAGCAACGTCGTGTCGATCAGGTTTCTGTAACCCTTCTCGGTTTCAG
>Ga0302325_10008154_pt1 | contig 23093 bp, 19 predicted proteins | sample Palsa_T0_2_FD_201948 | JGI IMG/M metagenome (GOLD analysis project Ga0302325, IMG submission 201948) | Peat permafrost microbial communities from Stordalen Mire near Abisko, Sweden - Palsa_T0_2 | ecosystem: Environmental > Terrestrial > Soil > Palsa > Peat permafrost | place: Sweden: Abisko... | reverse complement strand
GGCGACTGCCGGAGAATTCGTCGGCCGCCCGCGACGAATGCGCGCGGATTATCATTTCCGAGCGTCGTCCTTATTAGGGGCTGACAGTGGAGATCGACATAAGGGCGGCCGGGCGGCTGCGCCGCTCGGCCGGGGCGCAGGCGGCGGTGCGGCCGATCGTCGAGGCGCTGTGCGCATCGGACGCCGACCTGGCCAGCGGGCGCGTGGTCTGCGACTGGATTCAGTACAAGGCCAATTTCCGCGAGACCGCGATGGTCCGCCCGGTGCTCGCGGCCGACGATTCGGCCATCGGGGCGACCGCGGCCAGTATGGTCGCCGGAGCCACCGCCGAGGCGTACGAGCTCGCGGTCGACCTGCGCCGCTGCGCGCAGCCGGAGACCGACGTGGCGGCCGAGGTGACCGCCGCGATCCTGGACACCAACCCCGACCGGGTGTGGCTGGAACCGTGGGCGCCCTCGTCCGCCAGCTGCGTGTGGCGGTTCAACGCGCTGTTCTGGCAGGCGCTGGTCGACTGGGAGAAGGCGACCGGCCGGGAGTACGAGCAGACCCTGCCGGGCGGCGAGTCGGACGCCAGGAACGCGGATGCGGCCCGCGAGACCATCCTCGACCTGTTCAAGATCTGGGACGGGCTGGCCAGCCGGCGCGCCCTGCCCGAGCAGCTGTACGTGCTCGAGCTCGGCGTCGGCAACGGCGGCCAGGCCCGCACCTGGCTCGATCAGTTCGTCGAGCTCGACCGCAGGCACGGCCGCGACTACTACCGGCGGCTGCAGTACCTGATGGGCGACTACTCGGTGCACGTCCTCGACCGGGCCAGGGCCGAGGTCGCCCGGCATGGCGAGCACGTGTCCGGTCTCGTCCTCGAGGCGACCCGGCTGTCGGGCACCGTCGGCTTCCTGGCGGGCAAGGCGTTCCTGGTCTACATCTCCAACGTCTACGACAACCTGCCGAGCGACGAGGTGGCGACGATCCGCGGCCGGGTCTACCTCGTCCAGGCCAGGTCGTTCCTGCCCGGCGCGGCGGCCGATGAGATCACCGCCCGGTTCGGGCTCCGCCGGCCCGAGCTCGCCCAGCTCACCCAGCGGCTGCTGCGGATCGGCCCGGAGCTGCTGGCGGAGTCGCTGCCGGAGAAGTTCGCCGACACCGGCCAGGCGGTGCTGTTCTGGCAGGCGGTCTGGGCGGCGCTGCGCCAGGCCGAGCGGTACGTGCCGCTCGAGGGGCTCGACACCTACCCGATCGCGCCCGGGCTGACCGGCGAGATCCTCCGCTCGGTGCTCAGCGCCGAGGGCGACATCCGGATGCACGTGTCCAACGGCGCCCTCGCGTCGTTCGCGGATACGCTGCCGCTGCTGCACCCGTTCGGCCGGGTGGTCTGCCACGACCTGTTCACGACCGGGGCGGGGGAGTACCGGTCCGGGTTCTACGGCCCGGGCAAGTACGACGGCTCGGTCGTCAACTGGGTGAATGGCCCGCTGCTGCAGCTGCTGGCCAGCCGCCGGGGCTACGACGTGCGGTTCTCCGCGTTCAAGCAGCGACCGGGCTCCCACGTCAAGACGCTGACCGTCCAGGTGAGGGACTAGTGGAGATGCTTCCCACGACCGTGGTGGGGTCGTACAGCGTCCCTGAGTGGCTGGAGCGCCTCAAGACGGAGTTCTACCAGCGCCGGATCAGCGCGGCTCACCTGGCCGAGATCCACGAGGTGGCGATCAAGGCCGCGATCAAGGACCAGGAGCAGGCCGGCATCGACATCGTCTCCGACGGCGAGCTGCGGCGCGACAACGACATCGACTACTTCCTCGCCCGCATCCCCGGGGTGATCATCGAGCGGCGCGCCAAGACCGACTACTACGACTACTTCGAGGCCGAGGTCGCGGCCGAGTTGCCGGCCGACGACAAGGAGTCGCTGGGCCTGGCCGCCGACTACGCGTTCACGTCGCGGCTGACCGACCGTCCGGTGAAGTTCTCCTTGACCGGCCCGTTCTCGCTGTCCCGCCGGATCTCCGGCGCCTCCGCCTACCGGGACCCGGCCGACCTGGTGCGCGCGCTCGCGCGGCGCCTCAACCTGGAGGCCAGGTCGCTGGCGGCCGCCGGGGCCGGGTTCCTGCAGATCGACGAGCCGTTCCTGGCCGGCTACCCGGAGCAGGCCGAGCTCGCGGTGGAGGCGGTGAACATCGTCACCGACGGCGTCCCGGTAACCTGGGCCCTGCACGTCTGCTACGGCAACCGGCACGCCCGGCCCTCCTGGGAAGGCCACTATGATTTCCTTTTCCCGGCCGTGCTGGCGGCCCGAGTTGACCAGCTCGTGCTCGAGTTCGCCCGCAAGGGCCTCGAGGACCTGCACCTGATCAAGGAGTACGGATGGCCATTCCAGCTCGGCCTCGGCGTGATAGACGTGAAGACGCCGACGGTGGAGACCCCGGAGCTCGTCGCCGAGCGGATTAGGCGGGCGATCGAGTACGTCGACCCCGCCCGGCTCATGGTCAATCCCGACTGCGGGCTGCGTCATCTCGCGCCGGAGGTAGCCCGCCGCAAACTTCGCGCTATGGTATCTGGCGCGGTAATTGTCCGGACCGAGCTCGGCCAGCCCGAGCCCGGTGACCACCAACTGACCCCTCCCGCCCCGGGAGACAGTGCCTCCCAGCCAACAGGAGATAGCAATGGATAGCGGATTCCTCTTCACGTCCGAGTCGGTGACGGAGGGCCACCCGGACAAGATCGCCGACCAGATCTCGGACGCGGTCGTGGACGCCGCCCTCGCGGGCGACCCGTACTCCCGGGTGGCGTGCGAGACCCTGCTGACCACCGGCCTGATCGTGGTGGCGGGCGAGATCACCACCGCGTCGACGATCGACTACGCGGCGATCGCGCGCAAGGTCGTCTGCGACATCGGCTACGACAACGGCGAGTACTTCTTCGACGGCAACGCGGTCGGCGTGATCGTGGCGATGGACCGGCAGTCGCCGGACATCGCCCAGGGCGTGGACACCGCGCACGAGGGACGGATCGGCGGCTCCGAGGACCCGCTGGACCGGATCGGCGCCGGCGACCAGGGCATGATGTTCGGCTACGCCACCAACGAGACGCCCGAGCTGATGCCGACCCCGATCATCCTCGCCCACAAGCTGTCCAAGAAGCTGTCGGAGGTGCGCCACTCCGGCCTGCTGCCCTACCTTCGCCCGGACGGCAAGACCCAGGTGACGGTCCGCTACGACGACGCGGGCAGGCCGGTCGAGATCGAGAAGGTGCTGATCTCCACCCAGCACCAGGACGGGGTGGAGTCCAAGCTCCCCGAGGCGCTGTGGGAAGAAGTCATCACCCAGGTGCTGCCGGAGGACCTGTACGACCCGGCCCGCCTCAGGGACGAGTTCTACTGCAACCCGACCGGCCGGTTCGTGATCGGCGGCCCGGTCGGCGACACCGGCCTGACCGGCCGGAAGATCATCGTCGACACCTACGGCGGGTTCGCCAGGCACGGCGGCGGCGCGTTCTCGGGCAAGGACCCGTCCAAGGTCGACCGCTCGGCCGCCTACGCCGCCCGCTACGTGGCCAAGAACATCGTCGCGGCCGGCCTGGCCGACCGGGCCGAGGTCCAGGTGGCCTACGCGATCGGCGTTGCCCGCCCGCTCTCGCTGCTGATCGAGACCTTCGGCACCGAGAAGATCTCCAGCAAGGCGATCGCCGAGCTGGTGCAGGAGAACTTCGACCTGCGCCCGGGCGCGATCCTGCGCGACCTCGAGCTGCGCCGTCCGGTGTACCAGCCGACCGCCGCCTACGGCCACTTCGGCCGCACCGGCGACTCCTTCACCTGGGAGCGGACCGACAAGGCGGACCAGCTTCGCACCCAGGCCGGCCTCGATTAAATCGTATGGTTAGCTAAAGAAAGCAAATCTGTCGTCCCACCGGCGACAACAGGCCCGGCCGTGCAATCGCACGGCCGGGCCTGTTCTTTTTTGGGCGCGGTTGTTCTTTCTAAAGATTGTTGACAATCTCTCTTGCAAACGTTTGTGGTCAGCGGCGAGAATGGGGCCCACCGGTTTGGGGTCGTGAGCGGTTGTTACCGGTCATGCCCCGTGCGAACGTCACCAGTAGTTAGCTCCCGCCCCACAGGACGAGTCGTGTCAGAGGGAAACGTGATGAAACCGTTCTCCAGCCCCCATCCTCCGCCAGCCGCGCCGTGACCCATAATCCAGAATAACCACTCGATAGCAGCTGGAACCCATGGAACATCGTCAAACGCAGTGCAAAGAGGCACCGTTTACCTGTGGGCTGGTCAACGGGGGTTCTTGTGCCTGCCTCCCCGGGCGGGGCGCGTTACCTGAAATGCGGAGAAACGCGTCCGTTCGGAAGAAGAAAAAGACTTTTTCTTATAGTTAAGAGAAGGCAGAGCACATGAATAGACCCCTCCACGGCCGGACGCGCACGGCGGCTGCGGTCGTCGCCGCGCTCGCGCTCGGCGTCCTCGCCGGCTGTAGCTCAAGTTCCTCGACCACCACTGCGCCGGCCGCCTCCTCGAGCGCCCCCGCCAGCAGCACCGCCGCCGCGTCGCCGGCGTCGGGCTCGTCCGCCAGCACCGTCTCCACCTCCGCGTGCGGCACCAAGCCGGGCGTCGCGGCTACCGGCACGCCGATCAACATCGGCGCGATCAACACCAAGCAGCCGGGCACCGACTTCAGCGACATCGAGAACATGGCGGGCGCGTACTTCGCCTGCGTCAACGCCAACGGCGGCATCAACGGGCATCCGATCAAGTTCTTCCCGGAGACCGAGCAGACCAACCCGTCGCAGATCGCCGCGCTGGCCAAGCAGCTGGTGACAACCGACCACGTGGTCGGCATGATGGGCAACAGCTCGATCATCGAGTGCTCGGTCGACGCCGCCTACTGGAAGAGCGTGGGCATCGACGTCCTCGGCGCCGGCATCGACCCCGAGTGCTACTCGACCCCGAACACCGCCTCGGTGAACATGGGGCCGCGGTACTCAAGCGACGGCGCGGTCCAGTACGTGCTGGCCCAGGGGGCCAACAAGATCGCCTTCGACCAGTCGAACGTCCCCGGCACCGCCTACATCGCCGCCGGACCGAGCGCCGTCGCCAAGGCCAAGGGCGTGTCGATCCAGGACTTCACCGAGAACGTGCCGATCACCAGCGCCAACGCGATCGCGACGAAGCTGGTCACCGCCGCCGGCCCGTCCGGCGCGGTGGTGCTGAACTTCACCCCGCCCGAGGCGCTGCTGATCCTGCAGGCCGCTCAGAAGCTGAACCTGGAGGACCGGGTCAAGTACTGGGCCTGCTCCACTCCGTGCAACACCGACTTCCTGGCGACCTCGCTCGGGCCGAAATGGAACGGCAAGCTATTCGTCAACGCCGAGCTGACGCCGCTTGACGGCAACACCAGCGCGACCGCGCAGCTGTTCGACGCCATCCTCAAGCAGTACGGCTCGGACGTCTCCGGCGGCGTCGGCTCGTTCTCCGAGATGGGCTTCACGATCGCCGAGATCGGGACGCACGCTCTGGAGAGCATCACCGGCCCGTACACGATCGCCTCCGTCAGCGCCGCGCTCGAGGGGGTCAAGGACTACAACACCGGGATGCTCTGCCAGGGCTACACCTACGGCGACTACTCGGAGCACATCCCGAACAACATGGACTTCACCGTCACCCCGGACAACGGCAAGTTCGTCCAGGCCTCCAGCGGCGGCGCCTGCACCTTGATCTCCGCCAGCGACCCGCAGATCGCCGCCTACCGGGCCATCGCCGGCACGGCGCCGATGGCCTCCTAGCCCAACCATCTCCGAGCACACAACCAAGGGACTGAAACAGTTACATGCCGAGTTGGGCGGAATTTCAGCCCTACATCGTGACCGGCCTGGCCCTGGGCGGGCTCTACGCCCTGTCCGGGGTTGGGCTGGTCGTGCTGTACCGGGCCACCGGGGTGCTCAACCTCGCGTTCGGCGCGGTCGGGGCGATGGGGGCCTTCATCGCGTACTCCATGATCCAGGCGGGCGATCCCGACTGGGTCGCCTGGATCACGTGCATCGTGTTCGGCGGCGTCGTCACGCTCGGCTACGGCATGCTCTTCGGGCCTGCCCTGGCCGGGCGCGGCCCGCTCGTCCAGTCCATCTCCACGCTCGGCCTCGCGCTGGTGCTCTTCGGGGTCATCGACCTGGCCTGGCCGACGACCGGCGGCCAGTCGCCGTCGATCTCCTTCCCGACCGACAACGGCGGGTTCTCGGTCGGACAGCTCCAGGTCAACTGGACGCAGGTCATCGCGCTCGCGCTCGGCATCGCGATCACGGTCGGCACCGCCGCGTTCCTGCGCTTCTCCAAGCTTGGCACCGCGATGCGGGCGATGGCCAACGACCGGGAGATCACCGCCACCCTCGGCGTGCCGATCCGCCGGGTGGAAGCCGCCGCCTGGCTGGGCTGCGGGCTGCTGGCGGGCATCGCAGGGATCCTGCTCGCCGACCTGTCCGCCCTCGATGACACCACGCTGACGTTCACCGTCGTGATCTCGTCCCTCGCGGCCGCTCTGATCGGCCAGCTCCGCTCGATCCCGGTGACGTTCGCCGCCGCGATCGTGATCGGACTGGTCCACGACCTGATCACCCCGATCACCCAGATCAGCAACTACCAGGACATGACGCCGTTCGTGCTGGCCGCGATAGCGCTGCTGGTGATGTCCAGAGGACAGGTCATGTCGCGGTCCCGTGAGGAAGGGTGAGCCGGTGATCGATACCGCCGGGCCTAAGGCGCCCGCCGCCGCGTCCCGTCCCCCGCTGCTCGACCGCCGCTCGCTGTCCAGGGCGAGCGTCATCGTCGTGCTGCTGCTGCTCGCCATCTTCGCGCTGCCGCCGCTCATGTCGGGCTACTACACCGACACGATGACCCAGGTGGCCATCTACTCGATCGTCACGCTCGGCCTCGGGCTGCTCGTCGGCCGGGTCGGCCTGTACTCCCTTGGCCAGCTCGCCGTGCTCATGATCGGCGCCTGGGTCGGCGCCCGGCTGCTGTTCGCCACCAGCCAGCCGTACATCCTGGTGCTGATCGAGGCGGGCGTCGTCACGGCGATCATCGGCTCGCTGATCACGCTCCCCGCGCTCCGGCTGCGCGGCCTCTACCTGGCGCTGATCACGCTGATGCTGGCCGGCGGCGTCATCGTGGTCGCGGCGACGCTCAACTTCCCGAACGGCGGCGGCGGCTTCTCCGGGTACAACGGCGCGCTGCTTCATATCCCGCAGATCAGGCGGCCGTCGTACGCCGGCACCGACCCGGCGTTCTACCGGTTCTGCGTGATCGTCGCGATCGTGATGTTCCTGCTCGTCTTCGCCCACCTGCGGACCCGGCCCGGCCGGGCCTGGGCGGCGATCAAGCAGAGCGAGCCCGCCGCGCTGTCGGCGGGCATCAACACCACCGTCTACAAGCTGTGGGCCCTGGCCCTGTCGGCCTTCGTCACCGGCGTGGCGGGCGCGCTGCTGGCCGGCGCGGACCGCGAGCTGTTCTCGATCGACTTCCCGATCCAGAACTCGATCAGCCTGCTCGCGGTCGTCCTCATGGGCGGCGCGTTCAGCCTGGTCGGGGCCGTCATAGCCGCGTTCCTGCAGGCGTTCCTGCCCGCCCTGCTGCAGATCTGGGGCGTGCCCAACGACTGGCTGATCATCCTGTTCGGCATCGGCGTCATGCAGGTGCTCGCCACCGCGCCGGGCGGCATCGCCGACCAGTTCCCCAAAGACATGAAGCGGCTGTACGGGCTGGTCAGCAAGGTATGGCGGCGGCCGGAACCAGCGGCCGGAGCGGCCGCGGCCGGCGGCACTGCGAAAGCAGCCGGGGTCACTGGAGGTGATGGAGCGTGATCGAGGTCAAGGACCTCACCGTCCGGTACGGCGGGGTCACCTCGCTCGACGGGATGAGCCTGACGTTCTCCGACGGCGTCTGCGGGCTCATCGGGCCGAACGGCGCGGGCAAGACCACGTTCTTCAACGTGCTGTCCGGGTTCGTCCGTCCGGCGGCGGGCACCGTCACCGCGTTCGACGACAACCTGCTGCGGATGACGCACTTCCGCCGCGCCCGCTGGGGGGTCCGCCGCACCTTCCAGACCGAGCAGGCGATCTCCGACCTGACCGTCTACGACAACGTGGCGATGATCCACTCCCGGCTGCGCGGCGCGGCCCGCCGCGATGACGTGCTCGCCTCGATCGAGTTCGTCGGCGGCGGCGTCTCGCCGTGGGCGAAGGTCGGCTCGCTGACCGCGGGCCAGCGCCGTCTGGTCGAGGTTGCCCGCACGGTCACCGGCAAGCCGCGGCTGATCCTGCTCGACGAGCCGGCCGCGGGCCTGCCCGACGAGGAGACCGCGCACCTCACCGCGGTGATCCGCGGGATACCGGAGCAGACCGGGGCGCTGACCATCCTCGTCGATCACGACATGGCGCTGGTCTCCGCGGTCTGCACGACGGCGGCGGTGCTCGACTTCGGCAAGCTGATCGCATCGGGGCCGACCGCGGCGGTGCTGCGGGACGAGCACGTGATGCGCGCCTACCTTGGCACGGCGGAGGTGTGATGGAGATGAGCGAGGCTTGGGGCTCGTCTGAGCGGAGGGCACGGTATGTCATCGCTTGAGCTCTCGGAGATCACCGTTGAACGCGGCGGCCGCCCGGTCGTCAAGGACGTGTCCATCAGCGTGCGGGCCGGCCAGGTCACCGCGCTGCTCGGCCCCAACGGGGCCGGCAAGTCGTCCTTGGTCCTCGCCGTCGGCGGGGTACTTCGCGCCCGCCCGGGGTCGGTGTCACTCGACGGCGTCGAACTGGCGGGCAGGCGGCCGGAGAGGATCCGCGCGGCCGGGGTGGCGATCGTGCCGGAAGGCCGCCGCCTGCTGCCGGACCTCTCGGTCGACGACAACCTCAAGGTGGCGACCTACACGCTGACCAAGCAGGCGGCGGCCGAGGGGCGCGCCCGTGCCCTCGAGCTGTTCCCCCGGCTCGGCCAGCGGCTGACCGTGCAGGCGCGGCTGCTGTCGGGCGGGGAGCAGCAGATGGTGGTGCTCGCGCAGGCGCTGGTCTCGCAGCCGAAGTACATCCTCATCGACGAGCTCTCCCTCGGCCTCGCCCCGGTGATCGTCAACCAGCTGATCCCGGTGATCCGCGCCCTCGTCGACTCCGGCATCGGCGTGCTCCTGATCGAGCAGTTCGCCGCCGTGGCGCTGTCACTGGCAACCAGCGCGCACGTGATGGAGGGCGGCGTGCTGCGCTACTCAGGCACCGCCGCCGAGCTCAAGGCCCAGCCGGACCTCCTGCACTCCGCCTACCTGCTGCGCGGCGCGACCACCACCCCCGCTGCCCCCGCCACCCCCGCCACCGGCGAGCCGGCCGCCTAGAGCCTGTCGGCTGATAGCGCCGCTGGCAGGGTGATCGTCACAGAGGTCCGGTGCTCATCCAGCAGACGAATCTGCTTCTGGTGCGTTCGGTGTTTATGGCACAGTCCTGAGTGTGCCGTTGGACGATCTGCCGGACTGGTTGCCGGCCTGGTGTCTGGATCATCTGGGTGGTGAACCCGCTGGCGTGCTGTTTCAGCTGCACCAGGTCTCGATGGTGTTCGGTCTGCGGTTGGCTGGTGGCGGGGACGTCGTGGTCAAGGCGCGCGCCGATGACGGCCGGGCCGTGTCGTGCGTCGCGGCGCAGGCCAGGTTGGCCGAGCGCGGGTTTCCGTGTGCCCGGCCGCTCACGCCGGTGGTCGGCGTCGGCTCGCTGGCGGTGCACGCCGAGGAGTTCCGGCCCGGCGGCGAGGTGCTGCGCGGGGACTCGCCGGACGTGGCCAGGCGCGGCGCGGAGGTATTCGCCCGGCTGATGGCCGAGCTCGCCGCCGTGTCCGTTGCGCCGCCGCTGCCGAATCCGCCCTGGGTGCGCTGGGACCACGCCGATCCCGGGGTGTGGCCGGCGATCGACTTCCTCGATTCCGGGGACCAGAGCGTCGTGCCCGGGTACGTCGTTGAGACGGCAGAGCGCGCTCGGGGACGGCTGCTGGCTGCCGGCCTGCCGTGCGTGCTGGGCTGGGGTGACTTCGAGGCGCAGAACATGCGGTGGCAGGGCGGGGAGCTGTGGGCGCTGCACGACTGGGACAGCCTGGCCTGGCAGCCGGAGGCGGCGCTGGCGGGAGCGGCGAGCGGGTCGTTCGCCAGTGACGGGCCGCCGACGCTGGCGCCGATCGAAAGCTCCGCGGCGTTCCTGGCGGGGTATCAAGACATCCGGGGGCGCTTGTTCTCGCCCGTGGAGCTGGAGATCGCGTGGGCGGCCAGCGTGTGGATGGCTGCGTACAACGCCCGGGAGGAGGCGCTGGAGGGCGGCGCTCCGGTGTGCGCCGATGCGCTCCGCGCGCAGGCAGCCGAGCGCCTCCGACGGGCTCATGCATAGCCCCGGCATGCAACCTCAGTGAGCGCCTGCCCCCGCACGGAAGATGGAGGCGGACACGGGAAGGCTGTCAGCTTGCAGATCGGCCCTGCGAGGTTGCGCGTGCCCGCTGCCTCAGGGTCAGCACGACGGTAGCTATCAAAAGAACGACCGCCGCCACCCCGAGGACGATTGTCAGAATCGCGTGGCCCCGGTGCCCTAGAACGACAGCTAGGACAGCAACGACCAAGAGGCCGATTGGCGTGATCCACCTGAAAGCCCGGCTCGTCTTGCTCGCTGAGATCTCGCGATAGTGCTCATCGTAGATGTCGCTCAAACGGGGCTTTTCTGGTGATTCAGACATCTCGCCCAGCTATCCGTCGTCCTGGCGCTCATTCACGTGTAGCTGCCAGCTCAGCCGCTGAGGAGCGGTGGCTACCGAGGCTCAATAGACTTGGGCGATCGCTCGGCAACGGGGCCAATCGTCGGTGGAGGAGGCGCGGTGACGTCTGGCGCTGCCAGTAGGCGGCGGACGCTGGTGATCGCGGCGGCCTCTGGTACCGCGGTGCTTACCCTCTCGGTCGCCGCTTGCGGGTCGGGCGCAGCCTCCGCCCTGGCCAGCGCGGCAGGCGCGGGGCGGTCGTCGGGTTCGCCGACTGGGTCGACCGGCTCGTTGTCGACGTCATCGTCGTCGGCCCGCTCCTCGGCCGGGTCGTCGTCGGCGGGGCCATCGGGAACGTCGACCGCGGCGGCATCGCCCGGAGGAACGCAGGCGGTCGACTCGGCGCACGCCGACCCGTTCTCGTCGGCGGTGCAGCAGTACCTGGCGGGGCGGTCGGGGACGGTGCTGGCCGCCGTTTACGACGTGCGGACCAGGCAGAGCTGGCAGCTCGGGGACGGGCCCGCGCAGGACGAGGCGTCCGTGGTCAAGGTGGACATCCTCGAGACGCTGCTGAGCGCCAGTGACGGGACCGGGCTGTCGGCGGATAACGAGGGCCTCGCCCAGCAGATGATCGAAGACAGCGATAACGACGCCGCCACCAGCCTCTGGTACGCGGCCGGGGGAACGGCGGGGCTGGCGGCCTACAACGACCAGGCCGGCCTGACCAGGACGACGCCGTCGGAGTGCGTGGTGTGCTCGGACTTCCCGTGGCCGGGCTGGGGGCTGACCACCACCGTCCCCGACGACCAGATCACGCTGCTGAAGCAGCTGATCAAGCCGGGGCCGCTGCTGACCGCGGACGAGCGTCAGTACGCGCTGTCGCTGCTTGAGAACGTGACGCCCGACCAAGCGTGGGGGATCAGCGGCGGCGTGCCGGCCGGCGTGACGGTGGCGCTGAAAAACGGCTGGCTGCCGCTGAACGACGACAACACCGACTGGCAGATCAACAGCGAAGGCTGGGTGTCCGGCGGCGGCCGCGACTACCTCATCTCCGTGCTCAGCACCGGCAACCCCACCGAGCAGTACGGCATCGACACGATCAATGAGCTCTCGACGTTGGTCTGGACCGCGCTGAGCTGAGACGGCAGTCCACTTCTGGCGGGTCGCTCCCGTCTAGAGCTGGCCCTGCTGGTAGGTGGTGAGCCCGTAGCGGGTGGCGATCGGATTCCACTCGGTGGCGAAGGCCGTCTTGTACTGGGTTGCCTCGTTGTCGGGGGCGATGGTGGTCTGGTACGCGGGGTCTCTGGTGTCGCCCGCGACGCAGCCCTGCGTGACCTCATCATTGGCCCACGTCGCGAGGCCCTGGTCGGCCGTCACCGACGCCTGCCAGGCCTGGGCGAGGTCGCTCAGCAGCGCGGGCGGCAGCGCCGACCGGCCCGGCATGGTCGCCAGGCTGGCGAGCAGCGCGCGCCGGGAGCTGACGGCGCGGGTGAAGACGGCCGCGTCGCCGCGCAGGTTCGGACCGCACCCGTAGACGTCGTTATACGCGTTGTTGATGGCCGTGCGGTCGGTGACGCTGCTGGCCAGCATCCCGGCGACGTTGGACGCGGCCTGCTGCTCGGCGGCCGCCGTCGACGAGACGGACGCAGAAGCGGTCGCGGATGGTGACACCGACGCGGAGGCTGACGCGGATGGGGTCGAGGCGCTGGCCGCGACCGAGGCCTCGGGCACCGCGGTGTTGCTGGAGTTGGCAGCGTTGCTGACTGTGGCGTGGTGGTTGAACGGGTGCAGCAGCAGCACGATCACCACCACCGCGACCGCCACCGCCGCCGACAGGACCGACCAGAACAGAGGCGCGCGGGACCGCTGGCCGCCGTTCCCTGGGCGAAGCGGGGGCCCCGGCGGAATGAACGGCCCGGACGGAGCCGGCGGCCAGGACGGACCGGCCGGAGGCGGCTCGAACGGCGGGCGGTACGGCGGCTGGCTCGGGTACGGCATCGGCGGTTGCTGCTGATTCGCGGGCGGCTGATTCGCGGGCGGCGGGCTGGCCCAGCGCTCGAACGGGGTCCTGGGCTCGGTGTTCGCGTACCAGTCGCTCCACTCGTTCCGAGGCGGGGAGTCCGGTCCCGGGAATGGCACCGCGCTCTGCAGTCCGACCTCGGTGAAGCCCGGCCCGCCCTGCTCCTCGGGGCCAGGCTCAGGCTCAGGTTCGGGCCCAGGCCCAGGCCCAGGTCCGTCGGCCGCCGCAGTCTCGTCGATGACGCGCTGCCCGCACGTGGAACAGAACCTCGCACCCGAGCGCAGTCCTGTCCCGCATCTGCCGCACAAGCGGCTCAGCTCTGCCACTGCACCACCGCCCGCCCTCTCAACTCAGCGTAGGCGGGCGTCCGGTGGCTGCCAAGGGGCGCCTGGCCGATGCCGCTGGACCTGTACAAAAACCGACAATTGGACCTCGACGCCATGGTCACCAGCGCCTATCCTCTTGAGGGCATCGACCAGGGCTACCAGGACATGCGCGACCGCAAAACATTCGCGGCGTCCTCGTCATGTAGCTTTTGTTCTGCGCGCGGCGGGGTAGCCAGACGGGGTAGCCAAAGGGGCAGCAGGCGAACCGCAACGCGCTTAGTGGTGCTAGGTCCATGGTGGCATCTCGACGCGGCGAGAATGATCGGTGGTATGAGCAGCAACGGGGAGACAATCACGACCGAGGCATTCCCGTTGGGCGGATCGCACTTGATCGCGGTGGCGAGATCGCACCAGCCGTGGTTCGACCGCCGCTACGAGATGGCCGCCTACTGGATCTTCGCGGCCTACGCGATCGCGGTCGTGCTCCTGGCCGGAGGCCAGGACGTGATCTGGGCGGCGTGGGCCGCGCCCGCCTACGCCGTCGCCGCGGTGGCGGTGACGTGGTCGCGCTCCTGGGGCGTCGCCGCGCTGACGGCCGTGTTCGCGGTCGCGGTGCCACTGCTGGTGATGATGGCCCAAGGCGGCGAGCTGGCGGCCGGGATGACCGTCATTGACCGGTCGGCGACGCTCCTGATCAGGGACGGGACCCCGTACCTGCCGTCCGGTCAGCTTTCGTCGTGGCTGGCCTACAACCCCTATCTGCCTGCCATGGCCCTGTTCGGCCTGCCCAGCGCGATCGGGCTGCAGGGGGCGCCGGGGGACCCGAGGGTCTGGCTGGTGCTGGTCACGGTGACCGGGATCGCGGCCGCGCTGAGCCTCGGCGTGCCGCATTCGGTCCGGGACTGCGCGGGCTGCCGCCGCACCCTGCTGCGGTCGATCGCGTTCGCGACCGCCTGCCCGGCGGTCGCGCTCAACCTGGCGGTGACAACGACCGACCCGCCGGTGCTGGCGCTGATGCTGCTCGCCATCGCCCTGCTCAACTTTCCCGAGCGGCTCTGGCCAGCGGCGGTGGCACTGGGCCTGGCCTGCGCGATGAAGCCGACCGCGTGGCTGGCGATCCCGGTGCTGGCGGCGATGCTCCGCTACCGGTACGGCACCTGGGCGGCGGCGCGGTTCACGGCTATCTCGGTCGCCGTCTTCCTGGTGATCACGCTGCCGGTCATGCTGGCCGATCCCGTCGCGATGGCGCAGAACACGGTGCTGTTCCCGCTCGGCCTCACCGCCCACCTCACGCCCGCGCAGAGCCTGACCCCCGGCGACCTGCTCGCGCGGACCGGCCCGGTCGGCCACGACCTCTCGGTCGGCCTGCTGGTCGTGGTCGGCGTCGCCGTCGCCGTCTTGCTCCTGATCCGGCCCCCCCGCAGCCCGCGCGCGGCCGCCTGGTGGCTCGCTATCGGGCTGGCCCTCATGTTCGCCCTCGGGCCGGACGAGCGCTTCGGGTACTTCATCTACCCGCTCGGCCTCGTCGGCTGGCTGGCGCTCACCCGCCCGGCCAAGCAGAACGCGGCCCCAGTGCCAGTCGAGTTAAAGAACCGCACCGCCCGGCCGCACTCGGCCTGAGGGAAATGCGCACTCCGAAATACACCGCTGATTAGCCAGTCTGCATCTGTGGCAGAAACAGTGAGGGGAGCGCAATAAGCCGGCCGAGCTGGCCGGCCGGGGGAGGGTTCTGGGGACTGTGTTCGGCCGCCGTCGCTGGCGTATGCCGTGGTCATCGGGGACATCGAGCGGAACGTGGTCGCCTGACGCCGTCAGGCTGACGTCGGATCCGAAGGAGTCGACGCCGTCCGCTGACGCCCCGGCGAATTCGCCTGAGGACTCAACACCCACGGTCGCGTTCCCAATAACGTCACCGGTTGACCCGACTCAGCCAAATAAGCCGAATAAGCCGAATAAAGCAGATCAAGCAAATAGCCCAGAAAATCCCGGGCCGCCATCGGCGGCGCTGCCCGCGGCCGCCGCCGCCCGGCCGCCGCTGTTCGACTGGGAGGGGTGGCGGGCTCGGACCGGGGGAGCCGACGGCCGCCGCCCGGCGTCGAGGGGCCGCCGGGCGTCGAAGGACCGTCGGGCAGCAACGGGCAGTCGGGCAGCAACGGGCAGTCCTCAGTCGAAGGGGCGCCCAGAGCCAGCCCGGGATCCCGCCGACCATCGGCCCGACCAGGAGACCGTCGCCAAGGGCCAGTGGAGCGGACGGACCGGCGCCGCGGTGCTGGCGGTCGCCGTGGTCTGCGTCCTGCTGGGCGGGTTCGCCGCGTTCGCGGCCACGCTCGGCGGGCCGGCTCCGAGCCCGGCGGCCGCCCCGTCCATTGCCCCCGGGGACGTGACCGGCACGCTCGTGCCCGGTGGGACCGGCACCGCCCCGAGCGACGGCGGCACCGCTCCCGGCGGTACCACGCGTGGCCGCCCCGCCCCGTCGCTGACCCCGCTGAGCGAACCGACCGGGAGCCCGGCCGCCGGGTCGTTGTCGGCCGATCACGCCGACCCGTTCTCCGCCGCGGTCACCGGTTACCTGGCCGGGCGCGCGGGCACCGTGCTCGCGGCCATCTACGACTTCCGCACCGGGCAGACCTGGGCCCTCGGCAGCGGCGGCCCGGAGGCGACCGGCAGCCTGGTCAAGGTCGACATCCTGCAGACCCTGCTCGCCCGGCAGCCACTCGGCCTGTCGGCGGCCGACCAGGCGCGCGCCCGTTCCATGATCGAGAACAACGTCAACGCCCCCGCCACCACCCTGTGGAACCAGATCGGGCGGGCGGCCGGCCTGCGCTCCTACAACGCCTCGGTCGGCCTGCCGCACACCACGCCCTCGACCTGCCTGGTCTGCGCGGGTTTCGGCTGGCCCGGCTGGGGCCTGACCACCACCACCCCGGGCGATCAGCTGCTCCTGCTCCGGCAGCTCGTCGACGGCACCCTGCTGTCGCCCCAGGACCGCGGCTACGCCGTCTCCCTGATGCAGAACGTCGAACCCGACCAGCGCTGGGGCGTCAGCGCCGGGGTGCCGCCCGGCGTCCAGGTGGCGCTGAAGAACGCCTGGGTCCCGCTCACCGCCCCCAACACCAACTGGCAGGTCAACAGCGAAGGCTGGATCTCCGGCGACGGCCGCGACTACCTCATCGCCGTCCTCACCACCGGCAATCCGGACGAGCAGTACGGCATCGACACCATCAACACCCTCTCCGCCCTGCTCTGGCCCGCCATGCAGTAGACCCCGTTCTCGGGCCTCGTCAGAGCTGGGTCGCCTGGTAGGTGGGGAGGCCGTCCTGCTTGGCGAGCGGGTTCCAGACGGCGACGAACTCCTGCTTGCCGTCGGTCGCCGGGGTGTCGTCGCTGATCGAGGCCTTGTAGCTCGAGTAGTTCATGTCCCCGCCGTGGCAGCCGGCCGTGGCCGCGTGGGTGGCCCACTTGGCCAGGTCGTTGTCGACCGACGCGGACGCCTCCCAGGCGCTGCTGAGGTCGTTGATCATGGCCGACGGGAGCGAGGCGCGGCCCGGCAGGCCGGCCAGCCTGGCCAGCAGCGTCTCCCGGTTGGCGGCGGACGTGCTGAAGGTCTGCGCGTCCTGGCCGAGGTTCTTGCCGCAGCTTTCCACGTTCAGGACCGCGTCGGTGACCGCGGCGTGGTCGGAGCCGCTCTGCTTGAGCAGGCCGGCCAGCTGCGCCGCGGCCTGCCGCTCGGTCAGGCTCTGGCCCGAGGCGGCGGACGAGGTCGCCTTCGGCGTCGCCCCGGCCCCGGCCGAGGTGGTCGGGGTGGCCGACGGGCTGCTCGGGCTGCTGCTGAGCGAGAGGATGGCCACGGTGGCGACGATCGCCACCAGGGCGGCGCCCGCGATCGCCAGGATCAGCGGGCTGCGCGGCAGGGTGAACTTGCCGAACGTCAGCGAGCGCTTCTGGTCGACCACCGGGGACCCGTCCGGGTTGAACTGGCCGCCGGGGCCGTACGGGCCGGGCCCGCCGTACTGCCCGCCGGGACCCCCAGGGCCGCCGGGGCCATAGGGCCCGGCCGGGCCGCCGCCGGTCGGGTACTGGCCGTCCGGGTACGGCTGGACGACCTGGGTTGCGCCGTACTGGTCGACGCCGTACTGACCGGGTGCGAGCTGGCCCTGACCGAACGGAGGCGCGCCGTACTGGCCCTGTGCGTAGGTGGTCTGCCCGTACTGCCCGCCGGGATACTGCCCCGGCGGGAGCTGGCCCTGGCCGTTCTGCGGCAGCGCGGGCTGACCCGCGTAGGTGCCCGGGCCGGGCTGGCCGCCGAACTGGCCGCCTGGTCCGTACTGCCCCGGGCCCGGTCCGAACCGGTCGACCGTGGTGGGAGGTCCGCCGGCCGGGTAACCGGGCGGTGGCGGCGGGGTCGGTCCCCCGGCCGCGGCGAGCGCCCCGGTCGGGTACGCGGTGCCCGGCGGGTACTGGCCGCCGGGACCCGGGTAGGGCCCGCCTGGCGGCGGTGTCGTCTGGCCCCACTGCGGCGCTCCGCCGCCCGGCGGCAGGCCCGGGTTGGGCGCCGTCGTCGGCCCGCCTGGCGGCGGTGTCGGCTGCTGGCCGGCCGGGGGCGCGGCGCCGGTGATCGGGGTCGGGCCGGTCGAGGCGGTGGCCGCCCCGGGGGTCCACTGGCTGTTCCAGTCGTACTGCTTCGGCTGCGGACGCTGGAACAGGCCCTGCGGGCGCAGCATCCGCTCCATCGTGTCCGACAGGTTCGGGTCGCCGGGCGGCTGCTGGCCGTTCGGCGGCGGTGGCGGCGGCCAGGCGGAACGGCTGTTGGCCGGCGGTGGCGGCGGGGTCGGGCCGCCGCTCGGCGGGGGCGTCGGCCCGCCGGAGGCGGGCGGCGCGGAAAGGAACTGCTGGCCCATCGCGGGTGACTGCGTGGTTACCGCTGGTGGCTGCCCCGGGGCAGCGCCAGCGGGGGCAGCGAGTTGCTGCCCACAGCTGCCGCAGAACTGCGTACCCGGATGTACCGAGTAACCGCAGGACGGGCACCACGAACCATCCATACCAACCATCGTGTCCCTTTCGGGTATCCCAAGCAGGCTAGCTGCACGAGCCCGCCTTCGTCCCCCAAACGGGCTAGTCTCTCAGCCGCGTTCGGGACGAAGTCGCGTCCTCGTTCGTAAGAAATTCAATCGCAACCTACCGCCGCAGACTGGCCGCCCTGGCAGAATGCGTTGAACTGCGTTCGGACGTGCAAAAGGGGACCCAATGCGGAAGACTGGCCGGCTGGCCGCGTCCACCGTCGCCACGGGATTGGTCGCGGGGTTGATCGTAGCGGCTGGGCCGGCCACTCGGGCCGCGGCCTCCGAGGGGCCGCAGGCGTCGGCCGCGCCCGGCAAGACTCCGGCCGGGGTGCGGGCGCCGTACGCCGAGCTGGCGAACGAGGCCACCGGGGCGGACCTCTGGTCCCGGTCGTCGGTCAGCGAGCACCCGATGGGATCGATCACCAAGGTGATGACCGCGTACGTGGTGCTCGAGGCGGGCGATCTGAACCGGGTGATCACCGTGCCGAGCGGCATCATCGGCTACGACGACACCTACGGCGCGTCCACCGCGGGCCTGGTGCCGGGGGAGAAGCTGACCGCGCTGCAACTGCTCTACGCGCTGCTGCTGCCGTCCGGGTGCGACGCCGCCTACACCCTCGCCACCGCGTACGGGAAGGGCGGCAGCAGGTCCGCCTTCATCGCCCAGATGAACGCGACCGCGCGCAAGCTCGGCCTCTCCAAGACGCACTTCTCCGACTTCAGCGGCCTGCCCGACCCGGGGGAGCGCACCACCTACTCGACCGTCCGCGATCTGCTGAGCCTGGGGCGCGACGCGATGCGGCTGCCGGCCTTCCGCTCGATCGTGGGCACGCGCACCTACCGGGTGGCGGCCGCCGAGGATCACTACGCGCACGTCTGGAACAACCTGAACCCGCTGGTCGGTCACTACGCCGGCGCGACCGGGATCAAGACCGGGTTCACCGCCGCGGCCGGGGACTGCCTGCTGTTCGCGGCCACCCGCGGGAGCAAGGAGCTGATCGGGGTGGTGCTCGACTCGTCGCCGTCCGACTCCACAGCCGGCATGGACGCCGCGGCCTCCGACGCAGCGGCCATGCTGAACTGGGGTTTCAGTCGGTAACGGAGTTTGCCGGGACGGTTGCCAGGTACGTATTTAGCGGTGTGGTTCCATGGCAACGAGGATCGATCCAGCCGTCGGGATGCACCATGCAGTACCGCCCACGGGAAACCCACGTGATGCTCACGGCTTCGGAACCTGTGGGTGAACTACGTCGGCTACGCCGACCCGCCTAGGTAGCTTGCCGCCAGGAGCGCGCTGTCGGAGCTGAGCGACTTCGCGGTCCCGCTGGCGGAGAGCTCCCCGTGCGAGAGCACGTAACCGCGGTCGGCGATCTTCAGCGCCATGTGCACGTGCTGCTCGACCAGCAGCACCCCGGTGCCGGTGGAGGTCGCGTACTCGCGGACGACCGGCAGCAGGCGGCCGACGATGACCGGCGCCAGGCCGAGCGACATCTCGTCGAGCATCAGCAGCCTGGGCTTGCGCGACAGCGCCCGGGCGATCGCCAGCATCTGCTGCTCGCCGCCCGACAGCAGCCCCGCCTTCCGCTCCTTGAGCGGCTTCAGCGCGGGAAAGTGCGCGAACGCGCCGTCCAGGTCGGCGGCGGCGACGCCGTCGAGCCGGAAGTGCTCGCTCCGCCGGCTGGCCGACGCGGGCCAGTCGATGCTGCGATCGAGCACGACATGGGTCTCGTGCTCGGCATCTGCGACCGGGTCGTGGTGCTCGAGTTCGGCAAGGTCATCGCCGAGGGCACCCCGGAGGCCGTCCGCAAGGACCCGAAGGTCATCGCCGCCTACCTCGGCGACGACATGACCGACGCGGCCCTGACCGGCACCACCGCCGACTCCCCGGAAGGGATCCTCTGAGGATCAAAATCTCACCCCCGTCATCTCGAACGGACCGTGGCCGGCTCTGGCTGGCCACGGTCCGCTCCTGATCCGGCGGCCGACGTGGGCCGGTGGCGGACGTCACCCCGAATCGTCGCCGGACATTCGGGGCCGAACAGGTAGCGTTGCTCAGGTGGGAGACACGGACGCCGTCGTCGAGGAGATCCTGGCCCGCTACGACACGATCACCGTCGTCGGCGCGAGCGCCAACCCGGCCAAGGCGGCGCATCGGGTGCCGGCCCTGATGCAGAGCCATGGCTGGCGGATCGTCCCGGTCAATTCCCGCGGCGGCCTGATCATGGGCGAGCGGGCGCACCGGACCCTGGCCGAGGCCGCGGCGGTCGGCCAGCGGGCCGGCCTGGTCGACGTGTTCCGCCCGTCGGCGCAGGCGGCCGACGTGGCCACGCAGGCGGTCGCGGTCGGCGCGACGGCGCTCTGGCTCCAGCTCGGCATCGTCTCGGACGAAGCCCGAGCGATCGCCGAGGGCGCTGGGCTGCTGTTCGTGCAGAACCGCTGCCTGTCGATCGAGCGACGCCGCCTCGGCCTGGACGCGCCCGGGCCGGAGCGTGGGGCGGGCCCGGCCGAAGGACGAAGCCGGTGACGCACCCCCTCGATAATCCCGTCTTCGCCGCGCTGACCGGGGAGCAGGCGCGGTTCGCGATCCGGCACGGGAACGCGGCCAGGTACCGGCCGGACATCTCGCCGTTCTCCGGGCTGCCCGACCGTCCGTCGGCGGCCGACTGGGCGGACGCGGCCCGGCTGGCGGGGCCGGGCGAGGTCGTGCTGTTCGTCGGGCCGACCGCGGTCCCGCCGGCCGACTGGGAGGTCCTCATAGCGCGCGAGGGCGTGCAGCTGGTGGCCGAGGATCTCGACCCGGCCGCTGATCCGGAGGCGGTGGCGCTGAGCCTGGCCGACGCCCCGGAGATGCTCGAGCTGACCGGGCGGACCAAGCCCGGGCCGTTCCTGCCGCGGACGGTCGAGCTCGGCGGCTACCTCGGATTCCGCCGCGAGGGCGCGCTGGTGGCGATGGCGGGGGAGCGGATGCGCCCGCCCGGCTTCGCCGAGATCAGCGCCGTCTGCACCGACGAGGGGTGGCGCGGCCACGGCTTCGCCGCCCGGCTGACCCGCGCGGTCGCGGCCGGCATCGCCGCTCGCGGCGAGACGCCGTTCCTGCACGCCGCCGCCGACAACGTCAACGCGATCAGGCTCTACAAGACGCTCGGCTTCGTGCACCGCCGCGACGTGGCCTTCATCGTCGCCAGGGCGCCGAAGTAACTGTCCCGCCCGCGCTCGGTAGCCACCCACCTCATCCCTACCTTCCGCCCTTCCTCAGGCCAACCCACCCCGCCCTCACCCGTTGATAACAGCAAGAAGCGCGGACGCGGGACGCGGGCTCAGAATTATTGCGCGACGTTTGTACGCGTTTTCCGGAACGTTTGTCGCGCAATAATTTCTCGGTGTCGCCTGTCCGGTTAATGCCCGACATATCCGTTAGTCCAATTGTCGCGCATCAGCACATACTGGAGTCATGGGGACGGGGCGGCGGGTCCGATGGTCGCGTCGGGGCCGAGCGGGACGTCGTGCGGGGGAACTGTACGGCGCCGATCAGGCGACGGCCGACCAGGAAACCGCCGAGCTGACCGCGCACTACTGGCGGCAGTACGACCAGCGGATGGCGACGGTCGGGTTCCGCGACGTCGCGCGGAGGTTCCCCGGGCTGGTCGGGCAGGCGATCCGGCTCGGCTGGTCGGCCAGCCCGTTCGACACGGCGGCGACGATCGGGCTCAATCTGGTCTCGGGCATCGCCGGCGGGTACGCGCTCTACGCGACGACCGGGGTCCTTGAGGCGCTGTTCGCGGCCGGGCCGACGCCGCATCGGGTCCGGGCGGCGCTGCCGTCGCTGATCGTGGTGGCGGCGGCGACGGCGGCCCGCTCCGGGATCGCGGCCGTGGCCGGCTGGGCGCAAGCCCGGCTCGAGCCGATGGTGGACCAGCTCGTCGAGGTGCGGTTGTACGACCTGACCTCGCAGGTAGAGCTGGCCGCGTTCGACGACCCCGACTTCCACGACCACATGGAGCGGGCGCAGATCCGCGGGGTCCAGTCGGCGTCCATGGTCGTCGACAACGTGATTAGCTTCGTGACCGCGTTCGCCGGGCTCGGCTCGGCCGCGGTGGTGCTCGGGGTGCTGCAGCCGATCCTGGTCGCGGTGGTGCTGCTGGCTCAGCTGCCGGGCGCGTGGGCGGCGATCCGCTCGGCCCGGATCAGGTACGTGACCCGGTTCGCGCTGGTCGACTCCTACCGGCGGAAGTACATCCTCACCAACCTGATCGCCCGGCGGCAGACCGCGGCCGAGCTGCGGTCGTTCACCCTCCGGAGCTTCCTCCTCGGCCGGGTCGCGCGGCTGGCCGCCTACGCCCGGGAGGCCGAGCTCACCGCGGCCAGACAGCGGACGGTCACCCAGGTGCTGGCGAGCGCGATGACCGGGATCGCGACGGTCGGCGTCTACGGCACGCTGGGCGCGCTGCTCGCCTACGGCGCGCTGCCGCTCTCCGTCGCCGGCACCGCCGTGCTGGCGCTGCGGTCGGCCGCCGGCTCGATCCAGCAGCTGATGTACGCGGTCAACCAGTGCTACGAGGAGGGCCTGTACTTCTCCGACTACCTCGCCTTCTGCGCCGACGCGGCCGACCGGATCCCGGCCACGGGGACGGTCCCGGCTCCGGCCGCGTTCTCCCGGATCACCGCCGCCGGGCTGACGTTCTCCTACCCGGGCGCGGCCACGGCGGCCCTGCGCGACGTCTCCATCGAGATCAACTGCGGCGAGGTGATCGCCCTCGTGGGCGAGAACGGGTCGGGCAAGACCACCCTGGCCAAGATCCTGGCCGGCCTGTACCGGCCGTCGGCCGGGTGTGTCCGCTGGGACGAGGTCTCGATCGCCGACGTGGACGGCGAGCCGCTCCGCGAGAAGATCGCGGTGATCGCCCAGGACCACGGGAACTGGCCGCTGTCGGTCC
>Ga0302325_10008153_pt1 | contig 23093 bp, 14 predicted proteins | sample Palsa_T0_2_FD_201948 | JGI IMG/M metagenome (GOLD analysis project Ga0302325, IMG submission 201948) | Peat permafrost microbial communities from Stordalen Mire near Abisko, Sweden - Palsa_T0_2 | ecosystem: Environmental > Terrestrial > Soil > Palsa > Peat permafrost | place: Sweden: Abisko... | reverse complement strand
CGGCGTGTTTTAGCGTTGTTTTTACCAGTTCGCCCAGTTGACCGAGATCGGCCCCGCCAATGGCATTGCGCACAGAAACCAACACCCGGGGCCCTGCCTTGACCAGTATGCCTTCGGCAATCGCCAGATAGCGGGGTCCGCCCGTTGCGGCTTCATAACTGAAGATCCCGGGAACTAAGGCGGCCACGCAATCGAGTCTTTGGGGGAGCAGGCCATAAAACCCTTCACTGGTTTCGATGACAATGCTGCGGACGTCGATGATGTCTGCGAAGACCCGGAAGGGGAGGAGGATTTTCAGGTTCATGCGGCCACGGTTTTATGTACTTCATCGATCGACCCGATCATATAAAAAGCGCTTTCGGGCAGATCTTTGAATTCGTCGGCAAGGATGCGCCGGCAGCCATCGAGGGCATCTTTCAGACTGACTTCTTTTCCCTTGATGCCGCTAAATTGTTCAGTGGCATAAAAGGGTTGGGTTAGGAAGCGTTCGAGGCGCCTGGCGCGGTTCACCAGATTGCGGTCCTGTACGGACAGTTGTTCCATGCCCAGCATGGCGATGATATCTTTTAAATCTTCATATTTGGCGAGGGTATGTCTTATTTCCTGTGCGAGACTATAATGCGCCTCGCCGATGATACCGGGTGTAGCCATTTTTGAGTTGGATTGCAGCAGGTCGATAGAAGGATAGAGTCCTTCGCTGGCTTTTTCCCGGGAAAGAACGATCGACGCCGAGAGGTGGGAAAAAGTATGTACGGCGGCGGGGTCCGTGAGGTCATCGGCAGGAACATATACTGCCTGAATGGAGGTGATGGCACCCGAAGCGGTATAGGCGATACGCTCTTCCAGTTTGGACAATTCGGTTTCCATGGTGGGCTGATAACCCAGCCTGGAAGGCATTTGTCCCATTAATCCGGATACTTCCATCCCTGCCTGGATGAACCGGAAGATATTGTCGATCAGTAGCAATACATCCCGGTGTTCGTCATCGCGGAAGTATTCCGCCATGGTGATGGCGGCGTGTCCTACACGGAAACGTGCGCCGGGTGTTTCGTTCATTTGCCCGAACACCATGACCATGTTTTTAAGCAGGTCTGCCGCTGCCATATCGTTGTACAGTTCATTTCCTTCGCGGCAACGTTCTCCGATGCCGCAGAACATGCTGATGCCATGGTTATGGCTAACCATATTGTGGATCATCTCTGTCAGCAGAACCGTTTTGCCGACGCCGGCCCCGCCGAACAAGCCCGCCTTTCCGCCGCGTTCCAGGGGTATGAGTACATCGATGGCCTTGATCCCGGTTTGAAATATTTCGGACTTTACGGACCTGTCGGCCAGTGGGGGTGGCGACTGATGTACATTGCGCCTTGTGCCTGGGGATAGTGGCTTACCGTGATCGATGGTATTGCCAAAAACGTCGAACATCCTGCCGATGATCTCTTTTCCGACCGGTACGGTCAGCTCCTTGCCGTCTGTTTCTACCAGCATGCCCCTGGCTAATCCCTGAGTCGGCGTCAATGAAATCCCCCTAATGCTTTGGTCGTCCAGCTGGGACATTACTTCGATGGCGATTTCTCTGTTCTTGCCGGTGTGGAGTAAGGTATTGATAGGAGGCAAATGAGTTCCGAACCATACATCCACCACACTCCCCCTGATAGAAATGACCTTACCCTGTCGGGCCTCGTTGCCGTTCTTGCCGGAATTTGCGTTCATCTGATCCTACTTTTAGCCCTTCCCGATTGGTCGTGATGCCAACTATTTTGGAATGGGGAAGGTGTTATGAAGGTAGGCCAGCCGCGGCTGCGATTTGTTATATGAGTATGGCGGAAAGTTATATTATTCACACGTGCCGGCGGGTGTTAGTGCGTATTTATTCTTGTGCTGAATTTGCGGATGTTTTGGCAGGGTAATTTCGACCTGGTGTTCGGCGCCGTCGTTGGTCAGGGTGACAACGTATTCTTCCTGTTGCACGGCATCTACGGCTACTGTGGTCTTTTCGCTGCTTCGATTTTGTAAGACGATAATATGATAGGTGGTGTTTTTATAGCGGTAGCGTACTTCAAAGGAATCCCATTCTTCGGGAATGCAGGGCGCGAATGTCAATTGGTCTCCGGCCTGTTGCAGGCCGAGGAAGGACTCGATGATCAGCCGGTACAGCCAGCCGGCGGAGCCCGTGTACCAGGTCCAGCCTCCCCGTCCTGCGTGTGGCGGAAGTGCATAGACGTCTGCCGCCAGCACATAGGGCTCGACTTTGTAGGTGGCGATGCCGGCGGACGTGAGGCCATGGTTGATGGGGTTGATGAGCTGCAATAGTTCCCATACGCGTTGCCGATCACCCAACCGGGCAAAGGCAAGGATCATCCATACGGCGGCATGGGTGTATTGGCCGCCATTCTCTCTGATCCCTGGTACATAGCCTTTAATGTAACCTGGGTTCAAGGCTGATTTGTCGAACGGCGGCGCCAATAGCTGGATGATACCTGTGTCTTTCCGCACCAGCTGCTGGTAGGCTGTTTCCATGGCCACCTGGTTTCTTTTGGGATCTCCTGCGCCCGATAGGACGGCCCAGCTTTGCGCGATGGAGTCGATCTTTCCTTCTTCATCGATAGTCGATCCCAGTGCTGTGCCATCATCGAACCAGGCGCGGATATACCGGTCTCCGTCCCAGGCATGCCGGTCGATATTGACTTTTAGTTGCAGCGCGTGGTTTTTACATTCATCGGCAAATACGGGGTCTTTATGGTTTTGTGCGATGGCGGCAAAGCGGTTGAGGATGTCATACTGGAAAAATGCCAGCCAAACGCTTTCCCCTTTGCCCAGGGGGCCTACTTTATCGTAGCCGTCGTTCCAGTCTCCCGTACCTATTAAAGGCAGGCCGTGTGCGCCATATCGGAACCCGTGTTGGATGGCCCGGAGGCAATGTTCATATAGGGAGGCGGGCTGAGCGGATTGGCCAGGATGGTCGTAATAGGACTCTTCTTCCGGGTTTAAGGGCCGGCCTTCGATGAAATAGACGGGCTCGTCCAATATGCCGGAGTCGCCGGTATGTTGAATATACAGGGCGGTTACATAAGGCAGCCAGAGAAAATCGTCCGAGATCCGGGTACGGACGCCGCTGCCGAAGGGTGGATGCCACCAGTGCTGTACGTCACCCTCCTTAAACTGGCGGGAGGCGCTGAGCAGGATTTGTGTTCGGGCAAATTGCGGCGTGGTATACAGCAGCGACAATACGTCCTGTAACTGGTCGCGGAAACCAAAGGCACCGCCCGATTGGTAGAAGCCGCTCCGTCCCCAAAGCCTGGACGACAGGGTTTGGTAGGTGAGCCAGCCGTTGGTGATCAGATTGAGGGCGGTATCCGGCGTCTCTATGTGCATGGCGTCAACGGTATATTCCCAAAATTTCTTTACATTTTCAAAGGATTCATGGGCCGTGATACTTCCCCGGAATTGCCGGGCGAGCGCGCTGGCTGCGGCGCTGTTTTCCGCTGCGCCCAGCCGGAAGACGATCTCCAGTTCTTCCCCGGCTGCCATATCGAAGGGGACCTGGAGGGCTGCGCAGGGGTCTAAGGCCAGGCCGACCCTTCCGGACAGGTGTTTGCGGCCCATGGCGTCGGGTTGCTGCAAGGTGCCGTTGCGGCCTATGAATTCGGTTCGGTCTGCAGTGAATGTCTTTTTGGAATTGTCTACATCGAAAAAAGCGACCCTGGTTGAAAATTCGGCGTTGTATGGGTCTGATGCGAAGAAGGCTCCGCTGTCGGGATCGATTTCGGTGTGGATGTACATGGCCGTTTTCGACCGGGCGCCGCCAAGCACCCATTCCATATAGCCGGTAGCGGAGAGTTTGCGTACCCGTCCGGACTCGTTGCGTATTTTTAGTTGCGTGAATTTAATTGCGGCGGTCCTGTCTACGTAGACCAGCATTTCGGAGTAGATTCCGTCTTCTATGTGTTCAAAGACGCTGTAGCCGAATCCATGGCGTGTGACATACGGTGACTTGCCGCCCGCGGGCAGGAGGGAGGTTGACCAGAAACGGGCCGTCTCTTCATCCCGGAGATAAAACGCTTCGCCGCCCGTATCGCTTACGGGATCGTTATTCCAGGGGGTCAGCCGCAATTCGTGGGCATTTTCGATCCAGGTATAGGCGGTCCCGCTCTCTGAAATAACGGTGCCGAAGCCGGGGTTGGCAATCACGTTGACCCAGGGTGCGGGCGTCTTGTTGTTGTCTGCAATAATAATAACGTATTCGCTGCCATTGGGGGAGAAGCCTCCCAAGCCGTTGAAGAAAGTCAGGTCACCGGGTAATGGAATGCCAGCGGACGAAGGGGTATAGGTACGGGTAGGTACAAGGGGGGGAATGACAAGTTTTGAAAGCTGTTTGCGTTTGACATGGTCGGCTAGTGTTCCCTCGCCGTCTGAAATAATAATTCTCGCAACTGTTTGAAACAATATCCGATCCTCATTGGAGATCTGTTCCAGGGCTCTGACGAAAATGCCGCCGGGACGGTCTCTTGTTTCGTCGGGAATCAACGCCTGAATGTCATTTTGGAAGAGCTGCCGGTAGCCGTTATGTTCTTCGTTCCAGATCACCAGGTCCACGGTGATCCCTTTCAGCCGCCAGTAGGTATGTGCCTGGATCAGTTGTCTGACCAATTGCATATTGGTCTGTTTTTCAATTTTCAGCAGGACGATGGGCAGGTCTCCGGAAATGGAATAGCCCCACAGACCCGACTGCCCGCGGTGATTGCTGATCAGGACAGCTGGATCTGCGCGAAAGGAAGGATTGGCGAACAGGATGGAACCGGCAAGGCGACCATATAGCTGGGCATCGGCTTCCGAGGCATTGATCTGCCGGAGCAGGACCTGGCTGTGTGTCCAGGCCATTTCAAATACGCGGTCTTTGTGCGGCTTGTTATCCTGGTATTTGTTGACCAGGCCCTGGCACCCGTCTTTGGTGCCGGAGATCCCTGTCACCATATCGATCGTCACCGTTTCTTCCGGAGCAAGGGTGATCTTATACCGGATGGCGACAATGGGATCTAAAACGGAACCCTGACTGCCGGAGAGAGGCCCGGCATCACGCATCGCCCGGGGGTTCACCAGCGTATTGCCGCGGCCGATGAAAGCCATCCGGTCCGTTTCATAGGATATTTCTTCGGTGGGTTTTCCTTCTATCGTCATTAAATGGAACATCCACGGCAATTGTTCTCCGGCAGAGCGTGGTCTTCGCGTACAAAGGATGGCATTCTGGGGATGGATAATTTCCGTTTGTACGAAGAGGTTGCTGAACGCGGGCTGCATCTGGTCCGAGGCGGCGGGGGCCAGGACTACCTCCGCATAGCTGGTGACTTCGAGGGTTCTGTCGGTGGCGGAACAGTTGGTGATGCGGACCCTTCGCATTTCTATATCGTCTTCGGGAGAAACAACGATTTCGGTATGTGTGTCAATATCATTGTTGAGCGTGCGGAAGTCGACCCGTCCCTGGGAGAACGCCGCTTCATATTTTGCTGCTTTTTTGAGGGTGGGTTGGTGGGTATTTGACCAAAAGTCATTGTTGGCCAGATCGCGGATAAAACAGAAGGAGCCCCGGTTATCGCAGGTGCCATCCTCCTGCCAGCGGGTGACGGCGAGGTCTCTCCAGACGCTGTAACCGCCGCCTGCATTGGTGACCATGACGTGGTACCTGCCATTGGACAGCAATTGGACTTCGGGCAATGGAGTGTCCGGGGTATTGATCACTCTTGTTTCGGTGCTGCCAGCGGCATAATTGATATCTGCAATGTCCGTGGTGTGCCGGAAGTAAGTGGTTGCCTGGGGGATCCGTTCCTGCAATAATAAAAGGGTTGCCTGGAATTGCGGTTCCGACTGAAATAGTTTTTGCAGGGGTTTGTCGAGCAGCAGGCAGGCCAGTGATAATAAGCTCATTCCATGGTGGTGGGCCATGAAGGAATATACGATGGCGCTGGATTGGCCGCGTTGCAACCGGGAGGGGGTATAGTCGATGGATTCATAAAACCCGTATCGTCCTTCCATTCCTTTCTTTTGGAGGAGCTCCAGGTTTTTACAGGCTTTTTCAGGCGACACCATGAGTGCGAGTGTGGAAGCGTAGGGCGCCACCACCGAGTCTTCTTCGAGGCCCCGTTTCAATCCCAGCCCCGGGGCGCCAAAGGCGCGGTACTGATAGTTGGAATTGGCGTTTAGCATGTTGTATCCTGATTCGGAAATGCCCCAGGGTTTGCTGGTTTGTTTACCGTAATCGATCTGCCAGGCTACCGCGGATTTGCAGGATTGCCCCAGGAGGGTGTTTTCATACGTAGGCATCACCAGCAGGGGCATCAGGTATTCGAAGAGGGAGCCGCTCCAGGAAAGCAGGACAGGATTTCCGTCGACGTTGGTCAGCAACCGCCCCAAAGCAAACCAGCTTTCTTCGGGCAGTTTTCCCTGGGCGATACAGGTAAAGACGCACAGCCTTACTTCAGAGGCGAGCAGGTCATAGTAGCTGGCATCGGCCAGGTGTTCCTGGACATTGTATCCAATGGCGAACAGGTGGCTCGATTTATTGTAGAGGAAATCCCATTGCATGTCGGCCAGTTTGTTACACTTCGCGGCCAGTGTTTCTGCCGCGGAGATTCTTGCTCCGGCGTCATGGATGGATTGGGTTAACGCGATTTGAAATGATCCGAGCCATTGCTTGTCACTGGCTGCGTGGGTGGCGGCCGGCATGGTGTCGACGGCTGCCTGTAGTTCGGTGGCGCTGTTCAATAGTTCGGTGAGGGTAGAAGGAGCGTTCTTTGAAGCCAGCGGGAGGTGGGCGGGCGGCGCATCCATCAGCAGGATCCAGGGTAAAAAGAGGGGGGAATCATCCTTGAGCTGCTGTAGTTGTGTGGCAAGTATTTGCTTCCACCGGTAGGTTTCACTTGCCGGATCGGTGTTCAGTTGTAAAATCGCCGGGGCGAGTTGTTGGGATAACAGGTCGCGGTATTTAGTTAATTCATGAAAATTCAGGGAAGGATAGCTACAGGCGAGATCCAGGGTTGTCTTGAATGGTTCCATTAAACCGGTCTCGTTTTGGTTCAAGGTATCGGCAAGCACCGCCATTGTATCCCGTAATCCATGGAACAGGGACAGTGCTGCCATCTGTTGATGGGGTATTGCGAGCAGTCCTTGTCTCAGTACCAGTAAATGGCCGGCAAGATTGCCGCTGTCTACGGTGGAGATATATTTCGGAAATAACGGGGTTAAGGATTGCGTATCATACCAATTGTAGAAATGGCCTTTGTACCGCTCCATTTTCTCCATGGTGGCCAGGGTATTGGACGTTCGGTCGATCAATTGGCGCGAAGTCAGGTAGCCGAAGTCATGCGCTGTTATATTGGCCAGTAAGGAGAGTCCTATATTGGTGGGAGAGGTGCGGTGTGCGATTTGTTCGACGGGTTGTTCCTGGAAGTTATCGGGGGGTAGCCAGTTTTCGTCGGCTACTACGAACTGTTCGAAGAAGCTCCAGGTCTTTCTGGCCAGTTTATGAAGGAAGACAGTTTGTTCCTGGGTCAGTTTGGCTCCCTGCTGTTTCAACGGCCGGCTGACCAGCCAGGTGATGAATGGAGCGGCCAGCCACAGCAGGAGGATGGGTCCCGCTTCGGCTAATTTTGCGGGGAAGAAGAGGGGGATGAGGATGAAAAGAGCCGAAGCGAGAAAGGGTTCGATCCACATGAAGGAATAAGAAGAGGTTAAACTATTTCGGGTATTTGTTTGCGGATGCGGTGAAGGATTCCACTGAAGAAGATGTTGGTGAGAGATCAGCATCCTCCAGCAGGTACGCACAATGGCAAGCGTGTTTGAAAAGCCCTGAAAGGGAAGGCAGATCAGCGCGAACAGGGTTTTTTGGAAAATGGCGCGTGCGTTGAGCAGGGAATTTTTGAGATGATGTTGAAAGACGACGTCTTTTGGTTTTCGGATCGTATCCCAAAGGGATTGGATAAAAATGGGAAAAACGATGATCCCCGAGACGGCCATGGTCCAGAACAGGGAGGACGGCAAGGCAACCCATCCGAGTAATAAGAGGGTGGTAAGGGCTATCGGAACGAGGCTTTGCCTGATGTTGTCAACTATTTTCCAGCGGGATAGTCCGGAGATCGGATTCTTTTGCCATTTGTTTCCGGGTTCGGGCACAAGGGGTAAAAAGAAAGAAAAGATTTGCCAGTCGCCACGAGTCCAGCGTAACCGCATGGTAATATCGCCCCGATAGGTGGTTGGATATTTCTCAAAGAGTTGAACGTCGCTCACTAATCCGGACCTGATGTAGCAACCTTCCAGGAGGTCATGGCTGAGGATGCGATTTTCTAAAAATCTGCCATCCAGCACTTGCTGAAAGGTGTCCACTTCATAGATCCCTTTCCCGATATAGGACCCTTCCGCAAACAGATCCTGGTAAACGTCCGAAGAGGCGCGGGTGTAAGGATCGATGCCTGGTTCATTGCCATGCATGCGGGTAAAGGGGGAACTTGTTATATCCGGCAGACTGACGGTGATCCTGGGTTGGAGAATGCCATAGCCCCTGGTTACGCGTTTCTTTTTTTGGTCATACCATGCGCGGTTCAGCGGATGGGCCATCGTGCCGATCAATTTCCAGGCGGAAGCCAGCGGCAGTTGGGTGTCCGCATCGAGGGTAATGACATATTTTATGTGCGGAAAAAGGAGTTGGTCGCCGGTGACCAGGGAAAAGCGTTCTTTTGCCTGTCCGCGCAGCAGGGCGTTCAGATCGGAGAGTTTTCCCCGCTTTCTTTCATAGCCCATCCAGACATGCTCTGCCGGATTCCATTTCCTCGGCCGGTGAAAAAGAAAAAAAAGATCCTCGGCCGCCCGTTGATATTTTTTATTCAATCGGGCGATACCTTGCTGTGCGGTCGCTAAAAGGGGTTGGTCATCAGGGAGCGTTTCCTGTGGGGCGTCGGTGAAGTCTGTTAACAAGCCGAAGTGAAGCTGATCGTTCCTGTTGGCCAGGAAGCGAACTTCCAGGGCCTCCACCAAGTCTTCTACAGCGGCTGTCGTCGTCAGCAGGGCCGGTATGATCACAAGGGTGCGGCAATCGGGGGGGATCTGGCCGGAGAAGTCCATCCTGGGCAGCAGATGGGGTTTCACCAGTAAAGTGGATATAAAGTTTACGACCGCCAGGGCCAGCTGGCTGGAGCAGAGCAACGAAAGAAGCGCAAGGATGGTTAGCAGCCATGTCTGTTGGATGTCCGAATAGGCCTTTCGGAGGATAGCCGCGCTGATGGCTAAGGAGATCACCAGAATGGACATCAGATACAATCCGAATGCCTGTTTGCCCAGTATGTTGCGTATCTTTTGGGCAGCCGGCAAGCGCATTTTTGCCATTCGTTGCGTTTGGCGCAGGCCTGGCCCGATCAGGTAGTAGCCGACGTGGGACGTTCGTTGGTCTTTGTCCATGCCGGGTACAGGTTGCTTCGTCAGCTGTATGGCGAGCGCGGCGATGTCCTGTTCGCTGGATGGGCTTTTTTTAGCGATGAGCTCTACGACGTGGCGGTAGCGGTCGCGGGTAGGGAAATCCATCAAACCGTAAATACCGTCCTGATCGGTGCGCAGTGTTTGTTCAACGATGCTGTTTGTTTCGACAAATTGCCGCCAGTCCAGGGCGCCCAGTAAACGGAGGCTGCCGATACTGTTGCTGATGGACACCTGGTCTGCGGTCTGTTTTCTATTTTCAGCATTCACCAGTTCAGTGCTGGTCAATCCGCTGTCTGACAATTGTTCTTCTATCCAGTTCAGCGACAAAGCCAGGCCGGGTCCCTTTCCGCGTAGCTGACGGGTTAATTCGGAGACAAAGGCGCTGACCACCGGAGGCCCGGACCGGGCCATGTCGGCTATGACCAAGATCAGGTTTTTTGGGTCTTTCTCCGTCGTCTCCATCATTTTTTCCGCCCAGTAGTCTGCGAGGTTCCTGTCGACTTTATCGATGGCCATGCGGGCGGATACCCGGCGGATGTTTTCGATCAGGGCGAGGCGGAGCATGATGGGCACGGCCCACAGTTCCCCCAGGTGTAAGTTCGTAACGGTCTGATAGGCTTTTATAAACCGGTTGAGGCTTTCCATGTCTAATTTCCCGTCACTATGGGAAATGATCTGCAGGACAAGATCGTAAACGCGGGTAATACCGGCTGTCGGGCCGGCCGAAAGCTGTGGCAGGTTTTCACTGTACGTTTTTGGGAAATGTGTTTTGGCAATGCGGATATGTTCTTCTATGAGGTAGAAGTTGTCGATCAGCCATTCTCCGGCGGGTGTAACGGAGTATTTCCTCTTGATGGAATCATTCAGCAATTTTCGCACTTCCTGTAAAAGGATCTCATTGAGCGCAAGCCGTTTGAGCAGATGGTCCTTTGCTGGTTTCGAGCTTAGGGCATGTTTTTCGGCCAGTGTTTTGGCAAAGCGTTCCAATTGATCGGAGCTGTATAGCTCTTCCCGAAGCGGTTCTTCGGGTAAGTTACCGGAGTTGCCATAACCTGCCTGAAAGAATGCTTTCATATTGGCCATGAGCTCATGCGATGACGGGATCAAATTTAATTTCATACTTTCATTTCTTGCCGCTATAGTGTAAAGCTGAGCACACTTTGAGGATAAAGTATTATACTTTTTTTAGATTTCCTTATATGATTCACACTTACCAGGAATGGTGGGATTTATGGTCCAGGTTATTTATATTTCCTCCAGCATTGCCCGTTTTTTTGCCTTCAGATGCTTGTAATGGGAAGGAGTATTGCCGGTGACTTTCTTGAACTGGGAGGAGAGATGGGCCACGCTGCAATAATGCATTTTATAGGCTATCTCTGTCAGGTTGAGTTCGTTGTAATTAAGTAATTCCTTTACCCGTTCGATTTTGTGTTCTATAAAAAATTTTCCAATAGAATGGCCTTGTGCCTCGGCGAAGATATTGGCCATATAGGTGTAATTGTGGTGTAGATGTTGGCTTAAGTGTACGGATAGGTTTATGGCGATGGGTTCATCGGAGTAATGTACTAATTCGATGATCGCATTTTTTATTTTTTCAATGAGGACAGCTTTGATGTCATCGATAAGCTCAAGGCCTGATTTTAAAAGGTCCGATTTGATCTGATCTTGCTGGGCGATGGAAATATCCTCTATAATATCGGCCTGTCCCAGGATCACCCGGGTAAAATGAAGGCCCATATTTGCCAATTCGGCCTCTACCAGCATTTTGCAGCGAATGCATACCATGTTTTTGATATAGATCGTCATAAATCTTATGTTATAAAATGCAGAATAAAAAAGAGATCTTAGGGATGCGAATGCTTCTTAGGGGAATTCGCGCCTGTAGTCGTCATGGTGAAGATAGGTAGGCGGAGCAGCAGAATATGAGTTGATCAGACTTGCACCGGATAGATAGCAATTCTGATGGTGCCGCGGCTACCTTAAAGTTGCAATATCCCTGCCAGATCTTTGATATAGGCGGATATTGGCAATGATGGTAATAATTCTGACATTGAATAGGGAAGATGGGTGTTATTGGGGAGATTTTTCCCATCTGTCCGTATCATGGTGAAGTAAGCCGGTTCCCTTGCGGGGTGTGAAATATACAATTAACAAGTGGGTAGATATAATAGTTGTGGATGGAAAGGTAGGGACCTTTGCCGCTAAATGATAATTAAAAAAATAACATGAAAATAAATGTGGATTTACAAAGGGACGTTCAGGAAGCTATCAAATGGGAACCGTTATTGAGCGCCGCTGAAATCGGGGTTACCGCTAAAGAAGGTATTATCACCCTGACGGGAACGGTGGACAGCTACTGGAAGAAAACGGAAGCGGAGGAGGCCGCGAAAAACGTAGCCGGTGTTAAGGCGGTGGTTCAAAAGATCGAAATCAGGTTTGTCGGCAATTCTTCCAAAAAGGATGACAATGATATTGCTGCCGAAGTATTGAATGCCTATCAATGGAATGTTGAGGTTCCAAGGGACAAGGTAAAAGTGAAGGTGGAAAAGGGATGGGTCACGCTGGAAGGGGAACTGGAATGGAATTTTCAGAAGGAAGCCGCGAAAAAGGCGGTCAGGGACCTTTCGGGTGTAGTGGGTGTGACGAACAATATTACGATCAAAGCTGACACGCAGGATGAGATCGAGCGGAAAGATATTGAAAGTGCGTTGGAGCGTAATTGGTCTTTAAGCGACCGGGAAATCAAGGTGAAAGTATCCGGGACCAAAGTGACTCTTACCGGCACGGTGGATTCCTGGTATCAAAAGTCCGAAGCTGCCCGGATAGCCTGGAAGGCGCGCGGAGTGTGGTCGGTGGACAATGAATTGGTAGTAGACTATGCTTATGAATTAGCGGATTAATAGCAGGGCGGATGTCTCCTGCTCTTTTGATTATATAAAATTGTCATTCAGATGAAGTCTTTAAACTGTTTGCTGATCACTACTTCGAACAACCGGATGGGTGATACCTTGAATAAGACAGGCGTCTGGCTGGAAGACCTGGCCGCGCCATATTATGTATTGAGGGATGCCGGGGAATATGTTACCATCGCCTCGCCGAAAGGAGGACAGATCCCGCTTGATCCGATTTGCCGGTCTAAGGACGAGGAGACGGAGAATACGAGTCGTTTTCAGCGGGATGCGCAGGCCATGTATCATTTTTCTCATTCCCTCCCGCTAAACGAAGTCAGGGCGGCGGATTTCGATCTGGTATTTTTGGCCGGCGGGTATGGAGCGATGTGGGATTTTCCGGGTAATGAAAGCCTGAAAAACCTGCTGGACGATTTTATTAAGCAGGCCAAACCGATCGGTCTGGTGGGCCATGCGGTGGCGGCGCTGATCTCGCTGACGGTTAAAAACGGAGAACCTTTGGTGAAGGGCAGGGGGCTCACGGCCTTCAGTAACAGGGAAGAGAAATTAGCCGGATTAGGCGAGGTCCCTCCCTTCCTATTGGAAACGAAACTCCTTTCCCTGGGTGCTGATTACCGTTCGGGCGCTGATTTTACAAGCTACGTGGTCGTTGATGAAAATATTATTACGGGTCAAAACCCGGCCTCGGCCGTTGAAACGGTGAGTCGGTTACTGGAATGGGTGCGCAACCGGGAAGGAGATATCATGTCAACTGCGGAGACCTTTGCTGTAAAATATCATCCTTCGCATAATGGTATATAATGATGAATAGTAACCCGGATGTATTGATTCCTGAAACCATGAAGGCGATGGTGATGGAAACGCCGGGCCGTCCGCTCGTTTGTAAAACGGTCCCGCTGCCCGTTCCTTCGGCCGGACAGGTACTGGTGAAGATCATTGCCTGTGGCGTATGCCGGACGGACCTGCATATTATGGATAGCGAGCTGGCGCATCCAAAGCTACCTCTCATTCCGGGCCATGAGATTGTGGGAATAGTGGCGGCTGTGGGTGGATCGGTGGCAACATGGAAACCGGGAGATCTGGTAGGTATTCCCTGGGTAGGGTATACCTGCGGGCATTGCCGGTATTGTCTGAGACAACAGGAAAATCTATGTGAAAATGCGCTCTTTACCGGTTATACGATGGATGGGGGTTATGCCGAATATACGGTGGCCTATCCGGATTATTGTTTTCCGTTGGCTTCCATGTATGGAAACCCGTCCGGGGCACCGCTGCTCTGTGCGGGCCTGATCGGCTACCGCGCTTATAGTATGATCGGACCGCGGGTGGAACGCCTGGGCATTTACGGATTTGGGGCGGCGGCGCATATCCTTTTACAGGTGGCGTTGCACCAGGGGAAGAAGGTATATGCCTTTACCAGGGATGGGGACCTGGAATCGCAGGAATTCGCCATGCGGCTGGGCGCCATTTGGTCGGGAGGGTCGGGGGAGCCTCCTCCGGAGAGGCTGGATGCGGCGATCATTTTTGCGTCTGCGGGCGAGTTGCTACCCAAGGCCTTGAAGGACATCGATAAGGCGGGCAGCGTTATCTGCGCGGGTATACACATGAGCGATATCCCGGCTTTTAAATATGAATTGCTATGGGAAGAAAGGATCGTTCGTTCCGTGGCTAATCTGACCCGGAGGGACGGTCATGAATTTTTATCACTTGCGGCGCAGATACCCGTGAAGACGGAAACCCGGTTGTTCCGGCTTCATGAAGCGAATGAAGCCCTGGCTGCGCTCCGGAAGGGTGAGATACACGGAGCGGCGGTGTTGGCCATGCTATAGAGATGGATGGCCTGTTTGAAAAAGACGCAAAGATGCAAATTTTTGAGTTTTTGGGTGTTTCTGAAACTGGTACTTGCGGTCATCCTTTCTCATTTTGCCTGCCGTGCGATCGGGCGTTATTGGTTACATTCTTCACGGAGAATGAACGTCCATCCTTCCAATTACCGGATCTTTAAGAATGCTGCGAGTGTTATCATTTTTACCCTGGCGCTGGTCGTGGTATTGCATTTGTTGCCGGGCCCGGAGAAGGTTGGGACAACGGCATATTAACTGACAGCCCTGGCGAGTAAGTAAGCGGCTCCGGCCGCAATGATACCGATGGAGGCGACCTTGATCGTTCCTATGATTAAGGGTTGTCCGGTGACTTTGCTTTTGATATAGCCGAATATGATCAAGGCTAAAATCGTGACGGTACAGGACAGGTCGAACCCGGTCTTGCTATCCCTGAAGAGGATATAAGGAAACAGGGGAATAAAGCCACCCGCTAAATATGCAAGGGCGATGGTAGCGCCGCTTTTGGCGGCACGGTTCCTGGCAGGCTGTACCATATTCAATTCCAACTTCATCATAAATTCCGCCCATCGGTTCTTGTCGTTACTGATCTGCAGGGCTACCTGGTTGCTGAGTGATTTTTCGACTCCGAGGTTCATCAGAATATCTTCCACTTCTTCCAATTCTGTTTTTGGCATGGTATCTATTTCATTGAATTCCCTTTTCAGTGCGGTGTCGTAATGTTCCACCTCCGACTCTCCGGCCAGGAAGCCGCCGAGCCCCATGGAAATGCAGCCGGCTGCGATTTCGGACAGGCCGGAAACGATAATGAGGTGGGTGGTATTGAGCACGCCACTCAGTCCCGCGGTTAGGGCGAAGGGAACGGTCAGGCCGTCGGACATGCCGATGATGATGTCTTTCACCAGGTCGGAATTGGAACGGGGCGGTGGTTTAGTCAAACTGAGTGCTGTAGAGTGCATAGTATTCCCCTTTTTTTTGTAATAGTGCCTGGTGGTTTCCGCGTTCGACGATCGCTCGGTAAAAGGATACTCAAAGATCTTCGAGCATAGATCGCCTTTTGACCTTGAGTTGCTTATAATAGGAGGCCGTATTACCGGTGATTTTTTTGAATTGGGAAGAAAGGTGGGCGACACTACTGTAGTGCATCTTGTATGCGATTTCCGTAAGAGTGAGTTCGTCATAAACGAGCAATTCCTTTACCCGTTCGATCTTGTGTTCAATGAAGAATCGCTCGATCGTGCGGCCTTGCGCTTCTGAAAAGACATTGGCCATGTACGTGTAATTGTAATATAATCGCCGGCGTAAATACTCCGATAAGTTGACGGACAATGGGTCTTCGGAATAGTGGACCAATTCAATGATGACTTTTTTTATCTTTTCGACGAGGACGCCTTTGAGATCATCCATTAATTCAAGGCCTGACTTTAAAAGGGCGGTCCGGATCTGATCATGCTGTGCGAGGGAAATGTCCTCTATGATATCTGCCCGGCCGAGTTCCACCGTGGAAAAGTGCAATCCAATTTTGGTTAACTCGGCCTTCACCAGCATATTGCAGCGGATGCAGACCATATTTTTGATATAGATTGTCAAGGAACTTCCCTTTTTCAGGGGTTTCTATAAGATACGACATTTTTCTGTCATATCCCTTTTTGGATGGCATGTTGACAATAAGATCACATAAGGCCTTTTATAATAACCAGGAGCCAGGTGGGAAAGAGGCCCATCCATAAGATCGCTCCTCCTAAAATGGTCAACAGGATCATACCTGTCATCGAAGAACGGGATGAAATAGGCGATGGGGAAGAAAGGTAAGAGAGATCGCTGCCATTGGTTTTCATCATGGCGAAAATGAAGCGCAGGTAATAGAACAGGCCAATGACGCTGCTGCTGATCAGGGTGAGGACAAGCAGCCAATCGCCTTTTCCCACACCGGCCGTCAGAACGAGAAATTTTCCCATAAAGCCCGCGGTAAGAGGAATGCCCGCCAGGGAAAGCAGGACGACTGAAAAGACGGTGGCGAAGACGGGCTTTTTCCAGAACAAACCTGCGTAATTTTCGATATCGGTTGCTTCCTTGTCGGAGGTCGAAAGCAGGGTAATCAAACCGAAGGCGCTCAGGATGGTAAGGGTATAGGCTGTGAGGTAGAAAATGGCGGCTTGAGCGCCCATTGCCTGGCCGACGATGAAGGCGACGAGCAGGTAGCCAAAGTGGGCGATGGAGGAATAGGCCAGCATTCGTTTTATATTATTTTGACGGAGGGCAAGCAGATTGCCGCCCAGCATGGACAAGATGGCGATAACGGTAAAGACGAGCATGATTTTCTTAAAGTCATAGAATCGGGCCATGCTGAAAAAGCGGAGCAGTATGGCTACCATGGCTCCTTTGGATGCGGTGGCGATAAAGGCGCTAACCGGGGAAGAGGAGCCTTCGTATACATCGGGGGCCCAAAGATGGAAGGGCGCCAGCGCCAGTTTGAACCCGATACCTGTCAGCATAAGGCCGATGCCGCCTGTCAGCATCGTTACGGCGGCGGCGGTAAGTTTGGGTGTTACGGTCGCCAGGGCCTGGAAGGAGAGGGCGCCGGTGACGGTATAGATCAGGGCCATCCCGAATAAGAGGAAGGCCGAGGACATGGCGGCGAGGATCAGGTATTTTATCCCGGCTTCAATAGCTGATGGTCGTTCCCGGTAATAGCCGATCAGTGCATAAAGGGAAATATTGAGGATCTCGAGGGCGACAAAGAAGGAAATGAAATGGGTGCTGATGACCATGGTGCTGGCGCCGATGGTGGCCAGCAACAACAAGAGGTAATACTCTTCCTTCCGCCGTTCCGGGTAGAAATTCCGAAGGCTGATATAGCTGAAGAAGGTAATGATACAAGTAGCAAAGAGGATCAGAGCCTGAAAATAGGACCCGAAACGGTCGATCCGGAAGAGGTCGCCGATGGCATGGGGTGTTTGAGGCCAACTGAAAAACGCGGAACCGAATGCGGCCGCGAGTGTAACCAGGGTGGATATAAAAGCGAGCGTATGGTTGCGTTTAATGGCTATACCGAGCATGGTGAATAGCATGCCTCCGGCCAGTATTTCTATGGGAAGTAAACTTTGTATGTCCGGTCCTGATATCATCGACTCGCATTTTGGGGCATAGCACCCGGTGTATGTATCTTTTCCATCACTTCCCGGACCGTGTGCCTGGTGGTATTAAATACTGAACCGGGAAATAAGCCCAGCCAGATAATGACGAAAGCGAGGGACCCCATGACGATCATCTCGCGGGCGCCGAAATCGGCTATCTCCCATTTCTTTTTTGGCTCCCCGTAAAAGACTTTTTGCATGATACGAAGCGAATAAAGTGTGGCGGCGATAAAACCCAGCGCGGCGATGATGGTGAGTGCTTTATTCGCTGCAAACGACCCGGTAAGGATGAGTATTTCGGCGATGAAATTGCCCAGGCCCGGCAGTCCGAGGGAGGCGAGTACGAATAGCAATCCCATGGCGCCCATCCGCGGGACCCGCGTCCAGAGGCCGCCCATTTGTCCGATGTCGCGGGTATGGATGCGGTCGTGGAGTGCGCCGACGATGATAAACAAAGCCCCGGTGCTAACGGCATGGGCCACCATTTGCATGATGACGCCCTGCATGGCAATGGCGTTGAAGGCATAGATTCCGAGCAGGATAAACCCCATATGGCTAACGCTGATATAGGCGACCAATCTCTTCAGGTCTGTTTGGGCGAAGGCCAGCTTGGCGCCATAGAGGATGCTGATGACGCCGAGGATCATGGCCGCTGGCGCGAATTGATGGGAAGCCTGGGGAAACAGGGGCAATACGAACCGGATCAGGCCGTAGGCCCCTGTTTTTAATAATAGTCCCGCGAGGATCACGCTTCCGGCTGTTGGGGCCTGGGTATGCGCATCGGGGAGCCAGCTATGAAAAGGGACAGTTGACAGTTTGACCAGGAAGGCGGCGGCAAAGCCCAGCATCAGGAAAAAGGCCGTTTGGGGCGACATCGAGGTGCCCAATAGTTGTTCGTAATCGAAGGTGTAGATTCCCGTGTTGCGCCCGTGAATGAAATATAGGCCGAGGATGGCCAGCAGCATGAGCAGGCCGCTTGCCTGGGTAAACAAAAAGAATTTTCCGGCGGCATAGGTCCGGTTCTCGTAGCCCCAGATGCTGATGAGGAAATACATGGGTATCAGCATGACTTCCCAGGAGAAGTAGAAAAGGAAAAGATCCAGGGAAACGAAGACCCCGGTAATGCCGGCGAGGATGAACAGCAGATTAAAATGAAAAAAGCCGACGCGTTGGTTGATCTCTTTCCAGGAAACCAATACCGCGAGCACTCCTAAAAAGGAAGTGAGGAGCAGCATCAGCAAACTCAGACCGTCCGCGGCAAATCTGATCCGGATGCCTAAAGTGGGGATCCAGGCATGTGTATAGCTGATGATCCAGGTTTGCCCTGCACTGTCGGGCTTATACTCCAGCCATAGCGAAAGTGCGATAACCAAAAAGGCAAGCGTGCCGGCAAGGCTGATGAACCGGGGAAGGGTATTGTTCCATAGGCTTGCCAGCCAGGCGAGCAGGCCGGTTCCCATGAGTAATAGTATGAGCCAGGCTAGTATCATGGGTAAAACAATATGGTTAAGGTAATGATAGTGCCGATGGCCAACATCATAGCGTACCAGCGCAGCCGGCCGTTCTGTGTCGCGGTCAATGCCCGGTTCAGCAGGCGGGTAATGGCAGCGAGGATGTTGTAGAATCGATCGATCACATCGTCTTTATCGATCCGGGAAAGGAACACGATAGGCGCAACGATGATGCTGTTGTATAGCTGATCGAAATCCCATCCTTTGAAGAAAAAGGTTTGCCAGCTGTTCCGTACGGGGATGGCTGCAGGAAAGGGCTTGTTGTAATATAGTTTATAGGCTATTCCGGCGCCGGTAATGGCTACCGCTGCAGCGATCAGTTGGGCAATTAACTCCGTGGAGTGTCCGAATGACGTTATCATCGTTGCGGGCAGCGTCTTTTGGATGAAGCGGGAGAACAGGGTCACATGACCCATATTGTCCGGCAATTCAATGAATCCGCCGACCAGGGATAGGAGACCCAGAACGATCAGCGGCAAGGTCATCGCTATTCCCGGACGTTGGGTAGGTTCGGCTTTGCGCGGGCCAAAGAAGGTCAGGAAAACCATCCGGAAAGTGTACAGGGCGGTAATGAAGGCGCCTGCCAGTCCGGTGAACCATAGAGCTACCGAGCCCTTATCACTGGCATAGGAAAGCCAGAGAATTTCATCTTTGCTATAAAATCCGGCGGTGATCAGGGGCAGCGCGGACAGTGCGCAGGCCCCCACCAGGAAAGTCCAAAAGACGACCGGGAGTTTTTTCCATAGGCCGCCCATCCTGAACATATTGTGTTCATTGCGCATGACCCAGATAACGCTACCCGCGCCAAGGAATAGCAGGGCCTTGAAAAAAGCGTGGATCATAAAATGAAAGATCGCTGCGGACCAGGCGCCTACGCCCAGGGCGAGGAACATATACCCGATCTGTGAAATGGTGGAGTAAGCGAGGACCCTTTTTATGTCGTGCTGGTATAAAGCGGCCAGGCCGCCGAGGATCAAGGTAACGGCGCCGATGATGGCAACGGTGGACTGGACGATGGGGGCCAGGCTAAACAATACGTGGGTCCGGGCGATGAGGTAAACTCCGGCGGTGACCATGGTAGCGGCGTGGATGAGCGCCGAGACGGGGGAGGGGGCCGCCATGGCGTCTGGTAGCCAGGTCTGTAGCGGGAACTGGGCGGATTTGCCGATGGCGCCACCGAGTAAAAGAAAGGCGGTTGTTATGGCCACTCCGGACCCGACTGCCCATTTGGCCGGTGCGGCGGTTAAGATCGCCTGGATATTCAGGGTATGAAAGTTTGTAAAAAGAAGGAACAGACCGATCACCATGGCGGTATCGCCGATGCGGGTGACGGTAAATGCTTTCCTGGCGGCATAGCCGTTGGCGGGGTCTTTATACCAAAAGCCGATCAGCAGGTAGCTGCATAAGCCTACGCCTTCCCAACCGAGATAAAGCAGGAGTAAGTTATCCGCCAGGACCAGCATGAGCATGAAGCCCACGAAGAGGTTCATATAAACGAAGAAGCGGGCGTAGCCTTCTTCTTTCCACATGAAGGGCGCGGAGTAAAGGTGGATAAGCGCCCCCACGAAAGTGATGACGAAGATGAAGGTAAGGGAGACTGTATCGAGGTGAAAGGCGATCCGGGGAGATAAGCCAAAGACATCGATCCATTGCCAGAGCGTTTGATCGAAAGGGGCGCCCATGGAGTTGCCGTGCAGGAAGTCCAGGCCGACCATGAACGCGGCGATGGCGGAAAGCGAGATCGACCCCACGCCCACGATAGCGCAGGCGAGGCGGGGCAATTTTTTTCCCGCGAGCGCCAGGATCAGGGCGCCGGCAAAAGGCAACGCTACGATCAACCATAATAATTCCTTCATACGCTGCGTGTCTTATTCATTTGTTTCGGTTTATAGTTTATCCCCTCATGTCGCTGGCTTTATCGGCGTCATCCGATTTGAATTTATTGTACAATTGGATGATCAGTGCCAATCCTACAGCAACTTCCGCGGCGGCCATCGCCAGGATAAAAAGGAACATGACCTGGCCATCGGCGTGGCCCCAGGCTGCGCCTCCGACGATAAAGGCCAACCCTGCGGCATTTAACATCACCTCCACGGACATCAGCATGAAAATGACGTTCCGGCGAACCAGTACGCCGGTCAGGCCGATGCAGAAGAGGATGACAGCCAATAGTATTTGTTGTTCCGTAGGTATGGTCATATTGACTTTTCTTGATTTTTCAGAAAGCGGTGATGGGATATCTTTTCCTTTTGACCGAGATGATAGGCGCCGATAATGCCTGCGACCAGGAGGAAAGCTGCCAATTCGACCACTAATATATATTTCGTGAACAGCAAGGCACCCACTGCGCCGGGCGGAATCTCCTGCCTGGCTGCTGCTATGGCCGCCTGTTCCACCGGTGAGGCAGGCTGTTGGACCAGCATATAGGCCATTTCCAAAAAGAGCACGGCTGTAATAAGGGATGGGCCGGTCCAGATACCGGGTTGCAGCAGCGCCCGTTCTTTCTTTATCCCGTTGCCATCAACGTTCAGCATCATGATCACGAAGACGAACAGCACCATGATCGCGCCGGCGTAAATGATCACTTCAAGGGCGGCGATGAACGGAGCGCCCAGGAGGAAGAAGATAACGGATACGGCCAGCAGTGAAACGATGAGATATAGCAGGGAGTGAACGGCATTTTTGCCGGTGATCATTCGCAGAGTGGCGACGATGGCAAGGATGGCCGATATGTAAAAGAGTATGTTCATGGCATCAGCTTCTTGATGTCGACGGGTTTCTGTTCGGTTTCGCCTTCCCCCTTTGCTTTGACGCCGGCGTCTATGCCGGCTACTTTATAGAAATTATAACCGTGGTATTTCCCCTGCCCGTCGATGAGCAGATCTTCCTTTTCGTAGACAAGGTTTTGCCGGTTGTATTCTCCCATTTCAAAATCGGGGATCAGCTGGATGGCGTCCGTAGGACAGGCTTCTTCGCAGTACCCGCAGAAGATGCAGCGGGAGAAATTGATGCGGAAGGTTTCGGCGTACCGCCGGCCGTTCTCGTCCTCCGCAGCCTGCAGCGCGATGCAATCCACGGGGCAGGCCGCGGCGCACAGGTAACACCCTACGCAGCGTTCCTCTTTGTCGGGGTCGCGGGTCAGCACGATCCTGCCGCGCCAGCGGGGTGGCAGATAAATCTTTTGCTCGGGATAGAGGACCGTTTCCCGTTTGTGGAACATGTGTAAGAAGACCAGCCAGATCGATCGTAGGTTGCTGAACATAATAGATGCTATTTAAAATAAAGTATAAGCGCGCCCGTGACCAATATATTCAGAAGTGATAACGGCAAAAGAATTTTCCATCCTAACGACATCAATTGGTCATATCGCAGCCGGGGCAAGGAAGCCCGCAGCAGGATAAAGACCAGGATAAAGGTGAACATTTTGATCAGGAACCAGATGACAGGCGGCAGGAAGTGAAAGCCGAGCCATCCGCCGAAGAACAGGGTGGTGATCAGTGCGGAGATCAGGGTAATGCCCAGGTATTCCCCGACGAAGAACATCCCGAATTTCATTCCGGAATATTCAGAATGGTAGCCGGCCACGAGCTCACTTTCCGCTTCCGGGATATCGAAGGGCAAGCGGTGGGCTTCGGCAACACCGGCAATAAAGAAAATGATGAATCCCAGGAATTGGGGAATAACGAACCACCGGCCTTGCTGGGCCAGGACGATATCTTTCATGCTGAAAGAGCCGGTGAGCATGACCACGCCCATTAACGACAGACCCATGAATACTTCATAGGAGATCATCTGGGCCGATCCCCGCATTGCGCCGAGCAGGGAAAATTTGTTGTTGGAGGCCCATCCGGCGAGCACGACGCTGTAAGCGCCCAGGGAGGACATGGCCAGGAAGAAGAGCAGGCCGATGTTGAGATCGACCACCCCGATGGCCGGGGCAAAGGGAACGATGGCAAAGCTCATCAGGATGGTGATCATGACGATGGCCGGGGCCACGACAAAGACTTTCTTATCTGCAAACCGGGGTATCCAGTCTTCTTTGAAGAATATCTTGATCATGTCGGCGACCACCTGGAGAGTGCCGAAGGGCCCGACCCTATTCGGGCCATAACGGTCCTGCCAGAGCGCGAGCATCCTTCTTTCCAGCCAGATAAGCCCTGCGGCGATGAGGACGAGCGCCAGCATGATGGCGAGGACTACGGCGGCATGTTCTGCAATTTTAATCATGGGCCGGAC
>Ga0302325_10008149_pt1 | contig 23094 bp, 20 predicted proteins | sample Palsa_T0_2_FD_201948 | JGI IMG/M metagenome (GOLD analysis project Ga0302325, IMG submission 201948) | Peat permafrost microbial communities from Stordalen Mire near Abisko, Sweden - Palsa_T0_2 | ecosystem: Environmental > Terrestrial > Soil > Palsa > Peat permafrost | place: Sweden: Abisko... | reverse complement strand
AGTTTTACCTGGCTCTTCAAGCAACCCGCTACGGATTGACGAGAAATGAACAGCTGCTGACGCAGCGTATCATCTGGAGGCGATGCATGGTGAGGGATAATTGGGCTGATATCAACAACACCGAGCAGAAGGATGACCAGCAGGTTTCGGAGCACTTAGCGAGGACAGCTCTTTATCAAACATTCATGGCTTGCCTCAGAAACCGTAAGTAGAGAAAGTCCCAGAAAATTCGGAGCTTGTGCTAATCAAGATAGGTTTATTCGACGAGAAATCGACAGTGAAGCCAATCAGCCCAGAAGATGTACTAGGTGCTGGGACAGAAGACTTAGACCATCGATTCACTGAGCTCGACGCAAGCACTAGAGAGAAAATTATGAAGGACATGCAAGCAGAAGATGTCTTGTTGACACCATATATCGAATCAAGCAGGCTTGATAAGTGGTACCAGACTGCGCTGGAGCAAGCCAAGCAAGACTTCGAGGAGGAAGTCAACGAGGAGAATGATGACGGAAGAAGGATGAAGGAAGCTGAGGGAGCCCTCGACGAGGTGGAAAGAGGCATCAAGGAGAGCGAGCGAAGAAAGGCCGAGAGCCTGCTGCATTCGAAGCCACGGTACAAGCCCAAGATGAACGGTAGTCTGGGAAGTTTCCGAAGATCGATCAAGCAATACTGAATGAGGAAAGGCGTAATGATGGCATGGTGAATTGTAAATTTAAAATTGTATAGCATTCTTGATACCTATTACCTTCCAGTTGGTGCACTCAGCACTGGGAAGCAAAGACAAGGAAATGAAGGATATTGCCATGTAATTAGAACCAGATCTTGTGACGTCCAAGTTGATTGGAGGAGCTCGATACGGATTGAGATTGGATGCTGACCTCAAAACGAATGATGTGTCTCACTCCCGTGCTTACTTGCGGGGTGGCAGGTTACTAAGAGGGATCCAGGGATGGCGGAAATGATTGAAGACAAGCATCATTGTCGACGTGGGGCCTGGCCCTAGTCTTCGGAGTCTTTTACTGGCTAACAACGAATCTAAATTTCCCGTACCGAAGCCCTCGAAGATTGATGAGTCTGACTGTCCGACACGTGAAGAGGCTCCTCACCCTCGGGAGGCCGGCCCGTAAGCTTTTTCGCAGTTCTTGGTCTCCCACTCCCAGACGCCGTCGGAGATAATTCTTGCTACGGAGTACGAAGTACAAGTCTGCAAGACCAGTTGCGGACTTGCATGGGTTCCTGCATGCGGTAGTCATCTCTTCCACCTTGGCGGGATGAACTGCGGGTTTCTCAACGGTCTCTCTTATTAAAATACGGACTATGCCGATCACGGGCAAAGCCCACCAAAGATAGTCTGATCGAATCATAGAGCGCAAGAGTTGGAGAGTTCTAGCTGAGATCCAGGCATCTTCCATGCTGTAAAGTGCCAAAGCCAATCAATATCCATGTAGAGGTTAATGCGAGAACTCTCAGCTCTTGACGGGTTCCAATCATGGCGAAAAGCCCGACCAGGGGAACCAAAGATTCCAAGTTAAGGATAGGATCAACACGCATGGAATCTTGATCTGGGGGCGGAGGCTGAATAGGCCTTTCTTTGCTGAGTTTACTTCTAGAAGGCTGTTGCTGACAGTCTGGGAGTGGGTGCACAGGTCAAGGAGTGGTTTAAAGTTACTTTCGTACCACAGGTATTACAAATTCACAAACTACATAACTGTAGAATGGATAGATTGGGCGTCTGGTCGTGTTGTCTGAAAGCACAACCACCATCCCCCCAGCTCCACACTCACCGTTCGTATTCCCAACGTCTGGACCAGAGGAAGTCAATTCAAAGGGAATGGCGCCTGCACTTGCACTTGCACACCGCATCCGCATTGCATATAGAGACACAGATACAGACGCAGACACAGACACCGCGTTCTCCGCTGGTACGGCAGGTCGGCCACAGCCACTGGCAGGCTACGGCGATCGTTAACCACCACTTTCGACGCTTCAATGCTGAGCAGGGCTCAGGCTGCCCCTTGGAATTGCTTGCTTGCACTTGCCTGCTCTTGCTTGCTCCATCTCTTCTTCAGCACCTAATTCCCTCCTCGTTGCTCACGATCGAGGCAACCTGTGCGCCACCACGGGCACAGTCCATTCCTTCTCTCACCCGCGTTGGATTTTGCATTCAGACTTACCATTTCTGTCTTTGCATCGACTTTTGCAGGCGAGTTGGCGTTGTCTGACACCTTGTGCCTCGCTGCTGCTGCTGCTGCTGCTGCGCCTTCGCCCCCCTCGCCCGGAAGCCTGCGTCCAGCTGCTTCGCTAGCACATCTCGTGAGTCCAGCCCCAGCACAACCCTCAACCTCACTTCGACATCAGAACCCGCAATCAACCACCGTCAATCGTTGCGGGAAACGGTCTCTGCCGCTGGGACTCACATTTGGGAGGAATTCGAACGCTGATATCTTTATTGCCATAGTCGTCGCGTGCGCTATTGGCCGAGCCTCGCGTTCTTCCACACAGGCTGCACATTCTGCACCGAACTCGTTGAAAGCTCAATCCGCCGTCCAGGTCGTCATCGAGCTCTGGTACTGATCCGATGGCATCTTCATCATCCAATGTCGTCGGTGTACACTACCGTGTGGGCAAGAAAATTGGGGAGGGTTCATTTGGTGTAATTTTTGAGGGAACAAACCTGTTGAACAACCAACAAGTTGCCATTAAATTTGTACGTCAACTCCTCCAGACAACCAGACACTGTTCATCAGTACTCCCCACCTTCCATATAATAGAGGAACTCTAAAATTTCCATCGTTAGCTAACATGTTGACCGCCTCAGGAGCCTCGAAAGAGCGACGCCCCACAGTTACGAGACGAGTATCGAACATATAAAATTCTTGTTGGCTGCCGTTAGTATATCACAGCTTGTCTCTGAAGACCATTTAACTGATTCAATGTAGCTGGTATCCCTAATGTTTACTACTTCGGCCAAGAAGGCCTCCACAACATTCTGGTCATCGACCTACTCGGCCCGTCTCTCGAAGATCTTTTTGATCACTGCAATAGAAGATTCTCTACAAAGACTGTTGTGATGGTGGCAAAGCAAATGGTGAGTTAGAAATTTGATATCAGCCTGATGGCTGCTGACCATAAACAGCTCTCCCGAGTCCAAACAATTCACGAAAAGAACCTCATATATCGTGATATCAAACCCGATAACTTCCTCATTGGTCGCCCTGGGTCGAAGTCTGCTAATGTGATTCACGTTGTGGATTTTGGAATGGCAAAGCAATACCGAGACCCCAAGACGAAGCAGCATATTCCATATCGTGAGCGAAAATCACTATCTGGAACAGCAAGATATATGAGTATCAACACACATTTGGGTCGAGAACAATCGAGACGAGATGATTTGGAAGCATTAGGACACGTCTTCATGTATTTCCTGAGGGGCGGGCTACCTTGGCAAGGTCTCAAGGCTGCCACGAACAAGCAAAAGTATGAGAAGATTGGGGAAAAGAAACAAACCACTGCGATCAAGGATCTTTGCGACGGATTTCCCGAGGAGTTCAACAAGTATCTGAGCTATGTCCGAAATCTTGGATTTGAGGACACCCCAGATTACGACTACCTTCGAGACCTTTTCACCCAGGCGTTGAAGAACACAGGAGAGGTGGAGGATGGCGAGTACGATTGGATGAAGCTCAACAACGGGAAGGGCTGGGAGGCCATGAAGCAACACCCTTCTCAACACATGCTGCATCAACCCAATGCAGTCCCGGGAGCATCAGCGAGAGAACTACACGGTACAACAAGAGGAAATAGCACGCCAGGCCACCTCACTGCCGCCCGTTTAAACGCCGCGCAACCCCCGCCACCATCCCCAATCAAGCCGGGGATGGGCAAGACGCGCGATCGACCAAACGCCCAAGGCGGCTTGGTCCCAAAACGCAGCAGCGGAGCGGCGGGGGGCCTCCAAGACGTCGCTACTCCAACCGGCTCAACCCAGGCGCAATTCCAGAACAGCTCGAACAATCTGCCCCAGAGGATGGCGCCGCAGGCGAACATGAACGCTCTTCCACAGAACGGAAGGAACCAGGAGCCACAACTGTCAGGCTTCCAGAAGGTGATGAAGGCTCTGTGCTGCGGTTAGTCTTACCCCTCATCCTTGAGCTTGGATTGGTCACTGATATTTCTGCAGGATGAATACTTCTCCATAAACACTACACACCCGATCGTCTCCTCACAACTCCCTCCCACTCGCCTTACTTCGTTTGGAGGCGTTAATGACTAAAATCGCTGTCCAAAATCACTTCCTAATCAGATCATGTAACCTTCAGCAAGCGAGCAGAATTTTGCACCCCTGTCTTTCTTCTCTGCTTTTAGCAGATATGACTCTCGCTGCTTGTCACATAAATGCCCTTTCCTAGGCTTTGCCAGGCTCCGCACTCAACGACATCATCAAACCCTCTCACGGCGCATGGCTCATGTCCAAGAATTACTTCGAAATTAATATTTTGTTTCCCGTTTCCTCATCAGCATCGCATTCTCTTTCACGGCACCCTCAGGACAAAGACGCATGGTCTTGGTTGCACGGAAGGGACTTCACGATAGTATAGCTTTCAATCTCGGAGCGAAGCAACGGCGAATGGGTGAATAGAGGCATCGGACGTGTGAATTTTCCAGGCTCAGTTCTATGAATGGAAAAAAAGTTTTCGAAAACAGAATGTCCCATGAATCGAAACGCATTTTGTGATGTTTTTAAAAATGTGCAATAATTTGACCTACTCCGTCCCATTCCTTGTTTCCCTAAATCTTACAAACCCGTCCATTTTTTACAACGCAGCCCAAAGCATAACTTTCTCATGTCAACTTTTGCTTGATGAAGAAGGACCGCAAGTGAGAAAGTTGCCATGCACAGGTGATGCCCAAAACGACCAGTTGAACCAACGTCCATCTCACAACCCTTGCGTTGGTAGACTCAGATTGATCTCTGAATTCCGCTTCACGCTCCTGCATCACTATCAACATGCCATCCAAATAAAGAAGTACCTCACTCCGAAAAATAACAGAAAAATGCTCACCCTTTGGAAAACCTGCTCCCGTCTGATGTCTTGCAATCTCCCGTTCAAATCTTTAACCCTCTTCACAATATCTTGGATCTTGCCCTTATCTGTGCTCTCAATCGCGCTCGTCTCTCCAATCGCCAAATCGAGCGTCAACTTGATGCCACCCATGGGATGGAGAGCTGACAGCCAGCCTGTAGAGCCGGAGTTCGAGGAAGGCGTGAAGCAGATCTTGTGGTCTCCTGATTCGGCAGCGCTGAAGGTGAAGCGGCCTGATGAGGAGCCCTTTTGTGAAACGACGCGGTGGTCATTGTCAAACACTTCCTTGGGGATTGTTAATATCTATTCGTTTTCGAGGAAAACGAAGAGGGACAGGGGAAGGACATACATCAACGGAGATGAAGATATTCAACCCATCATGCTTGGACCATATTTTCCGGTTATCGTCGTATTCTTCTGCTGTGTAATGGCCGACCACCAGAGTATCCTTAGGGAGTTCCTCGAAGAAACATTTCGGCGTTGTGCCGTCGATGTAGAAGTATAGGGACTGCACAGGCACGAGCAGAGCACTCAGAGAGATCAATGGGATTATCGACCGCATAATTGCACAATCTGAAACTTCGTAGGTTGTCGTGAGTCTGCAGAAAAGGAGGTGAAGTTGATCGCGCGAGCTCTCTCCCTCCCTGTTGGCCACGTCCGCTATTTTTCGATTTCGCCGGGATTTTAGTTTTGTCACGTGAAGATACGAGACTCGATTAGGACAGAAAAAGCAGCACTCGTTGTTCCAGATTTCAGTGTTCCAACTTGCTGTGAGCAATGAAAATTAGTGCCGCTTTTTCGGTCCACGACGAGCCAGGATCTCGTCAACGCGCTTTGGACTTCGACTTCAACAAAGTTCACCAGGAAACATTTCATCATTGCGGCTTCGCACATCGACGCGAATCATTAATTTTCCACATCGACCCGAAAACGAAACGATAGCAGGTCATTCACGATGACTTCTCACGATGTGCGCGACATGCTGGATCTCCCAGGAGATGCTCCACGGCCTGCGAAGAAACAGAAGATCGCCGCCCCGCGCCCGGTTTTGAAGGGTCTTGCGCGTGAAGTGCAAAATTTAAGTGGTGATAATCCCATCGCTATTGTTCCAGAGGTCACCATGTTCAAAAAGAGGCGATTTGGAGCCCGGAAACCGGCTGCGAAATGGGAGCTTAAGCCCTTCAAGAACTCGGCCAGAAGCGAAGACACGCTCGTTCTACGACACTGGAGGAGGAAGGCGGAGGCACCGCCAGCATCTGCAGCGGAGGATGGGAATGGAGAGCCTTCAGCGCCGCAACCTGTACCTGAGCTTGACGATTCCACGTTTGCGAAGTACAATGTCAGGGTCGAAACGCCGAAATACGACGACGAGCAATATAATACAAAACTTCAGAGCGAGGACTGGTCAAGAGACGAGACAGATTACTTGATGGATTTGGTACAGGAGTACGATTTAAGATGGCCGGTGATCTGGGATCGATACGAATATGAACCTCTGGCGCCGCAAATGGACGCTGATGTTGCAGAAAATGCTATCGTACCCGTACAGAAGGTCAGGAGCATGGAGGATATGAAAGCTCGATACTACTCTATTGCTGCAGCAATGATGAAGGTCAACAAGCCGCCTGAGCTCATGAATGCTGCAGAGTTTAATTTGCTGGAGCTGATGCAACATTTCAACCCAGCGCAAGAGGTAACCCGTAAAAAATTCGCAGAGGCTGCTTTCCATCGGACTAAGGAAGAGGCGAGGGAAGAGGAGAGCCTTCTTTTGGAACTCAAGCGTATTCTAGCACGCTCAGAGAAGTTGAGTGAAGAGCGACGAGAGTTATACGCCCGTCTTGAGGCTCCAATAAGCCATGGAAATATCGGCGTTTATACATCAAGCCAAGGCCTACAGCAACTACTTCAACAACTCATGACAGCCGACAAGACCAAGAAGAGGAGATCATTCATGGGTTCCGATGGCATCAGTCCAGCAGGCCCAAGCGGCCTCCATCAGCAAGGCAGCTTCGATCGCCGGGACAGCACCAACCGGGAATCTATCTCCGGACCTAGTGGTAGTAACAACAAGAAAGGTCCATTGCAAGGAATCAGCGAGCGTCGCCAACTCACCGCCGAAGAAGAGAAAATGTATGGCGTCAAGCACCTCGACCGTATCACCAGCAGCGGGCCTGCTTTCCGTCACGAGAAAATCAGCAAGCCCATCACGAGCAAATCTTCAATCCAGCAACAGAAGATTGCAAATGTCCTCACTGAGCTCAGAATCTCTCAGAGACTGCGGATGCCAACTGAAGAAGTCGGCAAGCAGTTCGAGATTTTGCTGCAGAATATCAATGCGCTGCTTGACCAGAGAAAGCTTGCTGATAAGTTGACTGGGGAGATCAATGTTGCAAAGGCTGTGAAAGCGGAGAGGGAGAAGAAGGAACGAGCTGAGAGGGGGGAACCGGAGCCTGCTGATGAGGATGGTGAGGCTCGGGTTGGTGACGGAGAGATTAAGATGGAGGATGAAGTCAGGGAAAAGAGTGCCGCGCCAAGTATCAGAACTGGCAGTGTGCATAAGAGAAGTGCCAGCGTTATGAGTGGCGTCAGTGATAAGAGCACTAAACGGCAGAAGAAATAGGGTTTGTTGTAGAATTAATTTTATGTGTATGGTGCTACATGATTATGTACTGTACCATGGAATGAAACTCCCAAATAGCTCTTCCACTTCCGCCGCATCAATGTTACCCACATGAATAATGAAACATGTGCAAGTGAATTCGTTCCCCGACTCCCTCGTATCCTCGAGTATGCGCTTTGACTACCCGTCGACGAACACCAAAGCCGTAAGAGGTGGAGCATGAAATAAGAGCTCATCAAAATCGCTCGGAAATTCAAAGGGTGGTTGTGTCTTGCCCCAGGTATCCCAGGTCGCTGCAAAAGTAGAGCTGGTCTCTGGCAAGGAAGTCCGGACCTCGTCATGATATACATCACAATCATTCAATGTCAATAGAATTTTTAACATTCATTTTTGGGCTTTTAACATGGCCCATCTCTTCCAATGATATTTAATAGGTTCTGAAGGTTCGCCGACAGTCCTCATCCTCCCAGATATTCATTTTGGAGAATAAATCATGCCACCTTTCAAAGCTCCGACCCGATTTCTCTGTCTGCTATTATCCTTACTACTTTAGGGTTAATTGGAAAATCTTGGAGAAACACAGGTCGTCTCCATTTTGTAATCGGGAAGGTCTTTTGTTTGGGTCCTGTCGTTCAACAATTAGTCTAGCTGCGTAAAGTTGTCCATCGGCATTAAAGAAATCCAAACTAGGATGAAGGCATGCACAACTTTCAAAGCGCAACTTTTGTCCCTTGGCAAATGCTCCTTGTGGGCTTCTTCTCGTAAAACCAGGTGTAGTCCCGTTGTAAGTGGGTGGGAGGCTGCGGATGCGGCGGCTTGTTTTGCAAAACAGGAGAATAGATCCAAGAGGGTCGACTAGATCCTCTTTAGGCGTTTCCTTTACTGCCTCGGTCTTGGAAGTTCGCAGACATGTTTGAAGCTTGTTCGGAGGGTAAATTAGTGCTCTCAGGCACCTCGTTAGATTAGAATCAGAAAATGAATATTGAGCATCCAAGTGAAAATGAACACAAGACTGCAATAGTAGCTTTCGCCAAAATTATTGTAGGTGGGAAGAGACTATATTTGTAGCCATAACATTCGTTTATTTAGATATTTTGAGGGGTTCAAGTTGGTCGAAAACGACACTTGAGTAGCTGAAGATACCCCTCTTGAGACATAAGTGAGTAACGAGTTCATTGCCATGGTATTCTGGGTATTTTTGGGAGGGAGGTCGGAGCCGCAAATGCTACTCCTACCCAAAAGGGCCTCTCACTAGCACGGGGATTGGAGCTGGGCGATACCAAACTTGTGTGACATTACTTTATTTACCATCTTAATGCCCTCAACTCCACTTGCTCATTGGTCATTCAGCTAAACATCAGGGTTTCATGTCCAACTTTGACTTGAAACGTTCAGGCATAGAAGACACTTGCATCAAGCGAGGTTTGTCACCAGCTTATCAGATTGACCGACCTCGGTGAGTGGTCGTGTGTACGCAAACCCCCGTGATATTTCTAAATAAAGCTCGATAAATGCTAATAATACCTCGGATTCCCAAGGGTCGGCATTTCTAACAAATCAGAGATTAGGTTCTCATGTGCGGCCTCGCAATGAAGCCTGCATGATCTATGAAGAGTGAAGAGATGTAGTGTGATGAAGATCTTAGGATCTAAGACGCCACACGCATCAGAGATAGACTTCTACCTCTCCACAACTATAATAAGCTACACTCTAGCTGCAGAGAGCAAAACCCAATGAATGCTCTTGGAATGCTGCTATGCACAGTCCTGCATAGACGCTCGAACTGACAGCTAAGGGCAACTTAAAAGCTAGCCCAAGCTATCTTATCCTCATGAGGAAGGACCTCTTCCAAGGGGGCGGCGCTTCAATAGATAAACTTCAAGCGCCAGCCTTATAAACTCTCGAAGTTCGTGTTGGTGAGTACCTGCATCAGCGCCTAAAACTCCAAATTACCAGCCCATCAGCCTTATGACGTCTACATCACATCAAGGCGACAGTTAGAGATCTCAACAACCAACCGCTATCCAGGCGCTGTTGACGAACCCTTGGTCCCGCGACGGCGACCCGGATCTACTCTCCGATAATGCACAGAAGGGGAATTGTGACAGGCGAGACGCTGTTGCGGCCTTCCCGTGCATGTTGTTGATGAGCCGCGATGCAGGTACAGAGCTAATTTTAAGCTTGAGTGGGGCAAAGATTCGAGTTGTGGCAGGCAGCTGCAGGCTTGCCGTTGGAGACCATCATGATGGTGTAGCAGAGGGTCTCTTGAGTGGAGAGAGATTATGTAGGATGAAATCTGGGCGTCGAGATTTGGCGCTCGTCTAGAGAAAGGGGGTCGACCTAGAAGGGCGCTTAAGACGGCGGCTGTGGAGCGAGGATCTTATTGGCAGCGGTCAAATGTTTCTGCTTCGGAGACTGGACAATCCCCGTGTTTGAGATACGTTGACATGATTGCCACTGCGAAGGCTTAAGTCAAATCGTTGCTAGCCCTCCTGACTCGAATAAGATAGATCCTCAATACCGCACCCGACGATTGGGTCCTTCGAAGGATCGAGATCGGGTAGGCAACCGCTGCTCCGCCGTGCCTAACCGAGTGGACAGTGCGAATGAGCACTGGATCGTCTCATTATCGATTTGAAACCCATTTGACAAGGTATTGTTGGAATGGCAGTGCTGAGTTTGTGAGGAGGCCGACATCTTGGGATCTGGATAACTCCCCACAGATATATCTGTCACGTGTGGTAGCGTACCTCCCCTTGCCGCGATAGAGATTTGGCGATTATCTGTAAGGTCAAAAATAGACATTATCCGCGTCAAAAGGCGACTCCGCTCTCTGCTACCTCTAACCCCAACATGAAACCGGACGCAAAATCATATGAGTCGCCCGTACTCTCGCAGAAGCATGTAATAGTGGAGGGTAATACCAGTTCCGCCCATCTCTGGCGGCTAAAAGGGTGCGACACTGCGACTCCAGAAAGGGGTGCGGCACCGTCGCTTGACTGGCTACCAACAGCGGCCGGGGAAGCACAGGCTCAATCACGAGGCCACGAGAAAATTCAAGCCACTCCGTAATATCCCTGCTGGTGGTGTGAAGCATGCGAGCGGAACTTGCATAAACATCCCCGCGAGTTGGAGAGTCACTGGTGCCATTGGTGCCATTCGAGCCTTCTCCAACAATCACACCCATCCAGCACCTCTGTGCAGGATCAAGAGACGTTTATTTTGGTGTGATCTGGATGCGGAGTAGGGGCACAGTCTCAGTCCTGACGCAGGCCAAACATTTCAGAGGGAAATCCCCAGCCAGGCAGGGCAGCGCCTTTTGAGTCAGGCGGAGGGGGGAGGCGAGCACGCCGCGCTTAATTCAGTCGCATGGTTTTTATACTTTTTGCTGTGTGCCTCACGCCAGCTGGATTTCAGGCGGTGATTCGTGGGAAATTCGTTGTGCACGCGGCTGGCTTTTCTACTTTCGGCCAAGTATTCCACAAACCCGTTTCTGTTGGCAGATCATCTGTGGTCCCTCCTTCGGTCAGGTTGCTGGCATCTGCCGGCAGTATTACAGTTCATTTTCTTACCTCGCCCACACCTCCACGGCGGAATTGCTTTTTCCTTGGTGAGCACGCAGAGCCCGAACCTTATCTCTCCTCTGACATTCTGACTCGAGGAAAGAAGGTACCAGGGGCAATCACCTTCATCAAATCGACATCTGTGGAGCGCGACGTTGTCAACTCGTCTCAACTACTTGCTCGAGGACGTTGATTTCGGTTGTGAGTAGCGGATATGACCCTTGCTCGCAGGCAGCGCTTCAAGCACGGAGTCTCAGACGCAGCTCGGCAAAGCGAATGCCTGTTGACGCTGTAAGCGGGTCTGCGATCACCTCGCGATGCCTTTTTGCCATGATCCTATTATCACTGGGCTGCAAACGGCCCCCATCCAACCCCTCATGTTCCGGGAAACAATTTATCGACGAGGTCAAGATGTCGAATCCAAATATTGTCGCCATCTCATATCCTTGATGATCCTCATAATCTATTCTTGTCCCGGATCCCTGCCACTGATCCCTTCGTTCGGAGTATTGTTTCAAAGAGACGCAGCCAGGCTGATGACAGCAAGGGGGCACTAGATATCCATCCCACATCATCCTCGGGCTTCGACTTGGTTTGCTCATCAAGTCATCTTCATGCGCACAGGGATTGGGAGCGGCAGGAGTCTTGATCAAATCCAGTACATCCAAAGTAATGCTCCGTATTGTAATTACACCACGCGTTTTCATCCGAACAACTGCATCCCAAGAAGCTTTAACCAAGTCGGCGATTGGGGAAAACGGTCTTAGACAACGTGGTGCACTGATGCGCCGCGGGCTTACTGGCTAGGAGCACTGCGCTGAGAAGGCAGGTGTGCTTCCATTGTTGTGTGCCACAGCGAACACGAAGCCTGAACACAGCCTTTCTTGTGTCGCTGGGTCTGCACTTGATATCATTTCAACACGCAGCGGGCTTGTGCACGTCTCTTGAAGGTTGGTCTTGAACTTATTGCAGCCTTGCCTAATCGAGATAACCGCCGACGCAGAGGCAGCGAGACGCAGCCAATGGCGCGGCGCAGCAGGGATGGATGCCTCGCGGTAGTACGTTTAGATTGTGATGTGCCTCAGACGGGCGCGCTGATGCAGTCCAAAGCGAGCAGCCGCTCAGCTGGTCCTGTTTGAGGGAGCTTGAGTGGAGGGTGGGAAACGGGCAAGCAACCTGGTTCGTATCGCTCCTCGTCGTGGAAGCTTCGTTTTGTCTGTCGTCGAGCCCTGATCTGCCGGCGCCAGGCTGGGAGGCCTTCCCATCTTTCCGACCTGCACAAACGTTCCATATGCACCTCATCCCATGCCTCCTCTGCGTGCCCAGCGATCCCGCGCCTCCGCGCTCTGGTGCTGGGCCTGCTGCGTGCTGCTGCGGGTGCCCTGAGGTGAAGAAGCCATTGAATCAGTCTATCACAGCCGTGGAAAGCGAGCCCCATGTAAATCCCCAGATCAATTGAGTTGAAACAACGATCTGCCACGGCACGCCTCGTAATCTGGGCCCGCCCCTCGCCGTCAATGAATAATACCAGCACTTCGTACTGTGCAATGCAGGCTAGTGTCTGACGCAGCGAGGCCGTAAGCTGAACCGCCGGGGCCCTTAGCGACGTGGTCCCGCAATAGGCGCGCGATATGGCCCTGTGCTAGGAGGGCACAGCACCCCATGACGAATGTACCGCAGGCGAGCGTCAATATATTGCCAGCAGCCCCAAACGGCTGCGATTCTTTGCGTCGTCCGTTACCAAGCCGCTGGGTCTGCGCATTCTCCTCCTCGACGCTCTCGAAATCCAAGTCCATATCCGCGTGCCAGGAGAGCAGACGTCCGCAATTCTCGACCGATCGACCAGGCCGCGAAAGGGTTACACGAAGTTCCAGCTTTAACTCAGGCGCAAGCGGGCAAGGGAAGAATAAGTGGTTGTGGTTCTGCTTGTCCTTGTGGTTGTGGTTGTGCCAGTGCCAGTGTGGTTGAAACGAGGCGAGAGAGCATAGACGACTGGACCGGTCCCTCGTCCCTCTTTCTCAATCTGTCGCGGCTGTGCCACGTGAACTCTCCAGGAAACTTCAAGCGCTGCCCTCAAAACCTACGACTTAACGGGTGCTGCATTGATTCACGAAGGGACTGGCTGTGAGGCACGGTGTGAAACTGACTTGAACATTGTCCGTCAATGCCACTTTCCCGACGTTCCTGGTCCATTGTTACGCAAGGCGCGCCAATTCGCATCAACCGCAGCTCGGCTCCATCACGACCCCACGACGACGAATTTTAGTCCGGTGATAAGGAGCGTGAGGTTTGAGGGAATCGACCTTCAGGGGATTGCCCTGCACGATCGTATCGCTGATCAGATAACGTCATTGCCACTTTCTGCTCATTCCGTGTTTTCCAGGTCGGCCCATCCAGGGCCCAAACTTGAAAACTCGAGGCAGACAGAGCTGAAGGATCTAGAGAACGAGATCAAGAGGCCCAAACGACCCATTCTTTGGCTGAAAGGAAAGTGAATTAAGTGCGTTGAGGATCGAGTGGGCGAGCCAGGATCGTGTCGAAGGAGGGTTGCTTGAAATTGCTGGTCCGAAACTTGAGGAGGAACTGACAAAGACGTAGGGTGGAAAGGAAAAGCTTGAGCAAATTCGACTTCAACAAATAGATCGTCCTACTCTGGTGGAAATCTGAAATTCAAGGCATTGACATCGCTTCTGGTCACTCGTCATTCTCGCTCTTGCGGTAGGGGAGGGGAAGTAGCAGAAGTCGAGAAGACACCCTGAACTAGCACCTTTGCGCGACTTGTTTCTGCTTTGTCAAGAGCAACCTCCAAGACGGCGACCTGCAGCAGCATTCTTCAAAACCTAGGTCTTGTCAATCTGGCGAAGGAGATATTGGGCATTACTTTGGTGACCGCACTTCGCTGGCGACACTCTTTCGACATTCCAGATGGCCACGACTGAAGGTTCGGGAGGACCTGTTCAAGGGCAATCGCCAACTTCTCGATTTACTGCGGTGAACGGAAAAGAGCAGCCAGCTGTTGCAGGCTCCTCGCACGGGATGAACGGGAACAATGGTTCCAGAAGAGGGTCCGATGAGAGGTCAAATGGTCAACCAAGGATTTCTCCTCCGGGTCAAGAGAAGCTGACAATCACCACCACGACCACCCAGAGAGAAGATTGGATCGCACCCAACAATGGAGACAGACATCCTTATCAACCTCCTGGCCCATACACCGACGGAGAAGTATCACATAAACGTAAGAGATCAGGGTCAATAGACCAGAACTCGTCATCTGCAAATTCGTACCACAGTCACGCTTTACCATCCTCCACAAAACAAACACCTACCACTGCAACTACAGAGTCAGATGGGCCCCGGGAGGAGGCTCTCCGTGCCCCACCACAATCAGATCCGCGGGATTCTTATGGTCCTGAAGCACATTATAGACAGTTTATGTCCTCTGAAGACAATCGGGAAGTCGCTCCAGGAAGCGATATCTGGCATTCTCGGCAATACTCTCAACAATCACATCTCACCTCGGACGAACATATTGGAGAAGTTCTACAAAGAGCATCTCAGAATATGGATGCTCAACGAGAATATGGCAGCCCTCCTGATGATGACCGATCTGCGAATCCGTATAGTGGGTATGGCAACGATAGACGTGAAATGTCGGCACAATCTGATCCGAAGAAACGGAAGAGGAACTTTAGCAATCGGACCAAAACGGGCTGCATGACATGCAGAAGGCGCAAGAAGAAGTGTGATGAAAACAGGCCAGAATGTAAGTGGCGGGACTCGAGTTGCATTCACGAGGTCCCATACGCTAACAATAATGTAGGCAACAACTGCCTTCGGGGTGGATTTGTCTGCTCAGGATATCAGCAACGTGGTCAATGGCCTAAAACGGAACAGAAGCAAGCTCCGATTCCCCTTCAGTCAAAGACCGAGTACGAGAATTCTCCATACACTCAGTCGTCACCCTACGCGTCTCACCTTGGGCACCAGCGACGTGAGCCACTACCAGGATATCGTGGCCAGACGCTACGGGTAGATCCTCAGCATGGGCGACCAATTGGTATAGATGAAGATCAACCTAGTGCTTCATCCATTCCCAGTGCGTCGGTGACCAGTCCCGAGAATAGCAGGTTGTCGGCCATTTCGTATGCTCAGCAAACGCCAACACCCATAACTGCATCGAGTAGTGCATATCCGGATCGGCAGCTCAAAAATGCGTACGAACGTGTAGGTCCTTTACATGATCTCACCAGGCAAGAACCAAGGCCAGACTCGGACAGTGGCACACCACAATCCGCGTCTTCAAATTTACCGCAGATATTACACCCGCAGATGCATTCCGAAAACCCACACACGAACCCTCAGGTTGCGGCACAATTAGCACTTTCAAATCTTGCGTCGACATCTCGGCAACGAACTCAAAAGGAAGAAATGCTTGCTGGACGTCACTACTTTCCATTCGACAAGGAGCTTGTTCTAGAACGGGAACGCTGCAATGGAGCTTGCTGGCGATTTAATAGCAGCACCAACCCCAACAATGGTGTATCCCCTGAAGAGCGTGCACGCCTATTCCGAGATATTCTGCAACCTCGCGAGCATGTCATCTCACCGACGCAAGCTTCGCCTGTCACCCCGGTCGGCCGCGTAGGCGACAATGTTGTTGTCGAGGCACCTTTCAATTGCGATTACGGCTACAATATCAGCATTGGTCAAGATGTGGCAATTGGAAAGAACTGTACCATTCTAGATACTTGCGAGGTCAAGATTGGTGATAGATGCAACATTGGACCAAATGTCAATATCTACACAGCTACGCTACCAGTTGATCCAAAACGAAGGCTGGGTTCTCGGGGGCCGAATCTAGGCCGGAAGATTACCATTGACAGTGACTGCTGGATTGGTGGTGGCGTTACTATTTTACCGGGGCGCACGATAGGCAAAGGCAGTACTGTGGGGGCTGGTTCAATCGTAACGAGGGTATGTTTTCCACCTGTTACTCTTCCCTCCCCACCCCGCCTCTCTTACAGAATGCTCTTGCTAACCACATCTATTCAGGACGTCCCACCATACACCGTTGTCTGCGGAAACCCGGCGCGAGTGATTCGCGGCCTTTATCCCCCTCATGAAGGATAGAGTTCTGTTTACTTTCGCAAAATTACCAACGGTTTTCATCCATACAATCTTTATTGCTGCCAACGAGTCTCCTTAATATACCCCAAAATATCACGGATGTGGCTCTACTGTTTCAAGTACGGAAAAGCTTGTATACGTGCTGGATCTTTCTTCTGGGTGGCGTTACTTTGCATAGCGTTGCTTAAATATACCACGGGTCGGTGATGTTTCCTTGGCTCTAGTGCAAGTTGCTCCTTTCCTCATGTATTTATCATTGCGGGGGGGAAGGCAGATATACGACATGGATGGAATTAGATGATTGATGATGGGCTCTGGTAGCTCAATGTGGGCTCTTTGTAGTCGCTATACATAGCGGGGTCTTTGTAATTATACCAATGCCTGAGCGGCAAAAAGTCAATACTTTGAAACCAGCCTTGGTTCAGAATGCTTGTGATTGACCTGCGAGAGGTGCGGCCCTCAAAAGTACAACTATTTTGTGAGTCCAGAAGCGAGAGTCCCACGAGCGGAAGAAGATTTGATTTTCTTTACACATCCATCATTCAGTGCTCACTTCCAAAATCAGCCGCTTGCCCCTGAAAACAAACAAGCTTAAGTAAGGGGCGAATCGCGGACCCCTTGGAGCCATCACGAATCACGATTTTTCATGTGATGGGCCGTTGACCAATGCAAGTCCTCCGCTTGGGCAGAAATGTTTTCGGCAGACTTGCAGGCTGAGGCGATCTGCTCCAGCCCCTAGGCCGATTGTTTCAAGGCGAAGAAAATCCTGCATCCCGGAGCCTGGATGTGGAGTCGGGTCCAGCCAGTTCATCCCAATTACGAGTCGCTATGCAAGGATCCTACTGTAGCCTGTACGAAGTAACTTACTTCAACAGCACGAACCCATGAACCCACGAACTTACAGTACAGTGCTTCGTAGAATCGTATGAGGTGGCACCGCGGGAGTCACCGGACCGCGGTGAGTCGGTGAGTGTGTATTTCGGGTTCACAGCTGTCTACTTACTGTACTTCGCTGCTGTTCAGGTGCACCTATGCGGATGCTATGATCATCATCCTTCGAGCATCACTGGTTCGGGCCGCATGGACGATCCAAAACCCAGGCACAAGAGCGGCCAGCAATGCCAGCATGGGTTGCCCATTGGCTGCCATTGGCTGCCATTGGCTGTGTTTGCCCGCGCTAGCCTTTCTTGGCCTACGTACTTCGTACCTGACGCTAAAAAAACAGGAGAGAGCCAGCCAACGTTATCCTCACCCAATGGCGTCGGGTCCTGCCTCGCCGGCCCCCTCGAAAGCCTTTCCCCTCAGGGGCGTGGCCTCAACCCATTGATTCAACCACGACTCCGCTTTCACCAGCCAACTTCTTGGTGAATCATGAATGCATTTTCCTCCTCCATGTGAACGTCTTCTTCAACATTCCTTTCTCAAAACCTTCGTTTTTGATCGAATTCATTCATACCTTCATTCCTTCGAACCAACCACCTTCTTTCTGAGATACCGCTTCCTGTTCCTGTTCCTGTTCCCGTCTTCCACGGTACAAACAATTGCACGATCGCCAGTCGATTCAACGAATTTCCCTCTTTTCAAATCATCATAGAGCATCGAAGAACTTGCCCTGTGCCCTCCTACTCACGACCCATATCCACCAACATCATGAAACCAAACACACTTGTCCTCGGATCTCTCCTAGCCTCTACTGCCATTGCTCAACCCCACGGCCAACACAATGCGAAGCATCACCACAACAAACGCGCGGAAACGGTAGTTTGGGTCACGGAATGGGTCACTGACTACGAGACTGTCGATTATACGACAACCATCCTGGTATCCGAAGGATATATTCCTCCCAGTACGACCCCTTCGTCTCCATCCACAACTTCCGCAGAAATTCCAGCCCAGCTCTTGGAAGGCGGAGAACAGCCGGCGGCTACTTCATCATCATCTTCCATCTACGTTGCACCGGTTCCTATTTCTACATACGTTCCTCCCACTGCCCCCGTGGCCCCAGCCAACGTTGCTCCTGCTCCAAGCTCCAGCTCCAGCTCTGAGGCGCCTGCCTACGTTGCTTCAGAACCATCATACACTCCTGCTGCTGCTGAAACTACCACTGCAGCACCGATAGCCGCGCCAGTTTCTACTTCTTCATCCTCTTCCGGTTCCTCGAGCGGTGTATGCTCGTCTAGCAGTCCTTGTGAGGGTGACATGACCTTCTATACCGCCGGCTTAGGAGCATGCGGTTTAACTAACAATGGAACCGTCGAAAATGTCGTCGCTCTCCCACATGATCTGATGGGACCCCTATCAAACGACAATCCGTACTGCGGGATGACCATCACGATCAAATGCACGTCGACCGGGAAGACGACTACAGCAACCGTTGTCGATAAGTGTATGGGCTGCGAAAACTACGCGATTGATCTCTCGAACGCGGCATTCGGAGACCTTGCTGACTTCGCAGTCGGTCGCACGAATGCCACGTGGTGGTTCAATTAATTAGGTCCTTCAGACGTCGTAGAGTTGATCTCTCTCAGCACACGATGTTGCTAGTCGACGTCCACGAGTCTCTTTGGTTAGGTTTACTTCAGCATGGAATTGCGTGGTGGCATGCATACGGCGTCAAAATAAATGGAAAATCAAAATAGCATCATGATGACAAGGTGAGGTGCCAGGAGCACATTTGAAAGAGTTTAATAAACTCTGGTCGATGTAGACCTTCTTGTATATATTTAGACCGTAGTGTTTGCACTTTTGCAATACATTTGGTTGCATATGATTTGATTCTCCGTCTGTTGCCCCGAAACGTGTGCGGGACGAATCTCTTTTCCACATTGAAACAATATTTTAGGCATGCGAACATTCATTGGCCATCCCCTTCATTCCTTGCTACTTGCTTCTCGGAATGCGTTGCTGCTCCCGCCCCCCCCTAATGCGGGATATATCACTAAGGCCCACTGAGTACTGAACAACAGAAATCAAAATGATGGTGTCCTGCGGACTGGTACCAAGTGTCAGTGTCAGCCTGACGTCCATCAAGTCAGGCCTTGTGGAACAATGCAAACTTTCGCCCAATAAATTTCCCAATAATGAATTCTGGGAAGCTGCTAGGTACGTCATTTGACTTCGGACAGCAAAAGACATGGGAAGCTGATGAAAACAAAAGAACGTATCAAGACGACCCTGACTATCTGCGTGTCACAAAGAAGAATCATGCCATGGGAACTTACTATATAGATGACGAACGCTGCACGAATATCATCAAGCTCTCTTTGCCCTTCCGAGAGCAATTCGGCACCACTCACAGGAGCCATGGAGAGCTTCGAACTTGCATTGACGAAGGAGATTTAGGGCACTATCAACTTGCATTGACGAAGGAGGTTTAGGGCACTATCAACTCCATTCAAAAGGGGATTGGAAGTGGGGAGTTGAGAAACTGGCAAGTATTTATCGTTCTCCTCCGAACATTCAGATGACGTTGTAGAAATGATCAGATGAAAGGTCGGTCAAAGTCAACAACGAAGACTTCGGGTGTACAACCAACATTCAAGTCCAAACATGCTCAACTTCCATGAATTTCCCTTGGAAACACACCAAGACTGGTCTTGCTATTTTGATGAACATATCCCCAATTTATGAGCAGGATTTTGAGAAAAAGCTGGAGAATCAGAAGCTATTTTGCTGCGTAAACTGGATGACCGATAAGGTGGGAAAGTGCAAAGTCTTCATGGCGGAAGACTTGAAGTTAGAGAAGAAGGTTGTTAGATCTGGACGGTCGAGGAGAACGAAGAACCAGGTAAAGGATTCAGGCGAGGAGTTCAAGCCGTTGTTGCTGTGATGGCATCTGGCTAGAAACATATAATTTCAACGAAATAGATTGATTCTCGGGGAAATACCAACCTGGACTTTCAATGCCACAAAGTGCATGGGACATGCGTCCGATCAAATGTCTAAGCTAACAAGGCTGAAGTCACCCGAAGAAGTGGTTTTAAAACACTTGTTGTACATTAATACAGCTTCTCACCCTACTTTGCAACTTCCCCATCAGCAGGGACCAGCACCTTTTTCTCCTCAAACATCTTAGCCAGCTCTCCATTCTGATGCATCGCCACCAGAATATCACATCCTCCAACAAACTCCTTGTCAACATAAAGTTGAGGTATCGTCGGCCATTCTGAGTACTCCTTGATTCCTATATTTCACATCAGCATTCCCAAAATTTCTACTCAGACATGAGTAGGTATACCCTGTCTCAAAGCCTCATCCTCCAACACATTGAATGCAGCAAACTTCTTCGGATCAACACCCTGCAGTCCCAAAATCTGAATGCTAGCTCTCGAAAATCCACATTGCGGTGTCTCTGGCGTGCCTTTCATGAACAGTACAACTGGCGCAGATGCCACAGCTTTATCAATTGCAGCTTTTGTTTCTGTCGAGAGAAATCGTGCGGCTAAGGGTGAAAATCGAGGGGAGGAGAATTTGGAGGCGAATGCGGGAGCTGGTCGAGCGGCTTGGCGAAATGCCTGAGGAGCTTGTTATCAGCATGTTTCTGGGAGGAATTGGAGATTATCGAGCGTACCGACGATAATAGTGGTCTTGAAATCATCGTTACAGTCACAATATTCGAGTTGTGAGGTGTACTGAGAGGCAAGCTTCGATGATGTCGAGAAGGCGAACTTGGAAGAAGTCGGGCTGACCAATCAGAAGTTCAGTAATCAACGAAAATCCCACAAGGCTGTGTCGCGAAAGGACAGAAAGAGCGGCACCCATTAATTATTTCGGATTTCAGTGTTCAACTGGGTGTGGCATGCTGCAAATTAGTGCCGCTTTTTCCATCCACTCCGAGGCTGTGACTAAACTCGCAGCATCCGATCATACGAGTTTCCAAGATGATCTCACAAACATCTTCGTCCCGCAGCTTTCCCCTCTTTACACGTCTCCTTCCAGATAAAATGACCAGTCCTCATCCACCCTGATCTCTTCCCAGAAAACACTCTCCAAATAGTCTGCGAAAATGTTACAAATGATTCATCCCGAACACGACATCCATCGAACAGAGATCTCCGGCTTCCCTCTCCCATTCGTAGCCTCCGAGCACTCCAACGATGGCAAACACCATCTCCTACTCGCAGCCAGCGGTTCCGTGGCCACGATCAAGATCCCAAACATCCTCAACGCCCTCTCACACCACCCCAACCTTTCCATCCACCTCATTCTCACCAAATCCGCTACCAACTTCCTCGCAGGTCAGAGCGGGGAACAACCTCATATCGAGGCCCTCCGCCGGATCAAGAACGTAGAAGGCATTTTTCTCGATGAGGAGGAATGGCATCATCCGTGGAAACGTGGGAATGGTATCTTGCACATTGAGTTGAGGAGATGGGCGCATATGCTTGTTATTGCTCCTCTGAGTGCCAACACGCTTGCTAAGATTACGGGTGGGTTCAGTGATAATTTGCTGACGAGCGTGGTACGTGCTTGGGATACGACTGGCGAGTTTGACGATTCGACTGAGGGGAGGATAGGACAGGTGAGGGGCAAGAAGAGGATTATTGTTGCCCCCGCAATGAATACAGCGTAGGTGATGTTCTCGGAACACAAATTTCCCCCTCTAGATATTTCTTGAGAGGAAAGTATTTGTGAGACGTTGCTTCAACCCCCAAACGTCTCCTTTATTAGGCTATACTAACTCCGAGACTGTCCAGCATGTGGAGACATCCAATTACGAAAAGGCAGGTAAAAGTGTTGGAAGAGGACTGGGGAGTTTGTGAGGAGAGTGTGGATTTACATGAGGATGAGAATAATGGGTGGTTTAAGTTGTTGAGACCGCAGGAAAAGGAGCTGGCTTGTGGAGATGGTAAGTGTTCTCAGAGTACAAATTGCCTCTTCCAGACGTGTCCCGAGTTGTCTTTACTCTCTAGACATGTCTCTAGAGTAAGCAATGCATCAAACATTGTCCCGAACCCCGAATTTCTTCCTTGTTAGGCAAAGCTAACTCAGAGATTACCTACCAGTGGGAGATGGTGCTATGAAGGACTGGAAGGAGATTGTGAAAGTCATTGAGAAGCGGTTTGGGCTTCCCAGTTGATGGAAATGGGCTGGCTTTTTGGATGGGGTAACGGACAAACGAATTTGCACGAAGGCATCCGGGAATAGGAAACGAAAGGTTTGTTAAAACCGTGTTGGAGTAGTTCCAGGCACATTTTACCATTTTACTTATTGTCTACGAAAATTTGAGCTAGAATATCCGCAATGGATTCTTGGCTTCCGGGTATTTGCCTCAAATGACCCCTGCTTGCTGTAACATCTCCGAAGCTATACGACGACGGCTAGTTCTAGGTTTCTTTTCTATAATCTTCTCCCGGCCTTTGAAGCTCCGGCTTCGGAAAGACTGCTCATAGAAATGTCTTCACGTCATTCTCATTGGGAAGACGACACAGTTCGGCAGATCAACATCTTCCTAGGAGGAATATAAATGCTAGCGAAGAGGAAAAGGTAATCTATTGCAATATTTCATACAATTGTCTTAGAGTGCCACAGACTTTTCAGGGCGTTGTCTTGACTTCGCTGGAGTGCGGATTCCAAGTCGAGAGCGAGAGCTTGCGAATTTGCCGAGAACCTCTCCTTTCTCGCGTCACGGCTCTCCAACCTCAACCACCACCAGAACTCAACATAACACGATCTTAACGTGTCGTGATCCAACATTAGG
>Ga0302325_10008148_pt1 | contig 23094 bp, 15 predicted proteins | sample Palsa_T0_2_FD_201948 | JGI IMG/M metagenome (GOLD analysis project Ga0302325, IMG submission 201948) | Peat permafrost microbial communities from Stordalen Mire near Abisko, Sweden - Palsa_T0_2 | ecosystem: Environmental > Terrestrial > Soil > Palsa > Peat permafrost | place: Sweden: Abisko... | reverse complement strand
GCCCATTTTAACGGCACTTCAGCCATTCGACTCCGAAAGCAATTTACAAAACGACGGCAACCAGTTGATTCTGTTCAACTTCTAACCGGACAGCAGTGAGAATGCATCCATGTGTGGACGCTATCGTCTTCGTTCCGATAAGCAGCGGATCGCAGACGCCTTTGCGGTCGGTGACGGTCTTGAAGATATCTACTTCGAGCTGGGGGAGGACATTGCTCCCGATTCGGTCCAGCCGGTTGTTCTCCTCAACGAAGGCGGCGATCGCCAAATCGAACTCATGAGGTGGGCGTTTCGGATTCCAAAGAAGCTCTTGTTCAACGCTCGATCGGAAGAAATTATGCAGACAGCTTTTGGGAAGGAGTCGTTCGAAAAAGGCGCTGCATCGTTCCTGCCGACGCGATCTTCGAGTGGCAAGACGTGAAGAAGGGAAAAAAGCCGAAATACGAGTTTGTCCTTCCTGGTCGACAGCCGTTTGGCATGGCGGCGGTTTGGAAGTTCTGGAAGAACCCTAAGATCGACAAGTGGGAGCGGACCTTTGTGACCGACTTTTCAAAATTGTGTTAACCACGGATAGGCTTGAGCCTATTCTCCTCTAAGTTACGCCGACCCGTGACGGCGTCTGAGGTTCGTCTTATGTCGTGCCATTTCCGTCACCTTCGATCCGTCGTAGACGCTGATGGAGCGGTCAGCCACGTCAGACTGGCGCTCATCTAATACTCGTCCTCTCGACTTCATTCAGACTCACGTCCTCGTTGCGCTGGCCATAGAGTCCGGATATGCACGTTGACTCTCGCGCATCGGTTCGTTGCGCATGTTTCTGCTTACTTCCAATTTTTAGGAGAGCAGCAATTCGAGTACCGAGTATGCGATTCCCAATTCTAGTCCCTGTTGCCCGCTTCTCAGTGCCACATTGATAGCTTCTCTGCTAGCCTTTCGTTTTCGCTGCCCGTCGGGTGGGGCGTGTCACGAGCGCGAGCGCAAGCTCGCGGTGCTGTACCAAAGATGGGAGAAGGCCTCCCGAAGCCGACTTGCAGGAGCGGACTTCAAACCGCCCAGTGCTGCTTCGTTCAAAAGGCGTGGTAGTGAACAACTGGGGAAAAGACTTCCGATCAGGAGGTCAGGTAAGTGTTGAGGAGATGAGCGAAAGCAAACCGGCGATGACGCATCGTTACGGACTAAGAAACTGCCAAAAGTGGGGAGCCCACCTGCTCCATGATTAGCCGGGAAGGAACCTGCTTACGGTTCCGGTGGCAGTCGGTGTAAAGGCGGCATGAACTCAACGCAGGCTTTGGTATGGAACATGAGAACTTTGCTCTGGATGAGAAGGGAAATGACAAATGGCAAACACCATAAGGAAAAATACCTATGCCAGAGCGAGGGACGGAGCTGCTCGTAGTAGCGATGAAGCTCTTGTAACGAGAGCGGAGCAAAGGGGCAGCGTTATCCGGTTGACGAGTATCGCCAACCGGTTTCATGGGGATGAGTGATATGACATCAACGAAGCCATTTGTTATTGCGAAGCGCGCAGTATGGGAGGCATACCAGCAGGTCAAGGCCAACCGGGGTATTGCCGGCATAGATGGGGAAACCCTTGCGATGTTTGAACAGAACCTGTCGAGGAATTTGTACAAGCTGTGGAACCGGATGTCGTCGGGATCGTACTTTCCGCCTCCAGCTATTGGCCGCATGAATGGGCTGGGAAACTACGTACTCGCGATGCATTCATGACGATTCCACGCATCTCGTATGAGGAGTGGAAGGCAGGGAAGCGATGAACGATTGACCCGTCAGCAATGAACGTCTGTTCTGCATCCAAGCAATACCCCAGCCAAACAATTACAAGGGCCCGGAACGGCGAAATAGTCAGTCCGTGGGGTCCTGCATTTTCGTGGGTGTACAAGAACGGTAAAACGCAAGAAAGAACCCCAACGCGCATAGACCGTTCATTCTTGTTGGAATATCAATTGTTGCTAGACTCAGCCGCGGTGGTCGCACGACTGCCATGGCTGTTGACCTTGAGCAGACGTACTTGTGCGAGAAGTTCCGCAAGAAACGAGGAGCAGCTGAATGAAAGAGAAGATGTTGGCGATATTAAGGAAGGACTTCGCAGGCATGACCGCTGTCATTACCGGGGCCGCGCAGGGGATTGGGCGCGCGATTGCGGAAGAGTTCCAGACTCGGGGCGCGCGCGTCGTGCTGGTAGATTGCAATGTATGCGGAGTTGCGGCGACGGCAGAGTCCATGCGCAAGCGAGGGCTTGCGGCTGTCGATCATGTAGTTGCCGATCTGAGTCTACAGCAGGCGATTGAAGAGATGGCCCGGGAAGTCGCAGCACTGGTGCTCAAAGTCGATGTCCTGGTCAACAATGCGGGGATCGAGCTCGACCTGCCCTTTGCCGAGGTGAGTGCCGATGCATTTGACCGTGTGCAAGCGGTAAATCTACGGGCGCCGCTGTTGGTGAGCCAGGCACTTGCCCCGCTGTTTCCGGCCATCGGAGGAGCGATCGTCAACATCAGCTCTATTCACGCGAGCCACGCCTTCGCCAACGCCATCCCCTATGCCTGTTCCAAGGCAGGACTGCTTGCATTGACCCGTAACCTGGCGTTGGAACTGGCTCCCAGGAAGATCCGCGTCAATGCCGTCTGTCCGGGATATATCGATACGCCGATGTGGGACGAATGGCTGCGGATGGCCCCCAATCCGGAAGAACTGGCCATCCAGACTGCGGCTCTGCATCCCTTGGGCAGGCGTGGCGTTCCTGCCGATGTGGCTTCTGCCGTGGCTTTTCTGGCCAGTCTTCAGGCAGCGTGGATTACGGGAACGCATCTGGTTGTTGATGGAGGTCTCACCATCCGCGCCCACCCTTGACCGCTTGGCGAATTTGCCGCAAGGAATCCGCCAAATTCACTATGCTGAAATCGGTATTTCGATATTTTGCGCGATAAAGCGATAGTCTGCGTCGATCTAACGATATTCAAGCCTGAGTTCCAAAGGCTAAGATTGCATCGCATGCATATTGTGTAGCGAGGCTGTTCAGTATGAAGAGGCAAAAGGCAGGCATCAGCGAAACGCTCAAGCGGGAGTTCAAGAAGGATCTTGAGCTGTTCGAATACTTTCTGGTGTTGCTGAACGACTCCAGCCCGATCCGTAACGTTGAGTTGATGTGGGCCGACGATCTGGAGTTGTTCGATCCCAGCCAGGGACCGCGGGTGAATACCGGAGACGCACTAGTGCAGTTGCAGCCGGCGGGAGCGGGCGACCCCGGGCGTTCGTCGCCGAGTCCTAGCACGCACTTTTGCGACCTTGTGCATGGATTTGGCGCCTACGAAGAAACAACCTGCGCGCGCAGCGACAAGCCGGCCAAGGAACGATGCCGTGCAACAGGGCGCAGCCAGGTTTATCCCTGCCATGTGGGCTTGACCGATATCGCCGTACCGGTAGTTTGCGAGGGACGGTATTTGGGCACACTGTTCAGCGGCCAGGTGCTCGCCACCGAGCCCACGCCCGAGGGCTTTGCCGCGGTAAGGGCTGCACTGGAGGGACAGCCGCATATCGATATAACTCGCCTTGAAGAGGCTTACTATGGGGTTCCAGTGGTGACCTCGGCGCAACTGGCGGAGATGGTGCGCATGCTTGAGGTGTTTGCGCGCTACCTGGCCAATGCCTGGAAGCGGCTGGAGATTATGAGCGAGTTTCAGCGGATGCGGGAGCGGGAGCTAGCGCTTGACCGGCGCGAACTCGCCGAATTGTTGCTGTCGGGGCAGGTGCGAAACGGGGCGTCCGGGAACTTTGAATCCACCCAAACCATTCAGGCACTGGCCCGGAATGTGGGACTGGAGCGATTTCCTGACCGAGTGTTGGTGCTGCGTCTACAGAATGCGATGGCCGAGGCTGTAGAGTCCGGTGCGCCGAGACGAACTGGAGAGTACGGCGCTGCCGAGGAAATTGGCGGCAATCTGACGCTGGGGCGCGTGGCCCACCTGGTTGAGGATCGCTGTCAAAGCTGGCCCAACACGCTGGCGACGGTTGTAACTCCCGGTGAGATTTGCATCTTTACTGCACACAAGTCGCGCACTTCGGGGCATGAACGAATGCTCCTGGAGGAGATGGGACAGGCGCTTCTGCGCACAGCGCGCAGCCAAGGACTAGCGTTGGCCCGGGTTGGCATCAGCGGTTTGCATACGGAGACGACTGAACTTCTTCGCGCCTATCATGAAGCTTCTTCGGCGCTCGATTCGGGTCACTCTACGTTGAATTGGTTTGATGCTTTGCCGGAGCGCCATCAGCAGCCAGCGCAGGCTCTCAGCAACGTGCTGAAGGCTCTGCAATCGGGTCAATCAACGTCCATTACAGCGGCGGTGCGCGAGTTTCTCGCCGGTGCGGTTCCCGCTGCAGCCAGGGTGGAGCAGTTACAGCAGGCGCGGGGTTTGCTCACCTGGGCCTGCGAACACCTGGCCCGGGAAATGGCGTCGCTGGGCGTGAATGCAGCTCTGGTGAATACGGCCAAGGAACGAGCTGTTCAGATCCTGGTAGGATCGCCGAGTTGTTTTGCCATGGCAGAAGCTTTCCGGAGTTTTATCGATCAGTTGCAGCAGCAACTGGTGCAACTCTTCAGCCAGCGGGACGAGAAGATCGTGATTGAAACGCAGCGGCTAGTGCGCGAACTGGGTCCGGAGAAAGTCACGATCCAACATATAGCTCGCGACCTCAAACTTTCTGCCGGGCATCTGGGACGGGTCTATAGCCGGACTAGCGGCCACACGCTGGAAGAGTACCTGATACGGCAGCGGCTGGAGATGGCGAGGCGCTTGCTGCTCGATCCGCGGCTGCAAGTGGCTGAAGTTGCGGACCGGTGCGGCTTCTGCAATCCGGCATACTTCGCGTATGTGTTCAAGAAACACATGCACTGTACGCCGCGAGCCTATGCCAGCCAGCCGCAACGTTGGAGTGGGTACGAAATCGGCGCTGCGGTGTTGGAGCAGGCTGGATAACCGGCTGTACGGATCAAGGAGTGGGACATGCGTGCTCTGGTTTACACCGCCCCGCATCGGGTCGCGATGGAGGATCTTTCTCGTCCGCAGCCGGCGGGCGGAGAATGCGAGATTGCTGTGACTGCAGCGGGAATCTGCGGCTCGGATATCTCCGGCTTTCTCGGGCATAGCCGCCGTCGCGTGGCTCCGCTGGTGCTGGGACACGAGCTGGTGGGACGAAGGTTGAATGGTCGGCGCGTGGTGGCCAATCCGCTGGTCAGTTGCGGGTGCTGCGTGGCCTGTCTAGCCGGCGCACAAAATCTCTGCTCCAGTTGGCGTCTGCTTGGCATGGATCGGACAACCGGTTGCTATGCGGAGTTTGTGAGCGTCCCGGAGACCCAGGTCTATGAGATTCCGGACGATCTTCCAGATGCGCGGGCGGTACTCACGGAGCCTTTGGCCAACGTTGTTCACCTCTTCCGAATTGCGGCTCCGGCGCCGTTCTTCCGCATGGGGATTGTAGGCGGGGGAACTATGGGAGCGCTGGCCCTACAGACTGCGTTGCGCCTCGGAGTGCGTGAGGTGCTGGTGCAGGACGTGAACGATCTGCGTCTGGCGGTTGCGCGCTCCATGGGGGCCACGCTGGCAGTGAATGTTTCGACCGAAGAAGGCCGTGCCGAGGCGCGTGAATTTGCCGATTACGGGCTGGATCTGGTGCTTGACGCCAGCGGCTCCGATGCTGCGCGGCAGGCAGCCTTCGATCTATGCCGTCCCGGGGGACAAGTGGTGCTGTTGGGCATGGGCAAGGAACGGAGCGAGATCGACTTTGTCACCAGCATTCGCAAAGAGCATCGCGTGACCATGTCTTTCGCCTATACACCGGCGGACTTCGAGCGTTCGCTGAGGCTGCTTGCGGCAGGCGAAATCGATCTTACTCCGTGGACTGTCGAGATGCCGCTCGACGAAGGCCAGAAAGCCTTCGACAGGATGACCAGTTCCCCGGGCGATACGCTCAAGATGTTGCTGCGCGTGAGCTGAGGATGGAGCAAACATCAATTGGGCGCGGCCTCGAAAACATCGGATCTATGGGGACTCTTGTTGGGAAATGCCCAAGCGTCAATTCATGTTCGGGCCACAATTCGTTACCTGCTGGAACGCTGCTCATGGTCGGAACCGGTAGCGCTCGATCGTCTCCATATTGAGCGTGACGCCAAGCCCCGGAGACTGCGGCACACGCACGCAGCCATCTGCTTCCACGGGAAAGTGTTCGTGGGTAGTGTGCCAGCGCAGCGGCGAATGGCTGAGAGAAAATTCGAGAGGCTCTACGGCCGGCTGGGCGGCGAGGAAGTGAAGGTTGGCAGCGATCTCGATGTTGGTTTTATAGCCGTGCGGGATGAGCCGCTTGTTGCGCGCGTAGGCCGCCGCCGCAATCTGCTGGATGCCGGTGAATCCGCCTACCTGCGAGATGTCCGGTTGGCAGATGCTGGCGCCGCCTCGATCCATCATTTCGATAAACTCGCGCACATGGGTGAGTCCTAGATCGCCTACGCCGATGGGCAGGCCATGACGGCTCATCTCCAGGTGGCCTTCCACATCGTCCAGGGGCAGCGGCGCCTCAAGAAACCAGATGCCGACGCTGCGGAAGATGGGGAAGAGACGCAGCCCCTCGGCAGGGGTCCGATAAGACAGGGCTGCATCGACAATCAGATGCGCGTCATCGCCTGCCTGGTCGCGCGCCCCTGCGAGCAGCCGGCCGGTGAGGCCGATGTCGTCCAGCCACCAGGGATCGGCGGCAAACTTGAAATTGCGCAGATTCCTGGCCTGTCCGGCGGCTACCTGGGCGCGCACTCTTTCCGGCGTCTGCGCCATGGGATAGATGGTGCCGTAGGCCGGGAGCCGGTCTCGCTTCGCGCCGCCCAGCAGTTGATGCACCGGCTTGCCTTCGATCTTTCCGCGCAGATCCCACAGCGCCAGGTCCACGCCGCCAATGGCGTGCATGGCGAGGCCACGCCGGCCCACATAGTCGGTCGATTCGTACATAATGCGCCACAATGCCTTCGGATCGGAAAACTCCGAGAGTTCCGTGCCTACCAGTACCGCAGATAGCGAACGCGCGTGGTTGTGCGCCGACGGGCCGCGCACGATGGCCTGGATCGCCGGAGCCATCGATTCTGTCTCGCCGATTCCGATCAGTTCAGAATCGGTGTGCACCACAAGAACGCAGTCGTCGTAGGAGCCGTCGAACAGCTCGATGAGAGGGTCTTCAGCGCGCAGGTGAATGGCTTCCACCGCAGTAATTTTCATGGTTTCTCCCGTCTAACCGGCTGATGATAAAGTGCGGCATCAGTTCGCCGGAAGACGCAAACTGGCAGAACGAAAGAAAGAACCGCAAAACAAGGGTGGTAATGCAAGCAAGCCATTGCCCACGAGGCCGCCAAGCCAGTAAGCTCGGCCTTGGTTATTTGAGGAACGATGCATGCATGTACAGAGTCGATCGTGGAGACTGCCGTTGTGGCTGTTCTGGTCTCTGGCAACCATCGTCCTCTGGGGCACATGGGGGCTGGTCTCAAAAATCGCTTCGGCGGGCGTGGACGCCTATGCGAACCAGTTGCTCTACACCGCCGGTATTTTGCCACTGCTGGCGTTTGCCGCCTGGACCGTGTGGAAGCGCCGCGGCGTGGCTGGCGAAAGGCGCGAGGGCCGTCGCATAGGGTTGTTTTGGGCGTTCCTCACCGGCATTTTGGGAGGTGTGGGTAACCTTGCGTTCTTTCAGGCCCTGGTCAAAGGGGGCAGCGCTTCAGTGGTGGCGCCGGTCACCGCTCTATTTCCAGTGGTCACGGTGTTGCTGGCCCTGATTTTTCTAAAAGAGCGGCTGGGCGGCGTGCAGTGGCTGGGCCTAGCCCTGGCGTTTGTAGCGATCTATTTGTTGAGCGTCTGATTTGAGAGGGAAGATTGCATATCTGGCTTGGTTTTGCCATCCTTGCGCTGTTTCTCTGGGGGATCACCGGAGTTACACAGAAGCTGTCGACCAACCGCATTTCCAGCGAGCGCTCATTCCTGTGGTTTTGCGTGGCCATGGCCGCGCTTTCCGGCGTGGTGCTGGTGGTCGCGCGCCCTCATTGGGGAATCGGTCCGGTCGTCGTGTTGTGCTCCGTGGCCGGAGGCGTATTGAACGGGCTTGGAGCCTGGACCAGCTTTCGCGCGCTCGAATCCGGAGGCAAGGCTTCGATTGTCATTTCGCTGATCTCGCTCTACCCGCTGCTCACGGTGATTCTGGCCGTGCTCTTGTTAGGTGAGCGCCTCACATGGGTGCAGACCGCGGGAGCATTGCTGGCCATTGCGGCGGCCATTCTGCTCTCACTTGAAGCACCGCCGAAAGTGAAGGGGTAAGGCGCAAATCTCCGCTGCGGCTGATTAGTCTTCGTGCCCTGGCAGGATGCGCCCATTCCCCTCCACGCCGCTCACGGATGTGAGTCCTTCCTGCGCGGAGAAGAGCACTGTGGTTTCAAGACTCTCTCCGGGGGCCAGCCAATGCGCTCGACCCTCCTCGATCAAAGATTGGATATGGAGCGAGGAGGCTGTAGCCGGTTCCAGCACCGCTACGTTCAGGTCCCGCCAGCCTCCGTGAGTGGCGAACAGCCAGCAACTCGAGAAGATCGCTGGGTCAAAGCGCAAAGCGCAGGCCAACCCGGTGGCGCGGTTGGTCACGCTGCACCAACCGGCTGACATCTCAGTGCCGTAAAAGAAATGCAGCGCGCCCGAAGAAGCATCCGGTACCTGTCTCAGATCCAGAACGGCGTCGCCAATGTGCGCGTGAGGCCACGGAAAACTCAATGGCGCCGCGCTCAGGGTGCCCGGAAACGCCGGTTCCCGCAGTACGGTCATGGGCGGAAAGTCGATGCGGTGGGCAGTTGAAACGGCAAAGGCGGGATGCAGTTTAAACAGGAATGGAAAGCTTTCGTCGCCGAGGTTGGTCAGGCGGTAATGGATCTCGAAGATGGGGCTCTCAGGGCGCAGTAGAATGGTCTTCTCTGCCAGGAATCTACTGATGGGTGTCGTGAAGCGCAAGCATACTCCAACTCCATCCAGGCCGTCGAGGGGCTCTGTATGCCAATTGCCCGTCCACAGTTCTCCATGATCGGGCAGACGGTGCCCGTGGACGTCGCCGGCCTCATCGTTGGGAAACAACTCATCCCAGCCGCCGCTCCACACGTCGTCATAGGAGGCGTCAGCTCCATGCATGGCGGGCGGCTCATGGCAATCGTTCCACAACAGCGGTGCATCCAGTGGCTTATAAGTGATTTGCCAGATCTTGCCTCCCGCTTCGGGTAACACGACCAGACGCAGCAACCGGTTTTCGATAAGGATCGCACGCAGTTCGTGGAGTGTCGAGCAGGCAGAGAACGCGAAATTATTCATGGAGATGGCTGGAAACAACCATCAGACTAGCGCGCCCATCACGAGCGGCAGGAACAGAAACGGCTGGATTAAGGCGAATTGATTCGCTTTCCCGGCTCGAGCATCCGATATCTCCAGAATTGTCTCAGGCGCACGGATCGAGCCCAAAAAACAGCCGGAAATAGCGGAACCGTTAACAGTAAGAGTTGCCGTTAAAACGTCTTTGTGCGTATTGACAGTGCTGGATGCCGAACCTAAGCTTGGGCCTTGAGAAAACGTTACCCTGAATCGATCCTGTCTGCCCATGATTGGACGGGGATTCGACCCATCGAAACTTGCTCAGATGCTCGGCGCAAAATGTTGCAGCAGGGCGGGGGTAACCCTGCGTTCATCCGACTTCACATGCAACCTGGACGCCAGCGGTCTCATTTTTGGAGGTTTTTTCATGTGTCACACCAAGTTCTTCCGAATTCGTTTGTGGGCTGTACCGCTGTTGATCACAGCATGTCTGATTTGGACTGTCACTCCCGGCCTGGGTCAGGCCACAACCGGACAGATTGTCGGCCAGGTTACCGATGCTACCGGCGCCGTAGTGCCTAAGGCCAGCATTGTTGCCACTGACGAGTCCAGGGGCGTCACGTTTACAGGCCTGACGGATTCGGCCGGCAATTACACGGTGCTCAGCATGCCTCCGGGGCTGTATTCGGTCACCGCTTCGGCGCCCGGATTTGGCGAGGCCAAGTTCGCCCATGCCCTGCTGGTCATCGACCAGCAGATGGCGCTGAACTTCAAGCTCAAGGTGGGCAGCGTCAGCGCCTCGATTGAGGTCACGGACGCACCCCCGATGTTGCAAACTCAGTCTGCCGAGGTAGGCACGACGATCGGCGGCGACGCCATCGTGGATCTGCCGCTGATCGGTCGCAGCTTTTATGGGCTCACCACGCTGGTGCCCGGAGTTACCACCTATGGCCAGACCAACGCCCTTAACCTCTCGGTGAGCGGCCAGCGCGAGTTCTCCAACTCCGTCCAACTCGACGGCATCGAGTCCACCACCAATCGCACCCAGGACATCACCATTTCCCCTAACGTAGACTCGGTGGAGGAGTTCAAGGTCATCACCGCGTCCTACAATGCTGAGTTCGGCAATGCGGCCGGCGGTGTCCTGGCGGTGCAGACCAAGGCTGGAACCAACAGCATTCATGGCGATGCCTTCGAATTCTTCCGGCCCAACTACCTGAGTTCCAAGTCGCCGATACCCGGCGACAGCGCGCCGCAGCCAAACTCCATTTACAAACAACACAACTTCGGCGGTACTCTAGGCGGCCCCATCAAGCATGATCGCGCTTTCCTGTTTGCCGCCTATGAAGGCATACGCAGTACCAACGCGTTTACTGAACTCGACGCAACCATTCCCTCCAGCCTGATCAATATCACGTCCGGAGGGGCCGCGGACCTCTCCGGCCTGGTGGATCCCAACTCGGGCCTGCCAAATGGACCGCCGGCCGGGACCATTGACCCCATCTTCGATCCCAATGTCACCAGCCAGAACTGCAGCAACGGCGTCTGCCCGGTGGCACAGCAGTTCGCCGGCAACGTCATTCCGGCCTCGCGGGTAAGTCAGGCCGGCCTGAACACGCTGCTGAACTTCTATCCCAAGCCCAATCTGCCAGGCATCGATAACGGCTGGTTCAAAAACTACCAGGTCTTCTCGCCCGTCACCGACAATAACGATAAGGTGGACAGCCGATTCGACATGGTGCTCACCAGCAAAGACCGCTTGTACGCCGTCTATCACTGGTATGGTGACAATGCGCTGACTACCGATCCATACCACGGCCACACCGTTGTGCCGGGCGGCGGCGACGCCGACCAGGCCAACAATGAGGAAGACGGCGCTCAGTCCCTTTCGCTGACCTATGACCACATCTTCAGCCCTACCGCGCTCAATGAGATTCGCTTCGGCTACCTGAACTATCATCAGGAGCAGTTAAGTCTGCTGGACGGAACCGATTACTCCACCAAGTACGGCTGGGGCAACATCGCGGTTCCCGGATTTCCCGTGACCGATGCCTATCCCTATATCGATCTGGCCGATGGCTATCTGGCCGGCGGCTCAACCTACAAGCCGTTTATCATACTCGACCAGAACTATCAATTCACCGACGCCTTTACATGGAGCGGTCTGAAGCGGCACGAACTGAAGTTCGGCGGCGACCTCCGCCTGCTCAATTCTCACCCGGATTTCACGATTTTTCCAACCGGCTTCACGTTCTTTGAAAGTTACGGGTTTGCCAATACCTCTGACCCGCGTTTCTACTACGATTACTATCAAGGAACTGACATCCCGGGCGCATACAATTACGACGGAGGATCGGATATTGCCGACCTGCTCCTCGGATTGCCTCAACAAGCGGATTTCGGGCTGCAGTTATCCCACCCTCACACCAAGAGTTGGAATCTCGACTTGTATGCCCAGGACTCGTTCAGGGTGACGCCCCGGCTGACCCTTAACTATGGCCTGCGCTACGAGTTCCAGGATCCCTGGACCGAGGCGCACAACGACATTTCCAACTACGATGTCGCCACCGGCAATCTCCTTTTGGCCGGCCTGGGGGGAAATTCCCGCGCGCTGGTTCAGGCGCGCAGAGACGAACTCTCGCCCCGGCTTGGATTCGCGTTCTCCGCCGATCCCAAGACCGTATTCCGAGCCGGCTTCGCCCTCTTCTATTCACCGGAGAATGACGGCCGCGAAGACCTGCTTACCTCGAATATCCCGTTCGCCGACAAGTCCAACTACGTCAACTCATTTGCCAACGGGCCCCAAACTTCTTCGCCCGCCTCACCCTACCTCTACCAGGCGGACCTTGGAGTTGCGCGCAACACGGCCATCGCCTTTCCGCCGAACGGCAGCGGCGTTCTCAACCCTGCCGCCATAGCGAACGCGGCCTCGTTCACCGTCGATGCGGTTAACCCCACGATCAAGACAGGAACAACTGGGTCTTACAACCTCTCCATGCAGCATCAGTTGACCAACACGATCGCGATGGACTTGGCCTGGGTGGGTTCCATCTCCAGGCACCTCTCTTATAAGGTCGGCGACATCAACGTCAATCCTGCGACCGGGACTGAGGGCTTCCTGAACCCTGCTCTGGGACAGATTCAATATCTGACCGATACTGGGCTTAGCAAGTTCAACTCACTTCAGTTGAAGGTCACCAAGCAAACCTCCAGGAACACCAGCTTTCTGGCCAGTTACACCTGGGGACACAGCCTGGACAATGGCCCCGCGCCGTTTGACGTGGGCCTCAACAACGACAGCCCGCAGAATCCATACAACCTGAAGCCCGAATATGCCTCCTCCGACGCGGACGTGCGGCAGAATTTCGTGCTCAGCGGCTCCTACAACCTACCCTTTGGCAAGGGGCAGGCCATTGGTTCCAGCTGGGGTCCAGTGCTCAACGCTATCGCGGGCGGATGGCGCTACAGTCCGATCGCCACGCTTCGCTCGGGAACCCCGGTGAACGTCGTCCTGGGCACCAACCCGACAGGCAGTTTCCCAGGCCTTCGGCCCAACCTGGTGGGCAATCCGATTCTGCCTCGCAACCAGCGAAGTGCCGCGCGTTGGTTCAACACCGCGGCCTTTAGCGCTCAGACTCCCACTCAGGGAGGAGCGATTCTCGCTGGCGACGCGGGCCGCAACCTCGTCACCGGTCCGGGCAACCTCAACCTCGATTCTTCGCTGGCCAAGGACTTCGTTGCAAGAGACCGGTGGAAGTTACAGTTGCGGGTGGAAGCCTTCAACACCTTCAACTCCGAGCACTACAACGGTCCGGATGGCGATGTCCATGACGGTCTTGGTGTCTTTGGCTCGATCAACAGCGACATTGGACAGTCAAATCGCCGGGCGCAGCTGGCGGCCAAGTTTATCTTCTAGGCCGCCGTCTCACCCATTTCCCGCCAGTCTTCAATCCTGTTTTGGAGCTTCTGTTCGATGACTCGCTTTCCGCTCGGCCATTCCTTGTCACCCCCCGGATGGGCCGCCAGGTTCTTCGTGCTTTTTTTTCTGCTTTTATCCATCGCCGCTGTGGCGCAGAGCGGCATCTCCCCGGCGTCCCATGCGTTCTATATCGATTGCTCATCCACCGCCGCTGGAGACGGCTCCAGCGCCCATCCCTGGAACAGCCTCGCCGCCGCGCAGTCGCATTCTTTTGCGGCGGGAGATCGCATCGCGCTGGCCCGCGGCACCGTTTGCCATGGCAGCTTCTCGCCGCAGGGTTCCGGCAGCAAGGACAATCCCATCCGCCTCACTGCCTATGGCCGCGGCTCGCGCCCGCGCATTGAGGCCGCAGCTACTGACCGGCAGGTGCTCTTGCTCTTCAACCAGGAGCATTGGCAGGTAGACTCGCTCGACTTATCCGGAGCCAGCAAATATGGCATCTTCGTCAGCGGCGACCATGGCACGATGCGCGGCATTTCCCTGGTAAACCTCGCAGTGCACGATGTGCGGGGAGGCGAATTCAAGAACAAGGACAACGGCCTAGTGATCGTTGGTCCCAGCGGCCCCAATACTTTCTTCGACGACATCCTAGTAGATGGCGTGATCGCCGCGCACACCAACCAATGGGCCGGCATCCTGATTGGCGGGGGCAACTACGGCTACAAGGACGATACTCCCCTCAACGATCACATCGTCATCCGCAACTCCAGCGTCCAGGATGTCTACGGGGACGGCATCGTTCTTTTTCGCGTCTCCAACGGGCTCATCGAGACCAGCACCGCATGGCAAACCGGCATGCAGCCGACCGAAACCACGGGCACACCGAACGCCATCTGGACCTGGACTTGCACCGATTGCGTGGTGCGCGATAACGAAGCATTCCTCACCGACAGTCCGGGCGTCGACGGCGGCGCTTACGACATCGACTGGGACAACACCCGCAACACCGTCGAGCGCAACTACGCCCACGACACCCAGGGCTATTGCTTTGCCGTCTTCGCAGCCGGCTATACGACCAGCGAAAGCATAGTGCGCGATAATCTGTGCGTTGACAATGCCCTGAGCCCCAGGCTCGCGGCATTGCAGGGCGTCGCCTATCTGCACACATGGAACGATGGCGTGATTCGCAACCTGCGCATTGAGCGCAATACCTTCGTCTGGAATCCTCCCATCTCCTCGGCTGCAGCGATCGTCGCAGACGCCGGCACCGGCGGCGCGCCAGTCACGTTCACCGGCAACCGGATCGAGTCCATCGCACCACTCTTCTATCGCACCAACGCATACTTTGCGCCATTTGCCAACACATACAAATACGCCGGCCCGGGCGACGCTAAATTCACCATCGGCGATCGGCAAGAAGCCTCGCTCGTTGAACTCCAAGCCGCGCATGTTGAGAAGGACACGACCCTGGAGCACGTATCGGAGCGTGGCAACACTGCCCGGAATGTCACGCCGCTGCGCCTTGATGCTACAGTCGATTTCACCGTTGACTCTGGCGGGCTGCTCGCTCCAGGCCCGCGCGCCCAGCTCATGGTCTTACGCAGCCTTGCCGCGCAATATGGTCCCGCAGATCTCGCCTTGAGCGTGCATCTTCACGTCCCAACCGGGTCATTCGCGGACGATGCTGTCGCGAACGCCCTCCTCGATCTTGACGCAAGCTCCATCCATTTCGACCGCAAAGCAAATCAAACCGGCGCAATCCGTTTGCAATCGGTCGATCGACATCTCATCAAGGCGTGGAAAGGCTTCCAGAATGCAGCAACGCTCGGCTTTGCCGTGCGCGAGGAACTCGGCGCTCCACGCTACGCTGCAATGCCCCGGACCATGATGCAAGAGGATAAAAAGTGACCCAAATTGTCCAGCAACGGAGTCGTTCCCACGGAAAGCGCATTGCCGCGCTTCTGGCCGCTTGTGCGGCCCTCGCAATTCCGACTCGCGCTCAGACCGAGCCCCCTGCGCCCGCATTCCCATCGCCCATCTCCGTTTACAACAACTGGTCTTCCTACGACGAGTTATCCGATAACATCCCGCTCACGGAAATCCTCGCCATGCGCGAGCTCGACGAGCTCCTGCGCCTCAAGAAAGGCGGCGTCCGCTTCGATTACTACATGATGGACGCCTTCTGGTTCGAGCCCGATGGCGGCTATCGTACATGGCGCAAAGCCAACTGGCCCAATGGTCCCGACGCCTGGATCAACAAATGCAGGGCCAACGGCGTCCTGCCTGGCATGTGGTTTAGCACCAATACACTGGTCAAGATTCAGGCCGCGCCCGCATGGAAGGACTCGCTCAACAAGGATGGCGGCGCCATGTCGTTCTCCGAGGGTGGCTTTCTTCCCGACTTCATGAATGTGTTGCAGTACTGGTATGACCGCGGCATCCGCATGTTCAAGTTCGATTTTGTCGACCTCTATGCGGCTACCCCGGCTACCGCTGCCAAGCTGAGCAAAGCGGAGATTAAAGAACGCAACGCCAATGCCTTTCGCGAAGCCCTGCGCGTCTTTCGGCAAAAGAATCCCGACGCTGTGCTCATCGCTTTCAACGGTTTTGGCGGCAGCCTGGACAATACCGCCGATCAACTGCCCTTTCACGATCCAACCGACCTTCGCTGGCTTGAAGTCTTTCAGATGGAATACACCGGCGACCCGCGTCCCTCCGACGTTCCCGAAGCCAACTTCTGGCGCTCCATGGATATCTACAGCGACCACATGGTGCGCCGCTTCGAGCAACTTGGTTTTCCTCTTGAGCGCGTCGACTCCACCGGCTTCATGGTCGGCAAGACCGGCACCATCTACTACCGCGGCATGAACGCATGGAAAGGCGCATACCTGCTCATGATGGCCCGCGGCGGCTGGGTCAACACAGTCCACGGCAATCTCGAACTCATCCAGGGCAAAGACGCCGCGTGGATGGCGCGCGCCCAGTCTCTCTTCTTCGAGTTGCAGGGCCTTGGCCGCATCCACACTTTCGGCGGCATACCCGGCGACATTGAGTCCTACGGATTCGGCGGCGTCACCACGCGCGGAGCGGTATACGTGGTCATGAACCCGAGCCAGACCATCGCCACGCTCACTCTGCCGCAGCTTGCGCCCAATCAGCCGTCTATTGGCGCGGGCAGGGTGCAATTTCGCGATGCAGGCTTCATACCCAGGTTGATCGGCAACAAAATCACGCTCGGACCTGGACAGATGGCCATGGTGGGCTATGGAGCTTATGCCGCGCCTGCGTATGATTTCGGGATTCAGGACGATGTGAGGATTCCCATATCCATTCAGCCGGTTTCAGCGGATTTTCACACCGTCGCTCCGAGCACCATCGAGGCCAGTATCCAATCGCCTGCCAAAGGCGTTCTGCGCGTCATCATGCGGGAGCGCACTCCAGACGGATACATCCGCCGCACCTGGGCCGGCGGACCGCCGAATGGAACCAACATGGCCAAAGTCTTCACCATAGAAGCGATGCAGGATGGCCGATCGGTCCCCGTAACCATCGACTACGACAAAATCGTGTGGAGCGGGATGTCGTGGGCCATAGGCGAGATCAAGGCAGCCGATCTTGCGCCCGATAAGCCGGTCCAGATCCGCTTTCACTCCGCGGAGAAAGATCCCGTCAAACTCGAGGCAGTTGCTTATCAGGTTGTGTACTAAGGCCAACTGCATCCACGCAGTCGGATAACCCGAGGATAGCCCGAAGCGGTTCATTCCTCTGCTCAGGATGGGCGATTATGAAGAGATTTGCTAGACGGAAGCGACGATTTGCGTTGTGCGCCTGCAGCGCGTTGGTGCTAGCTATGTCATGCGCAATTGCACCGGCCCAGGAATTCGCCTTGAAAGACGGCGATACGGTCGTTTTCTATGGTGACAGTATTACCGCGCAACGGCTCTACACAAGATTTGCCGAGGATTTCGTACTCACCCGCTATCCCGATTTGCACATTCGCTTTGTGAACGCGGGCGTTCCCGGAGATCAGGTCTCCGGCGGCTACGCGGGGACCATGGCGGAGCGGGTGCAACGCGACGTTCAGCCGTTTCATCCGGCCATGATCACCGTCATGCTGGGCATGAACGATGGCTGGTGGGGCACAGAGTCGCCACAAATCGATGTTGCGTTTCTCAAGGGTTACGGCGCGTTGTTGGATGCGCTTCGCCAGGCCGCGCCCGATGCGGCGATCACGCTCATCCGCCCCACGCCCTATGACGAAATCACGCACGGCACAGAATTTTCCGAATACTCGCGGGTGATCGACGATCTTGCCAATGACGTATCCAAGATCGCGGAGGAGCGGCGCGCATCCGGCGATGCCAAGGTACTGCTCGCGGACTTTCATCAGTCTTTGATTGACGCACTGGAGCGGGCCAGGACGCAAGCCCCGCAACTCGCGCCGCTCATGGCGCCCGATCGCATTCATCCAGCGGAGATCGGCCATTGGATCATGGCGGCGCAACTGCTTTCTGCATGGCATGTCGATCCGATCGTTAGCAGTCTTACGCTGAATGCGGGCAACGCGCAGGCGCTTGACATGCGGCGTACGACGGTCACGCAACTCACCAAAACCGCCGATGGTCTGCAATGGACGCAGACGGACCAGGCTCTTCCGCTGCCCTTCGATTTCAACAACGCGATGATTCCGTTGTTGCTCGGCATTTCCGACATCGCAAAGGTCGATCGACTCATCTTGCGCGTGCAAGCGCTGCAGCATGGGCGGTATCAGCTTCTCATCGATGGGAAGGCTATCTCCGCTTTCTCAAAGGAAGAGCTTGCATCCGGTATCAATCTCGCGCTTTACAAAACGCCTATGGTCGATCAGGCGCGCGATATCGATTCGACGGAGTACCAACGTGTTCAGCTCGATCAGGCGCGCTTCATTCTCAGCGCCGATGTCAAAGAGGATGGCACATCGACCATGGCTGAAGACAAATTGCGGCAGGCACAGGACCAACTTGCTGGGGAGATCCAAAAGAAGCTCAAGCCAGGCCCACACAAATTCGAGCTGCGACGGCAATAAGAGTACGCGGCCAACAGAAATGATTCTCGAACGCCGCGGCGCTAGAGAAGATCGAAATGATTTCCTTGAGGATGAGTGGATACATGATTAGCAGAAGGGGCTTTCTCGGCGGGGTTTCCGCATTTTCAGCTTCCAATCTTGTTTTACCCGCATTCAATGCGGAAGCTCTACCATCGCAAGCTCCACCGGAGCATGGGGCTGACGCCTCATCCGGCGCTTCTGCGCTGCAATACGGCAATGCGGTCATTCGCATTTCTGTAGCAGGATCGAAGTCGAATCTCTGGTCGATCGAACATCGCAAGAGCGGTCAGGTCTATCGTTTCGGGCCACCTGTATTCCCCGTCGCCGGAGGAGAGGTTGAAGCGGACCTCAGAGAATTACATGTCGATCGCGCAGCTGAAAAGCTGAAAAATGGAGTGACTGAGTTTTCATTTGTAGGCACACTTACGGCAAATCCCGCATGGAAACTGGGCATGGTTTTCCAGTTAGCGCACGATAACGCAATTGTTCGATTTCGATACTCGTTGCACAGCAGCGATGAGCAAGGATTCATCTTCGATCCACAAAGTGGAACTCTAACTTACCTCAGCACCTCGTTGGCCCGTCTGAGCCGGGTCACAGAGGTGCAGCTTTCCAATTGGGACGCGCTGTTGCATAGCGATACTCTCGGTGTCCACGATATTCCGGAGCGATGGTTTCAGGACCAGCTTGGAGTGGCCGGGCCCATCCTGATTGCAACGGCGGGGGCTGCATCGGCAAAGGGCACAGATGCGCTTCTGCTGGCTTATGAGCATGGCTCGCAAATGCCCAACACCTACCTGCGCTACGATCTGCAAGCGGATCGCGGGGTGAAACTGGTCGGCGTCAAGGCCAATTATGTTGCAGGCCAGCGCATGCACAGCTTCGACACGGTATGGATGGAGGCGTCGGTCTGTGACAGCGGAAGCGAAGGTCTCGCCAGGCAGTTCCGCAAATTTGTCCGCGAAGCCATGGATACAAATGGAGGCAGCAGGCATCCGGATCTTTACTACAATATCTGGAATCTTCAGGAGCGCGACAAGTGGTGGAACCACAAGGAGTACCTCAGCAACTACACAACTGAAAAGCTGGTTACGGAAATCGACATTGCCCATCGTCTGGGACTTGAAATCTTTGTGATGGATACCGGATGGCATGCACAGACCGGCGATTGGCAGGTAAACCTGGAGCGATTTCCAGAAGGTCTTGCCCCGATGAAAGCCCGGCTGGATCAGTATGGAATGCGTATGGGGCTCTGGTTCAATCCGACCATGGCCGCCGTATCCAGCAAAGTACTGGCCGCGCACCCTGACGATCGCTGTACCTGGCTGGGAAAAATCTCACCCCCAGGGGATGTGTGGGGATCGGAAGCCAGCTATCCCATGTGTCTGGTCAGCGACTATAGCGACGTGTACGCGGAGACTGTGATTCGTGTGGCGAGGGAGACTGGAGCCCGTTACTTCATATGGGACGCGGTTTCGCAGTACGGTTGCGATTCTCCACATCACTGGCATGGAACCTCCGCGAATACGCAGGAAGAGCGCTCGGAGTCGTATGCCTTTCAGCTTCCACTGCAGATGGTTCGCATCGTGGAAAAGGTGCGCAGCGTTTATCCGGAGATCATCTTCGACTTTGATATTACCGAGAACGGACGCGCCGTTGGCCTCGGATTCCTTTCTGCAGGAAGGTTCTTTCTCGCCAATAACGGTCCATATCTTGCGGATTACGATCAACCGCACAAGGATGGGGCGCAGAACGATAACATGTTCTTCTTCCCTGGACCGGCGCGAACCTGGATCTGCCGTAAGCCGATGAACTACGACGAATGGATTCCCTCGAATCTCTTTCTCACCCACTACTATCCAGACGATCCGATGTCGTCGCAGTTGGTGAATATGGCGAGCCTGGCGCTGGGTCAAAATGGAATCTGGGGCAGTCTCTCCACGGTTTCGGATGCGGGCGTCGAATGGATGAGTCAGTTCTTGAGCCGCTATAAGCAGGTGCGACAGGATGTCCTGACGAGTTATCCCATTACCGGCGGCGCCGTTTCGTCGAGTTATGAAACTCATGAAAAGATCAATGAAGAAACCGGCAAAGGTGTAGCAGTGATTTTCTCCACAACGCCAGGCAGGACAGTTTATGTTACTGAGCACACTCCTGCGCAAGAGATATGGGCGACAGAGGGAACCAAGGTCAGCTTCGATCCGCGAGGGCACGCGATTATCGAAAGTACGATGGAGTCCGGGGCAGCCATGGTGCTCTTCGGAGTCAAGTAGGGAAAGGAAGCAACGATGCCGTCGTGTAACCAATCCATTCCGGTGCTCTTCGCAACTGCTCTTCTAGCCTGGAGCATCGCATCCGGCGCTCAGCGGAACGCGCTCTCGCCATCGGCGGGCGCGACGGTAGATTTTCCTACTGTGCTCTACGGCGCGGCCTACTACAACGAGTACACGCCCCAGGGTCAACCAGGCGAGCCGGACCGGCTGGACAAGGACGTGGCCCTCATGAAGGCCGCTGGCCTCAACGTGGTCCGCATGGGTGAATCCACCTGGAGCCTGTGGGAGCCCGAGGACGGCCACTTCGAGTACGCATGGATGGATCGCGTGGTCGACGCCATGGGCAAGGCCAGCATCCATGTCATTCTGGGCACGCCCACCTATTCGATTCCTGCCTGGATGGCTCATGAGCATCCAGAAATCCTTGCCCGCCGCTTGAATAGCAGCGTGTTTGGTGGACCCACTATCCAAAATACCTACGGAATGCGCCAGAACATGGATACGGACTCGCCCGCCTTCCGCTTCTACGCCGAACGGCTCATCCGCCACATGGTAGCTCATTACAAAGACAACCCCACCGTCATCGGTTGGCAACTGGACAACGAGACCGGCAGCTATGACGCCGCCAATCCCGACGTCTTCATCGGCTTCCAGCATTATCTCGAACACAAGTTCGGTACTCCCGAGGAACTGAGCAAGGCCTGGTTCCTCAACTACTGGGGTGAGAACCTGCACACATGGGAAGACCTGCCCACCCGTGACGGCGCCCAAAGCACCGGCTACAAGCTGGAATGGACACGCTGGAGTCAGTTCCGGGTCACGAACTACCTCAGTTGGCAATCCGCGCTCGTACGAGAAGCAGCTTCGCCCCGCCAATTCGTCACCACCGACTACGGTGGCATGATGAAACGGGACGTCAACGAAGAGGCCGTCGCAGAGTCTCTCGACATTCCCGCGGACAATATTTATCACAGGTCGCAAGACCATTTCGACGGCTCGGCACAGTCCATTCAAGGCGACTTCACCCGATCTCTCAAGCACTCCAATTACCTGGTCACTGAGACTAACGCGCAAACTACCGATTGGACTTCGGCCTTTCAATTTCCGCCCTACGATGGCCAGTTGCGCCAGGATGTGTATACCCATCTCTCCAATGGCGCCAACATGGTCGAATACTGGCACTGGGCTTCAATCGCTGCCAATCAGGAGACCTATTGGAAGGGTGTGCTCTCGCACGATCTCGAACCGAATCGGGCTTATGCCGAAGTGAGCCGGACCGCGCACGAGCTTAATAAGATAGGTCCTCACCTAGTTGGCATCCAGATTCACAACCAGGTAGCCATCCTGTGGAGCCGCGATTCGCTCAACGCCATCGGCTTCATGCCCTTCACCTCCTCAGGGCCGCAATGGAGCTTTGCCCCGCCAACCGCAGACTATGCCTCGCTGGTCCAACAGATGCACCGTGCTCTCTACGATCTGAATGTAGGCTGCGACTTCGTCTTTCCTACCACCCAGGACTTTTCCGCTTACAAGCTGTTGATCGTACCCGCGCTCTATATCGCAGATGACGCTCTGCTCCAGCGTATCTCCGATTATGTGAAGAACGGAGGTCATGTCGTGATGACCTTCAAGAGCGGCTTCGCCAATGAGAACTCGGCAGTGCGCCGGGTTCGAGCTCCGGGGCCTTTACGCGAGGCTGCCGGCTTCAGCTACCAGGAGTTTTCCAACCTCGAGCACCCTCTGGCACTCAAGGACGATCCTTTTCACGCGGGCGCCGATAATCAGGTTCAATATTGGGCCGAATTCCTGATGCTCGACCATGCCAAAGCCCTCGCGTACTATCACCACCCATTCTTCGGTCGCTGGCCGGCCATCACCGAAAATGCATTCGGCGCCGGAACGCTGCTCTACGAGGGGACCTATCTCTCCGACAAGCTGCAAACCGCCATTTTGCGCGGCAGCCTGGAAGAGGCCGGCCTCATCGGACCGGACCAGAAACTCCCCGTCGCGATCCATGTGCAGCATGGCGTCAATCGCCTGGGCAAGGGTCTGCACTACTACTTCAACTATTCCGGCGCGGAAGCGAAGGTGAGCTATCCATACGGTGTTGGGACCAATCTGCTCGACGGCAAGCCGGTGGTCAAGGCTACACAGTTGACGCTCGCGCCATGGGATCTGGCGATCATCGAGGAAAGCGTTGCGGGCTTGTCGGCCCCATCTCATTAAAGATAGGACATCACTGCTGTCCGGTTTAAGTCGCTGCCGTGAGCTGCAAGAGGTTGCAGGGTAAAGGTTTAAGCGGCGTTTGTTCTTGCCGCGATTTGAAATGTCCGCGAGCCATTGGATGCATCGGCACCTGTGTTTGACGATGGTGCATGAACCAGGGGCACACAATCTTCCAACAACTGATTTCCTTTGTTCCCGACCGCG